>ERZ1026862.1663-NODE-1663-length-12730-cov-13.932702_pt1 | contig 12730 bp, 10 predicted proteins | sample MGYA00380161_ERZ1026862 | MGnify/ENA primary metagenome ERZ1026862 (study PRJEB33269, sample SAMEA4719797) | human gut metagenome | biome: human-associated habitat; feature: organic feature; material: feces | place: Cameroon | collected 2013-10 ... | reverse complement strand
TTGTTAGGTTTCTTATACTGATTATATTTACACACATTATATTATTATAAAGAAAAAGATATTTTTTTAATCATCCTTTTATACATAAAAAAATGGCAAAAGAAAAGAAATTTATGACTTGTGATGGTAACACCGCTGCCGCTCACGTAAGCTACATGTTTACTGAGGTTGCTGCGATTTACCCTATCACCCCGTCATCACCAATGGCGGAGCATGTTGACGAGTGGGCCGCTAAGGGTACTAAGAACCTCTTCGGTCAGAACGTGTCTATCCAGGAAATGGAGTCTGAGGGTGGTGCTGCAGGTGCCGTTCACGGTTCTTTGCAGGCTGGTGCTCTCACCACAACATTTACCGCTTCTCAGGGCTTGCTCCTGATGATTCCTAACATGTACAAGATTGCCGGCGAATTGCTCCCATGTGTATTCGACGTATCTGCTCGTACATTAGCTTCTCACTCACTCTGTATCTTCGGTGACCACCAGGACGTTTACGCTTGTCGTCAGACAGGTTTCGCAATGTTCTGCTCAGGTTCTGTTCAGGAGGTTATGGACCTTACAGCAGTTCCTCACCTTGCAACATTGAAGACTCACGTACCATTCATCAACTTCTTCGATGGTTTCCGTACATCACACGAGTACCACAAGGTAGAGGTTATGGATATGGAAGATATCCGTCCATTGGTTGACGAGGCTGACATCAAGAACTTCCGCGACCGTGCACTCTCTCCAGAGCGTCCTGTAACTCGTGGTACAGCTGAGAACCCAGAGACATTCTTCACACACCGTGAGGCTAGCAACTCTCACTACGACGCAATCCCTGAGGTAGTAGAGCACTATCTTGGCGAGATCTCTAAGATCACCGGTCGTGAGTATCACTGCTTCTCTTACTACGGAGCTGAGGATGCTGAGAACATCATTATCCTTATGGGTTCTGCTACAGAGGCTGCTCGCGAGGCTATCGACCACCTCACAAGCGAAGGCAAGAAGGTTGGTATGATCTCTGTACACCTCTATCGTCCATTCTCTGTTAAGCACCTCTTCGCAGCTGTTCCTAAGACAGTTAAGAAGATCGCTGTTCTCGACAGAACTAAGGAGCCAGGAGCAGAGGGCGAGCCATTGTATCTCGACGTTAAGTCTGCATTCTACGATCAGGAGAACCGCCCAGTTATCGTTGGTGGCCGTTATGGTCTTGGTTCTTCAGATATCACTCCTGCTAAGATCATCTCTGTATACAACAACCTCGAGTTGCCAGAGCCAAAGAACCACTTCACAGTAGGTATCGTTGACGATGTAACATTCACATCTCTTCCTGCAGTTGAGGAAATGGCTCTCGGTGGAAAGTCTATCTACGAGGCTAAGTTCTTCGGTCTTGGTGCTGATGGTACCGTAGGTGCTAACAAGAACTCTGTAAAGATTATCGGTGACAACACCAATAAGCACTGCCAGGCATACTTCTCTTACGACTCTAAGAAGTCAGGTGGTTTCACATGTTCACACCTTCGTTTCGGTGACGAGCCTATCCGCTCTACATACCAGATTACAACTCCTAACTTCGTTGCTTGCCACGTTCAGGCTTACTTGAACATGTACGATGTTACACGTGGTATCCGTGAGAATGGTTCATTCCTTTTGAACACAATCTTCGACGGCGAGGAGTTGGTAAACTTCATCCCTAACAAGGTTAAGCGTGTATTCGCTCAGAAGAACATCACCGTTTACTATATCAACGCTACTAAGATTGCTCAGGAGATTGGTCTTGGCAACCGTACCAACACTATCCTCCAGTCTGCATTCTTCCGCATCACAGAGGTTATCCCTGTTGACCTTGCTGTAGAGCAGATGAAGAAGGCTATCGTTAAGTCTTATGGTAAGAAGGGTCAGGACGTAGTTGACAAGAACTACGCTGCTGTTGACCGTGGTGGTGAGTACAAGCAGCTTACTGTTGATCCAGCATGGGCTAACCTTCCAGACGATGAGGTTATGACAGACGACGCTCCAGCATTCGTTAAGGACCTCGTTCGTCCTATCAACGCTCAGGCTGGCGACTTGTTGAAGGTTTCTGACTTCGTTAAGTATGATACCGTTGACGGTACATGGCAGAATGGTACAGCTCGTTGGGAGAAGCGTGGTGTTTCTGCATTCGTTCCTGTATGGAATGCTGACAACTGTACTCAGTGTAACAAGTGTTCATTCGTTTGTCCTCACGCTGCTATCCGCCCATTCGTTCTTACAGACGACGAGCTCAAGGGTATCGACACTCCTACTATGGAGATGAAGGCACCTGCTGCTCTCAAGGGTATGCACTTCGTTGTGGAGCCTTCTGTTCTCGACTGTCTCGGATGCGGCAACTGTGTTGACGTATGTCCTGGCAAGAAGAACAAGGAGACTGGCGAGGTTGAGAAGGCACTCAAGATGGTTCCTTACAACCCAGATGCAGAGGATATGAAGAAGCTTGCTAAGGATTGGGATTGGCTCGTTGAGAACGTAACTTCTAAGCAGGATTTGGTTGACATCAAGTTGAATCCTAAGAACTCACAGTTCGCTCAGCCATTGTTCGAATTCTCAGGTGCTTGCTCTGGTTGTGGTGAGACTCCTTACGTTAAGTTGATTTCACAGCTCTTCGGTGACCGTGAGATTATCGCTAACGCTACAGGTTGTTCTTCTATCTACTCAGCTTCTATCCCATCTACTCCATATACAAAGAACGCTAAGGGTCAGGGTCCTGCATTCGACAACTCATTGTTCGAGGACTTCTGCGAATTCGGTCTCGGTATGGTTCTTGGTAACAAGAAGATGAAGGAGCGCGTTTCTATCCTCTTCAAGCAGGCTATCGAAAGCGAGCATACTCCAGCAGAATTCAAGGCTGCAGCTCAGGAGTGGATTGAGAAGCAGAACGATGCAGAGGAAACAAAGCGTCTTGCTGCTGTTTTGAAGCCAATGATCGAGGCTGGTGCTAACGAGGGTTGCCCTATTTGCAAGGAGCTCAAGACTCTCGACCACTATCTCATCAAGCGTAGCCAGTGGATTATCGGTGGCGACGGTGCTTCTTACGATATCGGTTACGGCGGTCTCGACCACGTTATCGCTACTGGCGAGGATGTAAACATCTTCGTTATCGATACTGAGGTTTACTCTAACACTGGTGGTCAGGCTTCTAAGGCTACTCCTCTTGGTGCTATCGCTCAGTTCGCTGCTCAGGGTAAGCGCATCCGCAAGAAGGATCTTGGTATGATCGCTACAACATATGGTTATGTATATGTTGCTCAGATCGCTATGGGTGCTGACAATGCTCAGACATTGAAGGCTATCCGTGAGGCTGAGGCTTATCCAGGTCCATCACTCATCATCGCTTATGCTCCATGTATCAACCACGGTTTGAAGATCAAGGGTGGTATGGGACGTTCACAGGAAGAGGAGCGTCGCGCTGTAGAGTGTGGTTACTGGCACTTGTGGCGTTACAACCCACAGTTGGCTGAAGAGGGTAAGAACCCATTCTCACTCGACTCTAAGGAGCCACAGTGGGATAAGTTCCAAGACTTCCTCGACGGTGAGGTTCGTTACCTCTCTGTTAAGAAGGCTTACCCAACAGAGGCTGAGGAGCTCTTCGCTGAGGCTAAGAAGATGGCTCAGGTTCGCTACAAGTCTTACTTGCGTAAGGCAGCAGAGAACTGGGATGAATAATCATTATAAAGTTCTATAATAACAAAAGGTGGAAGAACATCGTGTTCTTCCACCTTTTTTATTGCACATTGGTAAACAAAAAATGCACATTGGAAAATAAGTAATTGCAGAATAGCAAAAAAGAAATGCTCAATAACAAACAAAAAAAAGCCCACCCAACAATTTGGGTGAGCTAATAAATATTCTGAGAAATACTAAGAATGTCTTTCGTGAATGCTCTTTGCCATAACATCATAGAGCTCTTTCATATCCTCATCATGGAGCATAGCCTTTTGTGCATTCATCACACTTTGGTCATAACGAATCATCGGACCAGTCTGCGCCAAGAATGGCGACATCAGCTGCGCCTTCTTTGTTGTTTCGTCGATAAGAGGATAAAGCAAAGAGAAATCGAGATTGTCGTCGGCAAGAATTTTTTCAGCAAGATGATAACAATGGTTCACCATGTTGCAAGCAAATACTGCAGCCAAGTGCATAGTCTTTCTCCTTGCGCTGTCAGCTTCAACAACTCTATTCGAGATACTTTCTGCAACAACCTTTATCTTACTAAAAGTCTCTGCATCAGAGGCTTCGATGAAACAAGGTATTACAGAGAAGTTGAGTTCGCGCGACTTAGTGAAAGTCTGCATAGGATAAAAAACTGCAGAATGAGCCACCTTCGACGACAATACCGACAACGGCACGCTACCGGCAGTATGAGCCACTACAGCATCAGGATTCTGTATCTTCAAACTTGAAACAATATCGGCAATAGCATCATCCTTGACAGAAATAAAATAATAATCAGCATCGCCAACAATGTCTGCTATATTGTCTACAGCCTCGCCCCCCACTCTCTTTGCAAGAGTTTCAGCATTAGCCAGTTGTCGACTATAAACTTGCTGGATAATATAGCCTTTATTGTATAAAGTCAAAGCCAAATGTGTGGCTACGTTTCCTGAACCAACAACAACAATTCTCTTGTTCATTTCTATCATTTCGTTTGATGCTAAAAAGAATTTCCTCTAAGAATTCCATCATTTGTTTACTGCTATTACAGCATGATATATTCCTTTGAGCAGCAGATGTTTATCTACTATTATCTCATGTTTGCAATAAGGCACTATCACCGACGACATTCCGCCTGTGGCAACAATAGTAAATGGCGAATCAAACATATCGTTGATGCGGTCTATCACACCATCTATCATACAAGCAGCACCAAATATCACACCACTCTGCATACACTCTTTGGTGTTTCTGCCAACAATACTTCCAGCTTCCCATTTATCAATTTCCGAAAGTTGCGAAGCTCGTTCGCATAGTGCTCTATGACTGGTCTTTACACCAGGAATAATCATTCCGCCAACAAACTTCCTTTCTGCAGTAACGATACCTACCGTAGTTGCCGTTCCCATATCTATAACGATAGTTGGACTACCATAACATTCAGCCGCGGCAATAGCATCAGCCAACCTATCTTTGCCCACTTGCTCAGGAAAATCTACATCAATATCCAATAACCTTTCAGCATCAGTAATAGAGAAAAAGCGTGGTACTACACGAGTTATTCTATGTACAGCATCTACAAATCTACCATTAATTTCTGGAACCACCGACGATATTGCAGTCTTTTCAATATTACTTGGCTCTATGCCATAAGCGCAAAGTCCAGACATCAGATTATCTATAAAATAATCTGGTGTCTGATCTTTTATTGTATCAAATCTCCATGTTGTAAGTATCTCGCCATTATCATTTGCAATAGCGGCTACAACTGTAGAGTTTCCTATGTCGATAAGTAGATACATAATAGAATTATAGTTGCATTATATGCTGAAGAATAAGCGCTGCCGTTTCCTCCTTGCTACACAACGGTAGCTCCTCGGTATTTGCAGCAGAGATAAGAGTCACTCTATTTGTGTCTACGCCAAAGCCTGTATCTTTGCCGTTTATAGAATTTGCACAGATAAGGTCGGCATTCTTCTTCTCCAACTTCTTTCGTGAGTTTTCTATTAGGTTTTCTGTCTCCATCGAGAAGCCGACAATCTTTTGCCCATCCTTCTTATGTTCGCCAAGATATTTCAGAATATCCTTAGTGCGAGCCAAAGATAGCGACAAGTCAGAATCTGCCTTCTTCATCTTCTGCTCCGAATAGTCGGCAGGAGTATAGTCTGCCACAGCGCTACACATTATTATTATATCGCTATCGTTGCTATTCTCTGCCACAGCCTCAAACATATCGGCTGCCGAAACAACATCCACCTTGTCGACACCTACGAAAGGTTTTATGCTTACAGGTCCCGAGACCAACGTCACCTCAGCTCCTCGCATGGCAGCCACCTTAGCAATGGCATAGCCCATCTTGCCCGACGAATGGTTGGTGATAAAGCGCACAGGGTCGAGGGCTTCGCGAGTAGGACCAGCCGTAACCAGCACTCTCTTTCCCTTCATATCCTTCTCCATGCCTATGGCGAGTTCTATGTGCTCAAGCAGCAAACTCTCAGCCGGCATCTTTCCGCTACCGGTATCGCCACAAGCCAAGCGTCCGCTATCTGGCTCCACGAAACTATAGCCATACTTCTTCAGCTTTGCGATATTATCTTGCAAGATAGGATTCTCCCACATGCCGGTATTCATGGCAGGCGATATTATCACCGGAGCCTTTGTTGCAAAGACAGTCGTTGTGAGCATATCGTCGCAAATGCCATTAGCCATCTTGCCAATGATGTTGGCTGTGGCAGGAGCAATCAGAAACACGTCGGCTTTCTTTGCCAACGCCACATGCTCCACCTGGAACTCAAAGTTGCGGTCGAAGGTGTCTACCAAGCATTTGTTGCCAGTAAGGGTTTCGAATGTTGTTGGAGTGATAAAGTTGCAAGCATTCTTTGTCATTATCACATACACCTCCGCCTGCTTCTTTACGAGCATCGAAGCCAGATTTGCTATCTTATATGCAGCAATGCTTCCCGTAACTCCAAGAACTATGGTCTTTCCTTTAAGCATAATGGGATTATTCTTATTCTTGATCGCACAACAAACCATGCTTCTCATAGTTTGCCTTGCGAGCTATATGGTTGTTTTCGTCAACGAACAGTACTGTTGGCTTATGCTGTGCAGCTTCCTCAGGAGTCATATTGGCGTAAGCCATGATAATCACCTTGTCGCCCACACTCACACACTTTGCAGCAGCACCATTCAAGCAGATGATGCCCGAACCTTCTTCGCCTGCGATAGTGTAAGTTTCAAATCTCGAACCATTGTCCACATCCACTATCTGCACCTTCTCATATTCCATGATGCCAGCTTCGCGCAGCAAGTTTGTGTCGATAGTCACGCTACCCACATAGTTCAAGTCAGCCTGAGTAACGATGGCACGATGTATCTTCGCCTTCAAAAGTGTTATTTCCATTTCTTTACAATATATGAGATTACAACTTTACGATGAAATTATCGATAAGGCGTGTCTTGCCGATATAAACGGCAATAGCCACAAGCACCTCGCCCTTCAACATCTCTATGCGCTGCACATTCTCGAAGTCTACAGCCTCTACGTAGTCGATTCTTGCCAATGGTTCCGATTGCAGACTGTTGGTGATAATCTCAATCACCTTCTTAGCCTCGCGCTCACCATTTTCAATAGCCTCACGACCCTTAGCCAAGCTCTTCGACAATATCAAGGCAGCCTTGCGCTCCTCGTCGCTCAAATATGTGTTACGGCTCGACTTTGCCAAGCCATCCTCTTCGCGAACTATCGGACAAGGCACAATCTCGATATTGAAATTCAAGTCGCGCACAAATCTCTTTATTGTTGCCAACTGCTGAGCATCCTTCTGTCCGAAGTAAGCTCTATTTGGCATAACGATGTTGAACAATTTGCCTACTACTGTGCATACGCCACGGAAGTGGATAGGGCGAACGGCACCACAAAGTAGTTCGGTAGTCTCTGTTGTATCAATAAACGAAGTGAAATGTCCAGGATACATCTCCGAAGGCTCAGGATTGAATATCAAGTCTCCCCCAGCCTCTTCCACAGCTTTCTTATCGCGCTCAAGGTCGCGTGGATAGCATTCCAAGTCTTCAGTAGGACCAAACTGTATAGGGTTTACAAATACCGAAACCACAGTACGGTCGTTTTGCTCTGCCGACTTTCTGATAAGGCTCTGATGTCCTTCATGCAAATATCCCATGGTAGGAACAAGACCTACTGTCAGTCCCTCTTTTCTCCATGCTGCAACAATCTCTCTAACTTCCTTTATGGTTTTAACAACTTTCATCTTCTTGGTAATTTTATATAGGTATGTGTTTGTATGAGTTAATTAATAAAGTTTTTCCAGCACTTCGTCCTTCATCTTGAAGGTATGAGCATCTGTAGGGAAAGTGCGATTTTCGCACTCCTGCTTATACTCCTTAAATGCCTCGAACATCACGTCGTGCACATTGGCATACTTCTTCACGAACTTAGGACAGAAGCCATTGCTGTAGCCAAGCATATCCTGACCCACCAACACCTGTCCGTCGCAATATTTTCCTGCGCCAATGCCTATGGTCAAAGCATCAATGCTCTCTGTGATAATCTTTGCCAACGCCTCAGGCACACACTCCAGGGTAACGGCAAAAGCGCCAGCCTCTGCCACCGCCTTAGCGTCGTCGATAATCTTCTGTGCTGCAGCCACCGACTTGCCCTGAACCTTATATCCGCCAAGGGTGTTAAACGATTGTGGGGTCAATCCCAAATGTGCCACCACAGGAATACCTGCCTGCACAATAGCCTTGATGCGGTCGGCATACTCTGCGCCACCCTCCATCTTCACGGCCTGGCAATTGGTCTCCTTCATTATCCTGCCGGCATTCATCACGGCATCATAAACCGAAGCCTGATACGACATAAAAGGCATGTCAATAACTACGAATGTGTTTTTCGCACCACGGCAAACGGCCTTGCCATGATGAATCATGTCGTCTACTGTAACGGCAAGCGTGTTGTCGTATCCTAAAACAACATTGCCCAAAGAGTCGCCTACCAATATCATATCTACGCCAGCCTCGTCGATGATGCCAGCCGTTTGGTAGTCGTAAGCAGTAAGCATACTCACGGGAAGTACGCCCTTGCGTTCAAGTAATTCAGAAACAGATTTCTTCATTCTTGAGAATAGTAAAATGTTTGTGAAATAACATGCGCCACGGATTTACGGTGCAGCGTAAGCAATTTCTTGTGAGAAATGATAAATAATAAATGATTTATCAAGTGTATCACTTGAAATTTCCAATTCCTTCGGCTCTAAGCCTCGCATGTTGGAAGAGTGATAACACTTGGGATGACAACCATGTGCCATACTAAGCGTTTTTAAAAGTATGCTCTTTTTACGGGTGCAAAGGTAATGCTTTTATTCATATTACACAAACAAACACCCCCTTTAGATACCATTATTTCTAAAGAATGAAAGAAAATACATTAATATAATAGCAACATTTGCTACAAATATCCACTTTATCCACACCTTTTTAGTTAAAGATAGTAAACTTACACAATATATTCGCCTTTTTTCATTAACTTTGTTTGATAAAAATACAGAAACAATGAATCTTAAAATAATAGCTATGGCGTGCGCTTTGTCAATTTCTCTCTCGGCAACTGCGCAAAAGAAAAAAGTAAAGACAAAAAGGCCTACTGCAACGACAGTCGAGGCTTCTCCTGGACTGAAATTGTATAAGTCGATGATTCCTTCCACAGCAAAGTTGATGTTTGTGGATAGTGTTGTTGTCGACAAGAAAGACTTCTTGTCGCAAATACCTCTTATTTCTGATGTAGGCAAACTAACTATGCGCGATGCCCATAACTCTCAATATCTAAACGAGTTTGGCGACCGTTGGATTTTTGCTCATGGCGACAGCACATCTTCTGCTCTTTATTCTGCCGACAAGCTTGCCGACAAATGGTCTTCACCTACCCCACTATTCAAGAAATCTGATGGCGTAGAGCATGCTAACTATCCATTCCTTATGGCTGATGGCGTAACACTCTATTTTGCAGCAAAGGGCGAAAACTCAATGGGTGGCTACGACATCTTTATGTCTACTTTCGATCTTGACAATGGTGTGTTCTACACTCCTGAGAATATTGGCTTGCCATACAATTCCACAGCCAACGACTATCTCCTTGCCATCGACGAAATCAACCATCTCGGTTGGCTCGTCACCGACCGCCGCCAGCCTGAAGACAAGGTTTGCATCTACACTTTCGTTCCTACAGCTTCGCGTCAAGGCTTCGAAGACACTAACTTCAGCGACAAAGAGATAGAACCTTATTCACGAATTCTTCGCATTGCCGACACATGGAAGTTTGGCAACCGCAAAACTGCCTTGGCAAAGCTTTCCGACATCAAAAAGCGAATAGCTTCCAAGATAGTTAAATCTCAGTCTACCAATAAGTTCATCATCAACGACAACACCGTCTATTCTTCAGCCAACGATTTCAAATCGCCAGCTGCTAAAGAGATGTATCGTCAATGGAAAGACAAAAAGAACACCTTCGAGTCAATATCTTCCAAACTCGACGAAGCTCGCAAAACCTATCGTGAGTCTTCCAACAAATCGGCTGACGCCTACAAGATTCGCACCCTTGAAACCAAACAAGAGTCCTTATTCAATGAGATAAATCTATTAGAAAAAAACATTAGAACATCAGAACTAAACAATCATTAATCATGGAAAAGAAACGTTTCGCAGAATCAGAATTGATAATCAACGAAGATGGTAGCGTATTCCACCTTCATGTCAAACCAGAACAATTAGCCGACAAGGTAATCCTCGTTGGCGACCCAGGCAGAGTAAGTCTTGTAGCCTCACATTTCGAAACCAAAGAATGTGATATTCAAAGTCGTGAGTTCCACACCATTACTGGCACCTATAAGGGCAAACGCATCACCGTATTGAGCACCGGCATCGGTTGCGACAATATCGACATCGTGATGAACGAGCTCGATGCTCTTGCCAACATCAATTTCAACACTCGCTACGAAAACGACCAGCATCGCACCCTTGAGCTCGTGCGCATTGGCACCTGTGGCGGATTGCAAGAATACACTCCTGTGGGCACCTTCGTTTGCTCGCAGACCTCAGTAGGCTTCGATGGCTTGCTCAATTTCTATGCCGGACGCAATCAGGTTTGCGACCTCGAACTCGAGCGCCAGCTCGTTGCTCACCTCGGTTGGACAGGCAACATGTGTCAGCCTTATCCTTACTCTATCGATGCCGACAAAGAAATGGTAGAGCGCATTGCCAAAGACGATATGGTACGTGGAATCACCATCGCCTGCGGTGGCTTCTTCGGTCCTCAGGGTCGCGAACTCCGCATCCCTCTTGCCGACCCTCGTCAAAACGAGAAGGTAGAGTCGTTCTCTTACAACGGTCTCCACATCACCAACTTCGAAATGGAGAGCTCTGCCCTTGCTGGTCTTTCAGCCCTTATGGGTCACAAAGCCGTTACCTGCTGCATGGTTATTGCCAACCGTCGCATCAAGGAGGCTAACACAGGCTACAAAAACACCATCGACAAATTGATTAAGACAGTCCTCGACAGACTGTAATCTCACAACACAATATTCCTTACATTTTTATTTGAATGACAATCATCGACAACAACGATACTATATGCGCAATGGCCACTCCTGCAGGAGGGGCCATTGGCATTGTTAGAATATCAGGCTCTAAAGCCATCGACATAGCCAACTCGCTTTTCGCACCTAAAAACAAACTCGCCAACGCTCGCCCATCGTCGCTCTCCTATGGTCGCATCCTCGATGCTCATGGTCAGGAAATCGACGATGTTCTCGTATCCGTATTCCATGCTCCGCATTCCTACACAGGCGAAAACTCGGTAGAAATTTCTTGTCATGGCTCTCGCTACATCATGACCGAGATTCTCAAAGCGCTCATCCAATCAGGCTGCCGACAGGCAGAACCTGGCGAGTTTACAAAGCGTGCTTTCCTCAATGGCAAAATGGACTTGAGCCAAGCCGAAGCTGTTGCCGATCTTATTGCATCCACCAACAAAGCCACCCATACCATGGCTATGAGCCAATTAAAGGGTTGTTTTAGCGAAGAGCTCAAAACCCTTCGCGCTCAACTACTTAAGCTCAACTCTCTACTTGAACTTGAACTCGACTTTAGCGACCACGAAGAACTTGAGTTTGCCGACCGCACAGAGCTCCTCAACCTCGTCAATCGTGCAGAGAGCAAAATCTCTTCGCTTGCCAAATCCTTTGAAACAGGCGTGGCTCTAAAGCATGGCATTCCGGTAGCCATAGTTGGCAAAACCAACGTTGGCAAGAGTTCTCTCTTAAATATTCTTTTACACGAAGACAAAGCCATCGTCTCTGATGTTCATGGCACCACACGCGACACCATCGAAGATTCTATCGACATCGATGGCGTCACATTCCGCTTCATCGATACTGCAGGCATTCGCCAAACCACCGACACCGTTGAGCAAATCGGCATTACCCGAACCTACAACAAAATCAGCGAATCATCCATCGTTCTGTGGGTCGTCGACCAGCAACCTACCGAAGCCGAATACTCCGACATGCTACAAAAATGCGAAGGAAAGAAGCTCATTATCGTTAAGAATAAATGCGACATAGCTTCTCCCTTCACACTATCTCATACCGACATTCCAAACGCTGAAATCAGCGCTAAAGCCAACATCGGCATCGATGCTCTCACAGCCCTTCTCATCAAGGTTGCCGACATCCCTCAGCTCACCGAGAATAGCATCATCGTCAACAACATCCGCCACTACGAAGCCTTAACTCGCGCCCTTGCCCATTTGGCTCGTGTTCGCGAAGCCTTCGACCTCGGACTTAGTGGCGACCTTATTTCCGAAGACCTTAAGCTCGTGCTCATTGAGCTTGGCGACATCACGGGTGGCGCCATCTCGAGCCAAGAAACTCTCAACAATATCTTCAGCCATTTTTGCATCGGAAAGTAACCCCCTGGACAGCTCTAAAACGAATATTTTTATAACTGCTTGCAAGCCACCTACTTAGGTGGCTTTTTTCGTCTTAACA
>ERZ1026862.1647-NODE-1647-length-12828-cov-6.661630_pt1 | contig 12828 bp, 9 predicted proteins | sample MGYA00380161_ERZ1026862 | MGnify/ENA primary metagenome ERZ1026862 (study PRJEB33269, sample SAMEA4719797) | human gut metagenome | biome: human-associated habitat; feature: organic feature; material: feces | place: Cameroon | collected 2013-10 ... | reverse complement strand
TGACGTTGTTTTGTTCCGATGTGACCCGCATGGGGTCACAAAGTGATTCCGTTGGAATCCAAGTGATCCGCTTGGGGTTCGAACCCAAGACCCCAACATTAAAAGTGTTGTGCTCTACCAACTGAGCTAGCGGATCTCCGTTTTGCTTATTGGTGTAAAAGCGAGTGCAAAGGTACGGGTTTTATGTTACAATACCAAATATTTTTGCATTTTTTTTATTTGAAACGATGTTTTTATATATGTACTATTGTATATTTGTGCTTTTGTTGTATCTTTGTCCAAAATAAGCGGCACCTTAATAATAAAAATGAAAGAATTCATTTTCTGTTGTGTTCGCTTTGCATTATCGTTGAAAAAGCGAAAGTCTAATGACACTATACCTTGTATAACCAAAAAAGAACCGAAAAATTGTATGAAAAACATTTTGTTAGCAACAGTTGGGGCAATGGGCGTGTTGTGCAGTTATGCGCAGCAGGACAAGCCGACAATCAACGTTGATGGTGAATTCAGAACCAGCTTCTATAATGATAGAGTAGGGGGCGAAATCAGACATGAACACTCTGGCTTTAAAGGAGACTATCTGAATCTTAGCGTGAGCGGTAATATCAACAGCAAGTTTTCTTATGCTTGGCGCCAGCGTCTCAACAAGAAGATTGAAAACAACCAGTACTTTGATGCCACCGACTGGGTATATCTGAACTATGAGGCAGACAAAAACTGGAGTATGGCTGCCGGAAAGCAGGTGGTGCTTATCGGTGGATATGAATACGACAAGGCTCCTATCGACGAGTATACCACTTCCGAATACTGGAACAATACCGGATGTTTCCGATTTGGCGGAAGCGTGACGTATACGACAAATGCAGGTAATGACAAATTTTCTGCCCAGTTCAGTGAGAGCCCTTGTTCTTATCCTGGTTGTCACGACATTTATGCCTACAACATTTTTTGGGCGGGAGTGCATGGTCCTTTTGAAACACTCTATTCCCTGAACCTTCTCCAGTATTCTTCAATCAAATATATCTCATACATCTCTTTGGGCAACAGATTCCGCTTCGGTAATACTGTGCTTGAGCTTGACTTCATGAACAGAGCCGCCAGCCATCAGACCTACTTCTTCCGCGACTGCTCTGTTGTGGCAGACCTGAAGTGTAAGGTGCTGCCGAAGCTAAAGCTGTATGGAAAGTTTATTTACGACGTGAACAATACTAATACCGATGCTGACAAGACCGTTTGGGCTGGTACGGAACTTACTACATATGCCGGTGGCTTGGAGTTCTTCCCGATGAAGAATAAGGAGGATATTAGAATCAATGCAGGAGTGGCACATACCCATGGCAAGAACGCAAATCCGAACGGAACGCTGCTTGACGATAGACTTACCGTGCAGGTGGGTCTTACTGCGAAGTTGCATTTGTTTAAGTACGGCAAATAAATATCAACAATAAAAACAGTTACAGGTGATGAAAAAAGAATCAGCAAAGAAAAAGATTACTGCACCGACGGGGATTCTGTGTCTGTTAGTCGTAGTATGTATCTTCGGCTATCTCGGCTATGTGATGGGACTGCCAAATATGTTGAACACTATAATGAAGACGGCACATGACCTGCTGCTCAATACCGTGTTCTACCTTATGAGTATCTGTGTGATAACCGGTGCGTTGGGTAAGATATTCATGGAGTTCGGTGTAGTGAACCTTCTTGAGAGACTGCTTCGTCCGCTGATGAAACCGGTGTTTAACCTGCCTGGTGTCACTTCTCTTGGAGCGGTGATGACATTCCTTTCAGACAACCCGGCTATCATATCGCTTGCACATGACAAGCGCTTTGCAAGCTACTTCAAGAAGTTCCAGTTTATTTCGCTGACCAATTTCGGTACGGCATTCGGTATGGGACTCCTCGTAATGGTGTTTATGGTGGGACAGGGTTTCTATGCTTCTCCCGTTATCGGACTGCTCGGTGCGTGTTGCGGTTGTGTGTGTTCCACAAGGCTCATGCAGCGTTTCGTACTGAAGTCATATCCACAGTATGCTACGGAGAATGCCGTAGATGCAGAGGATTTGGAGGAAGAGGAGAAAGAAGAGGAAGTCAACTCCCAAAAGACGGTGTTCATCCGTGTTCTTGATGCGCTGCTTGATGGTGGCCGTAGTGGTGTGGAGGTAGGTGTTGCCATTATACCGGGTGTGCTTATCATTTCCACTTTCGTCATGATATTCACCTTCGGAGCCAATGCCGATGGCGTTTATGACGGATCGGCTTATCAGGGCGTGGAACTGCTTCCGTGGCTTGCGAACAAGATAGACTTCATCTTTGAGTGGCTGTTCGGCTTCCAGGACCCACATCTTGTGGCATTCCCTATTACTGCTCTTGGTGCGGTGGGCGCTGCCCTCAGTCTCGTGCCTAACTTCGTTTCTCACGGATGGGTGGACGGTAATGCCATTGCAGTGTTTACTGCTATCGGAATGTGCTGGAGCGGATTCCTCAGCACTCATACGGCGATGCTCGACTCTTTGGGCTATCGTGACCTTACGCCGAAGGCGATCATTGCCCATACTTGTGGTGGTATCGTAGCTGCAATCTGTGCACACTGGATGTATTTCCTGTACACATTATTTATATAATCTCCCCAACGACCTAATGACTGATTTGGGATAATCCTATTCGTGCAGATGCCAGATGGAGTTTATCTTGCGACGCACTGCACACGAATTAAGAATACACATCAACAGAAATATTGCCGTTGCTGCAGTCAGTGACGGCAATATTTCTGTTGTGTCTAATTGAGGGTACAGTTCTCCGAACCGTGGCAGATAGTAATCCCGGAGCAAGGCAGACATCCATACAGCCGAGATGGCGACTATCGTATTCAGTCCTATCGCCAGGATATAGAACGGCATTGCCACGCTCCTTGGCGAATAGCCGATGAGCAACAGGGAGTCTATTATCTCTGTATGCTTCTGCAGAAGCAGGAAGATGCTGAGTATTAACACGTAAAATGACAATATGCAAATTATGATTCCCACAGCAGATACGATGATTGTCGTGATGCGCAGAAAGCTTGCCGTCTTGGCGGAGTCGGCATCATTCCCTTCTGTGTCGTAGCCATGAGCGTCAAGGTAGTCCGCAATCTTGCTGTCACCGATATTCGTTGCTATAACAGCAAGTCTTGATGGTTGTGGTGTCCGTTCTGGAGAAAGTGTCTTGTTGTATTCCTGCATGAAGGTCTGTGGAACAAGAATCGTGTTCAGCGTACGGGAGAATGCCACAACCTTTCCATGACGCACAACCGAAGCCTGGTCGCCTGATAGCTGTAGCCTTATGCCAATCTGTTTTATTATTCCTTCGGATATGGTAGGCAGTCCTTGACTTGTGGCATATCCGAAATTATACAGGTTGAGATAGTTTCGCGGAAGGATGATAGGTACGCTGTCGCTTCCGACAGTGTATTTCCATTGGTTCAGGTTTACGTCGATGAACTCATCGGGCAGAGACTCAAAAAACATCTGTGTGGAAAACTCCATTCCCATGTCTCTGCTGCCAATGGTGGCATAAACCTTGTATTGTGATGGAAGGAACAGTCCCACGCTTTTGGTGAAGGACTGTTCCTTGATATCCTTTATCTCCTCGCCGGAGAATACCGGAGTGCTTCCGGAAAGGGAGGAGAAATAGTTCACACGCTTTGTTATGACAATCTGTCCCGGTCGCATGAAACTGTCGTTTCCGGAAAACAAAGGCAATACATCCGCAGCAAACTGTATGGCGGCAACGACAATGGTCATGCCGCAAAGGTTTGCCAAGGTAAAGCCCGCCATCTGCCATACGCTGATGTGTCGGTAGAGCAGTTTATACACAAGACCGTTCAACATAAGCTGCAACAAAGCGTATAATAATTTCTGTTATTTCATCTCAGATACGATGTAGTCTGAAATCTTCTCAAGAGGATATTTGTCGGAATCCCTCATGCTGACGGTAAGTTCACACTTTCCCTCTCCGAGATAATATAATTCTGCAGTAGAGAACACATCGTAGACTGATTTGATGATGATGGCATCCATGCCGCTCGACATATTGATTACCGGCTTGAACAGGTCGAAGTTCACATAGCAATATAGCGAGCCTTTTACGTCACCCTTGCTGAAGCCGTTCTTTGTCGGTGTCATCGGCTTCTCCGTGTTGGACATTATAATATAGGTGGTGTTGTCTTTATAGCCTATCTCTCCCATAGTTCCTAAATTCTCATTCGTCAGTTTGCTGAAAGAATCGTTTTTCGTCTTTGCATACATTACGAATGATGGCTTTGCTGAATTCTCATCTATTTTGTCGATACCTACTACGATGTTTCCATCGAGTGAAGAGAGGAATGGTTTTATTATATTCTCCTGCTCGCCGTTCATGATGTTCAGCATGCCGCTGTCCTGCAGATAGTTCAAGAGTTTTTCTCCTGCGCAGTTTGCCATAAGGGCAAAGCCGTCTTTGGATATATACTCCAGATAGTCGGCATCAATAGGCTTAACCATCTCGTCGCTCTTTGCTATATAGTCTTTCCATTCCTTGGAGTCTGTAATGACCTCGTATGAGAGCGAAGCCTTTCCCTTCTGTGAAGAAAGGTTCAGCAGGAACGAAGCGTCTTTCATGTTTACGCCTTTTGGCATCATCTCTGCCATCTGTTTTGCCTTTGGCAAAGAGCCTAAAGCCTCTCCGAAGATGAGCATCTGTGCAATGCCGTCGCTTGCCAGAAGCTTCTGTACGTCTTCCCTGTCTTTCATCTTGGTTACTTTTCCCGAGAACAGGTCTTTCATTTTGTCTATAGCCTCCTGCTCCGTCTGGCTTTCTGCCGCACCAAAGCAGAATACATCATCGTTGAAGGCTATCATGGCACGGTTGGCATAGTAATAGGTGAAGCCGTCTTTCTCAGTAAGCTTCTTGCTGTTTCCTGCATTCAGACCTTTGATGAAGTCTTTCAACTTGTCCGCATTGTGCATTTCCGCAAACAGAGTGACTTCCTGGTCTGCGGTAACGCTGACCATCATCGGCACTCTGAGGTCAATTCCAAGTTCTGCCGGGTCTTTTACAACTTTCTCTATCTGCTTCTTTGCTTCGGCAGGCATGTTGTCCTCGGCAACGAGCTTCAGCATCTTGTCTTTCAGTCCGCCTTTCTCGAAGTTGCTTTGCTCGGTCATTTGCTTTACGTCCAGGCGCACCAGTGTGATGGCGTCGTCCGGGAGCATGTCTAAATACTTTGGCGAGTCGCTGCATGACGACAACAGTGCCACTAACACTAAGGCAACTAATATTGCCATGTTTTTTCCATACTTAATCATAAGCTTAGATTTTTGGGGGTTAGTAATTGTGATATAGATAAATGATTATTTTATTTTTTTCGGTTTTTCTTCTCCCGTTGCGGTGACTTCAATGTTCTTCGCCTTGTCTTTTGTAACATAGCGTTGGTAATAGGCAATGAGTATTGTTGTCAGCGGAAGGGCTACGATAAGTCCTATGAATCCGAGCAGTGTGCCCCATACGGAAAGGGCAAGCAATAGTATGGCAGGGTTCAGTCCCATGGCTTTTCCCATGATGCGAGGTGTCACTACCATGTCTATAATGATTTGTACTATGCAGAATACCGCCACCGCACTGGCGAGTATAACCCAGAAGTTCTGTCCTGTGTCTGCTGCTTTCAGCAGGGCAAGGAAGGCAGTCGGTATCAAGGCGAAGGTATGGAGATACGGTACGAGGTCCATGATGCCAATCAGAATACCAAGACCGATTGCCATCGGAAAGTCTATTATGGTGAATCCGATGCAGAACAGTATTCCCATGGTGAGTGCCACAAGCGATTGTCCGCGGATATAGCTGTTGAGTTCCTTCTCCACATCCTGCATCAGCGACTGCCAGAAAGGACGCACTTTCTTTGGGAATATCTTTATCCAGTTGGAGGTTAGATATTCGTAGTCGAGAAGGATGAAGAACATATATAATAAGGTGATGAGCGATGCCACGATGCTTATTATTATGTTTGCCGTCTCGCCGAGCATGTTGAAAATCTTAGGCATGGCGGATTTGATGGCGTCCGTCACATCTTTTCTCTTGAAGACAGACTCTATCGCTTCCTTGTTCTCATGGAGCCATTGCTGCACCACAGCCTGGAAGCTCTCTCCGTTTGTGCCTTGTCGAATGTATTGGGAGGCTACATCGCCGAGTTTCTCAAACTGTTCGAGCATCGGGGGGATGATGAGGTAGAACACTCCGCCGATAACCGCCAATACGAATATCAGCGTGACGATAATCGACAGCGCCCTTGTCGGAACGTGCATCTTATACTGTACGAACTTTACCATAGGGTACAGCAGATATGCCAGTAGCCATGCAATAAAGAATGGCAAAAGCACGCTGCTTAGATAGTTCACGGTATAAAGCACACCGCCAACGAGAAGCACACCGCCGAGAATGCGCACGAATCTGTCAAATGTTATTTCCTTTTCAAGCATATAAGAAGTCTGTTAATTACATATAGTGTGAGTTGCCTATTTCGTCTCTCCCTGCACCGCCTTCATGTAGCATTCCCTGCATAAGGGTTCATACTCTGCCTGTTCTCCAAGCAAAACGCGCTTGTCGTTGGCCACAAGTCGATGACTTACATACGCCAATGCGCCGCATCTTACACAGATGGCATGCACTTTCGTCACTTCGTCGGCAATGGCGCATAGTGCAGGGATAGGACCGAACGGTTTCCCTTTGAAGTCCATGTCAAGTCCTGCCACGATGACTCTTACCCCTCTGTTGGCAAGGTCATTGCATACGTCAACCAATCCCTCATCGAGAAACTGAGCTTCGTCGATGCCCACAACATCAATGTCTGATGCCAGCAGCGCTATAGACGAAGATGTGTCAATCGGCGTACTCGGTATGGAGTGCTGGTCATGGCTGACCACATCGATATCCGAATAGCGTGTGTCTATCGCGGGCTTGAAGATTTCCACCTTCTGTTTGGCAAACTTCGCTCTCTTCATTCTCCTTATCAGCTCCTCTGTCTTGCCTGAGAACATAGAGCCGCACACCACTTCAATTCTACCGGGACGGTGTGTCTCCCCTGCTAAATTGTTGTCCATTTGTCCGCAAATTTACAAAGACGTTTTAAAAATTGCAAAGAAACTGCATGTTTTTTTGCCACACCTGATTAATATCCTTATATTTGTGGCTAAGTATGGGAACATTATATATTGTGCCGACCCCTGTCGGCAATATGGAGGATATGACGCTTCGTGCTATCCGCATCCTCAAGGAAGCGGATCTGGTGCTTGCCGAAGATACACGTACATCGGGTATCTTGCTTAAGCATTTTGAGATTAAGAATCAGCTCATGGCGCATCATAAGTTTAACGAACATGGCACGTCTGCAGCCATTGTGGAGCGTCTGAAGGGCGGTCAGACGATAGCTCTGATTAGCGATGCCGGCACTCCGGGCATCAGCGATCCCGGCTTCTATCTTGCCCGGGAGGCTGTCGCTGCCGGTGTTGAAGTGCAGTGTCTGCCAGGTGCAACGGCTTTCGTTCCTGCTATAGTATCGTCAGGCTTGCCTTGCGACAGGTTTTGCTTTGAAGGTTTCCTGCCGCAGAAGAAAGGACGTGCCACAAGACTGGATAGTCTTAAAGCTGAGACTCGCACCATGATATTCTACGAGTCTCCCTATAGGGTGGTGAAGACGCTCAAGCAGTTTGCCGAATATTTCGGTCCGGAGCGTCAGGTCAGTGCCTGCAGGGAGATATCCAAGATTCATGAGGAAAGCGTAAGGGGAACCCTCGAAGAGGTAATAGCCCATTTCGAGGAGACACCGCCCAAGGGAGAGTTCGTTATTGTACTTGCCGGTACAACGGAAAAGCCCGAAAAAGAAAAGAAAAAGCGTAAAGACAAAAGTGAGAATGAAGAATAAATGAAATAACGTATAATTGAAAATATTATGAAAAAGATTCTGTTTGTTATGTGTTGCATGGCAACGATAGTTGCCTGCAAGAATAGTAAGACACCTGAGCCACAGCAAAATATCGTGCAGAACGACTCTTTGCAGAAGATTATTGAACAGAGAGACAATGAGATAAACGATATGATGGGTATCCTGAATGACGTCGAAGAAGGTTTCCGTGCCATTAGTAAGGCGGAAGACCGTGTTACGATAGCCAAAGACGGTGAGGGTGCGGACAAACAGGAACAGATTCGTGAGAACATCCAGTTCATACAGCAGCGTATGGAGCATAACCGCTCTCTGATTGCGAAGTTGCAGCAGCATATGCGCGAAAGCTCCTTCAAGAGTGAAGAACTCAAGCGGACGGTGAGCAATCTTATCAAGCAGCTCGAAGAGAAAGACGATCAGCTGAAGCAGCTGCGTGCGGAACTTGCTGCAAAGGATATCCATATTGCAGAGCTTGACCAGACGATAAGTAATCTGAATACCAATGTTTCTGATCTGAAGACGGAGAGTGAGCAGAAGACCCAGACCATTGATTCGCAGGACAAGCAGCTGAATACAGCATGGTTCGCATTCGGTACGAAGAAGGAACTGAAGAGCCAGAACATTCTTGTAAAGGGCAAGGTGCTGCAAGGAAACTTCAACAAGAGCTATTTCACGAAGATTGATATCCGTGTGGATAAAGAGATAAAGCTTTATTCAAAGTCGGCAAAGCTTCTTACCATGCACCCTTCAAGCAGCTATACTCTTACCACCGACGCCAAGGATCAGTATGTGCTTCGTATCACGAACCCACAAATCTTCTGGAGTACAAGTAAATATCTCGTAATACAGGTAAAGTAATTTAACCCGTTTTTTGAAAAAAAGTCCCATGATTCTCATCTGGAATCATGGGATTTTAATTTTCTCTTATATCGCGGTTATTCTAAGAAGGATATAAGGCTTGGCTGGTAGTTTTACGCTTTTGCCATGTTCGTCAACCATACGGTATTTGTTCTTTGCCTTTATGGTGAAGGTTTCGTTGTATTGAGTAATGGTCATGTTCCATGTGTCAATGATCTCCACTTTGAACTTCATGCCGTCCTGTAGTCTTCCGAATCTGCCGTTGCGTGCAGGCAGTTCGAAGTTCCATTCTTCAGGAGTCTCATGTCCGAAGTAACGCAGATAAACACCTTTGCCACCGCTTGCGGTACTCGTATCCCAGCTCTGGTCAGCAAGACGGAGCGTTGCAGGTAGATCATTCAATATTGAAAGCGTGAACTTCACCCTTGCCGGACTTGTTCCCTTGAATTTGCCTCCAGTAGCGAGGAAAGCATATCCTGTATAGTAATCCGGTTCTACGCAGAAGCATTCTCCGTGAGTAACGTATGCTCCTCCTATAAGTCCCATCCATATACGTTCCATCATCTCTTTGCCGGAGAGCTGCGCCCATCTTGATATATGGTCGCCTTCATAGCATACTTCGTCAAAGAGCACAGGCTTTCTGTATACGTTGCGCAGTGTCGCCGGACCCTCGAAAGCTACGAGAGGTCCCTGGTCCTGTATGCTGCAGTGGGTGTAGCACGGCAACGTGTAATTGATGTATACTGCCGTTCCACCATGTATGGAGCACAGGTGTCCGTACGGGTCATTGTCGTGTACATAGTTTGAGAGTGTTATCCATTCTTTTTCCGTACGTGTCTTTACCAGATCCCATTCGTTGGCGAGCGACCACCATATATTGCGGTATGCCCCCAGACGGGCTATTATATATTTAAGGTATAGCTCGTTTTGCTCCATCGTCATTCTGTCGAATCCCCATCGTCCCATGTCGTATGGATGAAACAGAATCAAGTCTGCCTGCACACCGATGTCCTCAAGTCTTTTCACGCATTCGTCGAGGTGTTGGAAGAACTTCGTGTTGAAGCGTGTGTAGTCCCATTCGTATTTGTTATAACCCTTGTATCTGCCTTCTGTATGCTTGCCCTTTGTCAGAATCTCGTAAGGAAACAGTTCCGGGTCTTCCTTTACACTCTCATTCGGAAAGACACAGAAGCGCATCTTGTTGAATCCGCTCTCTTCCATACTCTTGTATGTCTCTTCCTGTCGCGCCTTGTCGGCATGTATCCATGCGTATGATGTTGTTCCGAGAGGATGGAATACTGTGCTGTCGGCAAAGATGAAGTCTTTGTCGTTGCCCGTCTGCACCATGCTCTTTGTTCCTTTTGCCGGCGCACCACATTCTATAGCGCCCTTCTTTCCGTTCATTTCCTTTTCCGATGAGGCTGTCAGATATGTCCATGTTCCCTGTAGTACAGGCATGAAGCGAATCCTGAAAGTATTGTCACCGTCATAGAAACCGTCAACGGTGATGCTTTTTCCTGTTTCTGCCTGTGTGAAAGTGGCAGTGAGAGACACTTCAGTGAAAGGATTCTTCTGCGTCTTGCACTTCAGTGCAATCTCGAAGCAGTCCCATTGTCTTACTTTGTCGGCAGCCATAGAAGGCAGAGCTGTGATGAGAAGCATTGCCAACAGTAGTATTGTTCTTGTTCTTTTCATGTTATTGCTTTTATTAAACCGTTTGGTGTTATACGAAATGCATCGGAGAGCCCCACAATCATAGTGCACTCCGATGCTTCTTCTGTCATCCCAAATCGGGGATTATGATAATGTCAACTGATTAATAGTCATTGCTGAATCCGTATCCGTTAGTGAACTTACCTTTGGAATTCTTCAGGATGTTGCCGTGCATGAGCAGCATATATACAGGAGGCTCGCTTGGCTTGTAGCCGTTGTATATAAGGTCGTTGTACTGCATATCCACATCTTTGTACTTCTGGTTTACGCTCTCCATACCGGCAATGATGCAGCCCCAGTCCACGCGGGTATATCCGTCAGCCTCCAGTGCGCTTGCTTCAGCACCATTCGGGTCGATGTATCTGAACAGTCCTTTGATGGACAGGTTCGTAAGGTTGCCTGCCGTGAGCGCCTCTTTCTTGGCATCACCATTGTTGTCTGCCACCTTCGACCAGTCGTCGTTCTGTCCGCGCCAGCTTGGGTACAATACAGAGTTGTCCTTCTGACCTTCAGGACATTGAGTAGTGAGGCGGTATCCGTATTCTTTCTTTCCGTCAACGAGTTTAACCCAGATGAAGTTTGAAATCTCGTTGCCGTTGGCGAATCTGTGATAGCCCTGTGTGCGGAGGTCGCTTATCATCTGCGCACATTCGTTGTGGAACTCAGGAATGTCGGTAGCTAACTTATTGGTACGTATGAGGTCCCACTTACGGCTTCCCTCACCGCCGAACTCGAACTTACGCTCTTCAATAATGGCATCAAGCAGAGAGCCGCACTTGGCAATCTCCGCATCGGTGTTTGCCTTTTCGGCAGAACCGAAGGCACGGTTGCGTATCATGTCGAGCAGTGGACGGGCTTCGCCGTCTTTGCCGAGAGCAGCCTTTACTTCAGCCTGCATAAGTATGATGTCGGCATAGCGCATATATACGCCATTGATGCCCGCCTGTCCTTGCTTCACGGTATATGGCTTTAACATGCGGTTCTCGTCAAACTTGTTTAAGCCGATACCGCCGTTCAGACGTGAGCCCTTTACGAATGAGAGTATTGCCTCTGCACCATGACCGTCGGAACCGGTTACGGTACATGTCACGTCGCGACGCATGTCGTTCGGATCAAAGTAGCTGTAGTAATACAGAGGGTGCATACGTGCCTGTCCGTATGTTTTGCAAGGATAGAAGTTGCTGCTACCGCCGTTTGACGGACGGCCGAAGGCATAAGGGCGTGGAGAGCCTTGAGTCTGTGTCTCCGGTATCTCATATACGCTCTCGTTGCATATCTGCAGGTCGTTCATCTGCTGGAAGACATACTGGTATGGGTTGCCGAAACGTGAAGGATCACGTGGGTCGGTGGTCTGCAGTATTATGTTTCCGTGGTTGCTGATAGCTTCTCCGAGATATTTCTCAGCCAGTTCGTAGTATTTCTTCCAGTCTGTGCGTCTGCCGTAGAAGCAGAGGTTGTTAGAGGAAACCTTATCGAAGCTGACCTGCTGTCCGTCCAGTCCCTTATAGAACGCTTCTCCTCCGAGGTCCAGTCTGCGTGTCTGGTATCCAGCTTCCCACAGACAGATTCTTCCTAACAGTCCTTCGGCATAGGTGCGTGTCATGTAAGTCTTGTTGATTTCCGTTGTTTCTCCCGAACGGTACATGAGAGGAATGACCTTTTCAAGGTCTTTCAACACGAAGTCTGCTATAGAGTCGCGAGGCGATAGCCTCTCTGGTTCCACTCCTGCTTTTGTCTGTAGCGGCACATCGCCATACTGTCTCATCAGCTCATAATAGCATGAAGCGCGCAGAGCTATAGCCTCTCCGTAAATCTCGCTCAGCGTGGACGGAGTGCCCTGGCTTATCATTGCCTCATAGCTTGATGAGCTTTCAAACTGCTCGATGAGAGAGTTCGCGATGCCGATGACGTTGAACAGACCTGTCCATGTGCTGCTCATCATGCCGTTTTCATATAGTCCGTAGGTGCCGGGCCCCTGCTTGCTCAGGTTACCGTTTGTATATCCATAGAAATATGATGGAACCCAGCGCCAAGGCTGTGCGCTGTATGATTCGCCCTGAGTCTCAATGTCAGAGCTTGACACAACGTAGTGGTAGAAGCTTCCGGTGCCGTAAGCCACGCCGCATGACCTCCACTGCTCATATCCGTTCATAAGGGCGGCACGTGCTGTGGTAGGATCAGAGAATACAAAATCTGTGCCTGCCTCAGAGTCTGAACTTTGGTCGAGGAAGTCAGAACAAGAGGTGGTGACTCCAGCAACCATTGCTGAGAGTATCATTGAATATATAATCTTCTTCATAGTTATATCC
>ERZ1026862.1638-NODE-1638-length-12849-cov-9.650852_pt1 | contig 12849 bp, 11 predicted proteins | sample MGYA00380161_ERZ1026862 | MGnify/ENA primary metagenome ERZ1026862 (study PRJEB33269, sample SAMEA4719797) | human gut metagenome | biome: human-associated habitat; feature: organic feature; material: feces | place: Cameroon | collected 2013-10 ... | reverse complement strand
GAGCGTCTGCCTTACAAGCAGAGGGTCGGGGGTTCGAATCCCTCAGCGCCCACTTTTTTACAACACTTACCGGTTTATCCGGGCGCTTAGCTCAGTTGGTTCAGAGCGTCTGCCTTACAAGCAGAGGGTCGGGGGTTCGAATCCCTCAGCGCCCACTTCATAAAGGAGCATCTCATGCGAGGTGCTCTTTTTTTATACCACTATCCGTGCAGCACTGGAATTTTCCAATTTGGCTCAGGGACTCAAGAAGACACCAAATCGATTTCTTGACCTGCATGCCACACAACAATCCCCAAAACGACACATCTCCTTAATGGCATTTTTCAGAACAAACATGTCCGTTATTGTTTTCAAGACTCTCATACAACAAAACTCCTATCCCCATGAAAGATTTACTAGAAAAACTGAATATAGACCAACTTTCTGAAATGCAGGAAGAAATGGTGGAGAAAACAAAAGGAAACCCTAACTCCGACCTGCTACTGCTCTCCCCCACTGGTTCTGGAAAGACCCTGGCTTACCTAATTTCTGCCATGCGCCACGTTGACTACAGCAACCCATCAATACAGGTGCTGGTTGTGACACCCTCACGCGAACTGGCCTTGCAGAGCAACGACCTGCTGCTGAGAATGAAGTCGCCACTGCGATCACAATGCCTCATCGGCGGACACGCTACATCTGAAGACCTTCGCATCTACAAACAGCTCCAACCGCAAATCATTTTTGCAACACCAGGCAGAATCAATTTCTATCTGAAAAACAGCGCCATTGAAAGCAACGGCATCCGCCTGCTCATCATCGACGAGTTCGACAAATGTCTCGATATGGGATTCAGCGAAGAAATGAAGGAAGTGCGCAGCGCATTGCCAAAAGACATCAACACCTGGCTCATCTCGGCGACTAACGCACCATCAGATTTCGAAAAATACATATCCCTCTCCAAATCCATCACACTCAATTATCTGAAAACTGCCGACGACAAACGACTGGACACTTACATCGTTAATTCTCCACTAAAAGACAAACTGGAAACGCTGAGAGATCTGCTCATCATGCTCAACGGCGAACCAGCCATCGTTTTTGTCAGCTATCGCGAAAGCGTTGAACGCGTTTACAAATATTTGAAACAGGAACATTTCTTTGCCGAAAAATACCACGGAGGCATGGAGCAACGTGACCGTGAACGCGCACTCTATAAATTCAGAAGTGGCGGCAGCAACGTTCTGGTATCTACAGACCTTGCAGCACGCGGACTGGACATTGCCGAAGTGAAACACATCGTTCACTACCACATACCAACGGACGAAGCGGCGTTTGAACACCGAAACGGACGCTCCACACGCTGGGAAAACCGGGGAGCTTCCTATGTCATTCTCGGACCAGAAGAACCCCTACCCGCCTTCTCCGGCATACCGGACGCTGAGGTCATGGAAATCGTTCATTCAGAAAAAACGCCAACCGTTCCAGAATGGACCACACTCTATATCGGACGCGGAAAGAAGGAGAAAGTATCCAAGGGCGACGTACTGGGATTCTTATGCAAAAAGGGTGGACTAAAAGGCTGTGACATCGGACGTATCGATATCGAAGCTCACTGTTCCTATGTCGCCATCAGACGAAGCAAGACAAAGTCCGTACTGAGGGCCATTTCAGGAGAAAAAATAAAAGACATGAAAACCATCATCGAACCGATGCGATAGACAATCTGAGGTTTTTTCCCCCACACTGAAAAGCCACACAACAAACATCCCCGTGAAATCACTCAAGATTTTTCCATCACTAAAAAAAGAGAACATGAATAAAATCTTACGGCCATACACCTACCTGCTTTCGGTGCATGTTGCAGCCCTATTGCTGCTGTCTGTCATCAGATTGTTTTTTTACATAGCCGTCAAGGAACAGATTACAGGCGACGCTGCAGGAAACGCAAGCTGGATATGCGCTGCCTTTCTTCGCGGCCTGTGGTTCGACAATGTCATAGCATGCTACATCACAGCCCTTCCCCTATTGGCCACAAGCGTGGCAACGGCTCTCAATTTGTGGAAGAACAGATTTATCCGAACGATAAATATTTGGTACGCTGCATTCTACACATTGGTCTTTATGGCTGCAGCCAGCAACATCCCATATTTTGTCTATTTCAGCAAACCGCTCAACGCCTCCATCTGGAACTGGGCTGAATATGGCACGACAACTATGGGGATGATTTTTGGAGAAAGCGCCTATTACCCCTACATTTTGCTCTTTGTCGCTTCAACCGTCCTCTTCATTTGGTTTCTCAGACGCTTGCGCAAGAGGTTCGCTAAAACACCACAGGACATTACCACTGGCAGCATGCAGCCGTCGGCCTGCAAGCGCATTACCGCCATCGGCCTTCTGACCCTGTTTCTCGGCTCGCTCTGTTTCATCGGCATCAGAGGTCGCCTGGGCTACAACCCCATCAAAGTCAGTGCCGCTTATTTCTGCACGAACCCCGTATTGAACAACCTGGGAGTCAATGCAACCTTTGCATTGCTCAACAGCACATTAGACGATCTCCGTCCTGAAAACAAAGAGCTGCATCTGATGCCACCAGAAGAAGCGCTTCGCGAGGCGCAAAGTCTCTATGGCAGAAAGGGACTGAACGGCATTTCCCCGATGGCAAGAATTGTCAAACCCGAAGGAGAAAAGACTGGGCAGAATGTGGTGGTGGTGCTCATGGAATCAATGTCGGCAAAATTCATGAGACATTTTGGCAACAAACATAATCTGACACCGCAACTCGACAGCCTTTTCAACAGTTCACTCAGTTTCGACAACTGCTACTCTGCCGGGAATCACACAAACCACGGTCTTTACGCCACGCTCTATTCTTTCCCATCTATCATGTTCCGCAACGCAATGAAAGGAACAAACATCCCACAATATTCGGGACTGCCGACGGTTTTGAAGGAAAACGGATATGACACCATGTTTTTCATGACACACGAGAGCCAATACGACAACATGAACGCCTTCTTCCGCACCAACGGATATGACGAGATATATTCGCAGGAAAACTATCCCAAGGAGAAGGTGGTCAACCATTTCGGAGTGGCCGACGATTTTCTCTTCTCGTACGCCCTTCCCGTCTTGAGGAAACATGCTGAAAGCGGACGACCGTTTTTCGCCACACTGCTGACCATCAGCAACCACCCGCCCTACATTATCCCCGAAAGATTCAACGATCCAAAACTCACGCCGGAAGAGCAAATCGTTAAATATGCCGATGACTGCATCGGCCAATTTATAAAGAAGGCAAAGAAGGAGGCATGGGGAAAGAACACGATTTTCGTGTTTGTCGGCGACCATGGTAAACTGGTCGGAAAAGCAGACTGCGAACTACCTGAATCATTCAACCACGTTCCGCTGATTTTTCACGGCAATGGCATACAGCCAGATATCCGACACCAATTTACAGGACAGATTGACATCGCTCCGACCATCCTCGGCATGCTCCGCATTCCGTACACGCAAAACAACCTGGGGATCGACCTGCTCTCTGACACTCCACGCCCGGCGACATTCTATACTGCCGACAAAACCATTGCGGCAAGGGACGCTAACACGCTCTACGTGTTTAACGCAGAAACAGGAAAGGAATATGTATATGCCCTGCCACAAATAAAAGCCGCCAAACCTTCTGAAGCTTCGAGAAAATTAAAGAGGTATGCCTTCTCACTCTTGCAAACAACAGAATACATGGTACAAAACGGCATGACAACCAACAAGCCACACAACAACGCCCGATAAAAAAGGCATTCGCGTTTTTTGTGTCCACTCATTTGTAAACATCATAAAATTGCATTACCTTTGCAAGGCATTAATCAAACAAACCTGCATAACATGAAAAGAATAATCACACTTCTGTTTGCCATCCTGCCACTCTTAGGAGCTGCGCAAACCAGCAGCGACCTCTCAAAATACATGGCTGGAGCTGTTCCCGTAAATGCATCGGGATTTGTTTACTTCGACAAAGACTATAAAGTTGAAGGAAAAACACGCCTCGAACTTTTCCAACTGCTGCGCGACTACACCCAGAAGCACATCGTTGAAGGGGAAAACCGACTGCCACAGGCACGCATCACGGAAGCCGACAGTGCAACGGGCATCATTGCCGCCAGCATGGAGGAATATCTCTATTTCAAGCGTAAGGCATGGACTATGGACCGCGTGCGGTTTTATTACCAACTTATCTTCCGTATTGACGATGGCAAATTCAACGTAGAAATGCGCAACATCCGATATATATACGATGACATGCCCAACCAGCAGACCTACCGTGCCGAAAAATGGATTACAGATGAGGAAGCCATGAACAAGGCTAAAACGAAACTGCTCAAGATTCCAGGAAAATTCCGCAGATTCACGATTGACCGTAAAGACGAAATCTTCCGCGGTGCCGCCAAAGCTGCTGGCATTGCCACAACAAGAACTATCGTTGTTGAAGACTAAGGCGGAGTGAGAATCCTGGTCTGAAATCCCAAGCGCCCTGCACAGGTGTTTTTTATGGCATCTTGAAGCAAGACAAAAAGCGGGCGTTTGAAACAGCAGTCCAAGACACCTGCCACACGTTCAACACACTACGAAAACGCGACAACCAGACCATTCCACATTCGGGCAGTGTCTGTCTGTCGCTTTTTTTATAAGCAGGCGTGAGAGATTCACCATCGCCAAACACCATTTTTACGGGTATGAAAAAGAGTATTGAAAAGGAAAAAAGAATCGTGCTTCTCATGATACGCATTTACTGCCGCGCAAAACACAAACACAGTGACGGCCTATGCCCTGAATGCGAATCATTGGCACTGTACGCCTGCCAAAGACTCGAACGCTGCAAGTTTGGCGAACAGAAAACGTCTTGCCAACGATGCCCCATTCATTGCTACAAACAAGAGCGAAAGGAAGAAATCAAAAAGGTTATGCGATATGCCGGGCCACGAATGGTATGGAAACATCCGCTCACAGCCCTGTGGCATCTTATGCACTAAAACGAAAAATGGGAGAAAACGTATTCTTTACAAAATGCACGACATTTTTCCCGCCCCGTACAATATCACCACCAGCAAAATGAAAACAGCCACCCTTTCCATCCTTATGCTTGCCGTCACCCTCCTTGCCTGTAACAACGGCAAGGAGAAGAACGACAACGGCGCCTTCATGCGTGAGGAAAACACAAAAAGCAATGAGGATTATGATTTACAGGAAATCGAAGAATCAGGCGAACTAATCATTGCCACAATGAGCGGCCCCGACACCTATTACGACTATCAAGGCCACCCTATGGGACTGCAATATGCATTGGCTGCCGATTTTGCCAACCGGGAGGGACTTGGAGTAAGGGTTGAAACCGCCCACGACACTCTGGAACTCATTAAAATGCTGCAAAATGGCGATGCCGACATCATCGCCCTGCCGCTGCCCACTCGGCTAATCAAGGAAAAGGGTCTGAAAGCGGCCGGAGCCACCGACAAAAGTGGCGAATATTCGTGGGCTGTCAAAACAGAATCGAAGAAACTGGCGGAGGCATTGGAAGCATGGAACACTGAAAATCCCATTGTGTCGGTCTCACGAAAGGAGCAACAACGCTACGAGGAACGCCACCAAGTGAGACGCACCGTACATGCGCCCTACGTCTCACGCGAAAAGGGCATCATCTCCACTTTTGACAACCACTTCAAACAAGCCGCCTCCACAACAGGATGGGATTGGAAACTCATTGCGGCCCAATGCTACCAAGAATCGGGCTTTGACCCTAATGCGGTGTCATGGGCTGGAGCACGCGGACTAATGCAAATCATGCCTCAAACTGCTGCCACATTGGGAATATCTGCCGACCAACTTTATTCCCCCGAAACCAACATCAATGCCGCAGCACGATACATCAAAATTCTCTCATCGCATTTCAGCGACATCCGCTCACGTGAGGAACGCGTGAAATTTGTGTTGGCCGCCTACAACGGCGGACAGGGACACATCCGAGACGCGATGGCACTGGCCAGAAAATACGGGCACGATGCAACGCGATGGGATGATGTTTCCGTTTTCGTAAAGAAACTGAGCGATGTCCGCTATTACCGTGACCCGACAGTGAAATACGGCTATATGATAGGCAACGAGACATACGACTACGTCTCCAAAGTATTAGAACGCTATCGTTCATACGGCGGAAACATACATTCCTCTGCAAACGCCCCCAGCAAACCATCGGGAAACGGAGGGAAGGCAGCCCATAAACGCAACAAATATTCAAAGGAGCGGAAGGTTCTCACGCCGGAGGAAATGGCAGACGGAAACATCCACTGACAATCTGAACTAACACAACAACCTCCACACACCAACGCCATCTACTTAGAAAAACATGGTTTTAGCCAACGACACGTACAACGACATCCGACGCATCATCTGCAGCGACTTACCCATAAATGAAAAATACCGCGAACTATACGGCATTCTGAGCCGTATATGCTCGCAAGAGACCATGAAATCCGACACTGATTTCTCAGGTCTTTTCTCCAGACTCTACGCCGTGTGCCAAAATGCCGGAATTGACCACCACGATATTGACGCCTTCAGAAGACACGCCCGCCGCATCATGAACGGAGAAGAAGCCTGCGATGCAAACGCAGGTGCCCCATTCCGCGATGATTACCACAGGTTGTGTCTTTTCATCAGTCAGTTATACAATATTCCGCTGCCAGAAGATCTAAAAGGCACAGAAGGAACTGCCACACCAACCCGCAAACATGCCTACAAGAAAGGCCACCGAATTAACAAACTACGCGCCATCATCGTGAACGTTGGAAAAGAAGCTTTTTCTTGCACCTCAAATCATGGCGACCTATTGATCCACGTGCCGCATCTTTCACGAACGCTGCGCATACTTTCTCCAGGAATGCCTGTCAACATTTTGGGCGTTGAATTTGAAGACGACGAGAAGCGGACGGCTGAAATGGTCATCATTGACCCCGACTATCTGATTGATGTCAGCGCACTTTCGGCCTGCATGAAACCATACGGGGACTCTGCTGAAAGCTATTTTCTGGACATGATTTCCCCAAAAGAGACAACCATCCCTATCATGCTCGGAAACGCAGCCAACAGGTTTATGGACGATCTGGTCAACACGCCAGTTGACTTCAACGACAATGAAGCCGTCAACCAGCTCTACGAAGAATCGCTCCACAAACATTTCATGGAGAACCTGCTGAATTATTCCTGCTTGGACCTTCCGCTGGACAAAAGCTATTTTGACACCCTCAAAGAAACATTCCGAAACATCAAAAGTTCCGTTCAACACAGATTCCCATCGGCAGAGGTGGGCCTCCCCCTGGAAGACACCTTGCTGGAACCATCCTTCATTTGCGAAACGCTCGGACTGCGCGGACGTCTCGACGTGATGGCTGCCAACCACAAGAGCCTTGTTGAATTGAAAAGCGGAAAGGCCGAAGAAAACTACGGACACTTGCAAGGGCCACAACGGCAACACGTCATGCAGATGTCGCTCTATAAAGAAATGCTCCACTATAATTTCTCCATGCCGCGCGACAATGTGAAATCGTTTCTTTTCTACAGCAGATACCCCGTTTTCTACAACCAGCGCAGCGCTTCCAAAGCAATGACCGAAGCGCTTGAACTGCGCAACGAAATCGTTGTCATGGAGGCAAGAATAAGGAAGGGCGAACTTGGAGAGATGCTCGAAAATATAAGTAGTGACGCCCTAAATAAGAACGGATTAAGCAATTCTCTGTGGAATAAATATATCCGTCCGCAACTGGAAAATGTCATCCGTCCGCTCCACACCATGTCACCGCTCGAACACGACTATTTCACAGAGTTTGCCACTTTTCTGGAACGCGAAAAATATCTGAGCAAAACGAGCGACAATAGGCCCGATTCAAACCGCGCACTGGCATCGACGTGGGCTACAGATCTTGAAACCAAACTGGCCTCAGGAGACATTCTCCCGAATCTGAAAATCAAAAGCACAGATGGAGAGGATGGCATTGAATGTATCACTTTCATCATCCCTCACTACGGCAACGACTTCATCGCCAACTTTTCCGTAGGCGAAATGGTGCAGATGTACAAACGAAACTCAAACCGCGACACGGTGATTTCCTCGCAACTCATTAGAGGCTATATCGAGCATCTGAACGACAAGGAAGTCACCCTGCGCCTTTCATATAAACAGCGCAACAAAAAACTGTTTCCGCAAGATGCCTGCTACGCCATAGAACATGATGGCTCCGACACTCCCTTTGCGAGTGCCATGCGAGGCTTGTACAGTTTGCTCACCGCCCCCGAAGAACACCGAAACCTGCTTCTGGGCCAACGTCTCCCGAAAACGAGCAGACAAGAGCGCCCACTGCGAGGACACTGGGAAAACGAAAAAACAACGGAAATCATCCAAAAGATCAAAAACGCCGATGACTACCACCTGCTTGTCGGCCCTCCGGGAACAGGAAAAACCAGCGTCGCCCTCCGGGCTATGGTTGAGGAATTTCTCCTTGAAAAAGAAAACACTGAAAACGATTTCGGACTGATGCTCATGGCCTACACCAACAGGGCCGTCGACGAAATTTGTACCATGCTTGACGGTATCAAGGCTTCATACGTTCGCATCGGTGGAGAACAAACCTGCGCTGAAGCACATCGCGACCACCTCCTCACCAGACTTTTTGCCGACACGCCACGAAGAAGCGACGTTGTCCGCAAACTGCAAACCATCCCCATCGTCGTTGGCACAGTCTCAACGCTGAGCAACCACCTGGAACTATTCCGTCTACGACCTTATCATGCCATCATCGACGAAGCCTCGCAAGTGCTTGAGCCACAAATCCTCGGTTTGCTGTGTGCCAAAGACGCGCAGGGACTGAGCGCCATTCGGAAATTTGTCATGATTGGCGACCACAAACAATTGCCCGCCGTGGTGCTCCTGCAACCTGGCCAAACCGTCACCAGGAGCCCCCGTCTGCACGCCATCGGACTCACCGACATGCGCAACTCCCTTTTCCAGCGTCTCCATGCTCTTGCCTGCACAAACGGGCAGGATGAAATCGTCAGTATGCTCGACAGACAAGGGCGGATGCACCCCGGTATATGCAATTTCGTCAATAACGCATTCTACCAGGGACGCCTGCAAGCTGTCCCCTTGCCCCACCAGCAGTGTTCGCTTCCCACGAGCACGTCGCACGACAGTTTTTTCCAGTTGGTAGACACAGAAAGAATGGTGTTCATCAACGTTCAGCCTGCCGTCATGCCGCGCAACGCAAAAGCCAACTATGAAGAAGCTGCCGTTGTTGCCAAAATCATAAAACGCCTTGTAGACAACAACGAGGAAACGCCATGCTTCCTGCAGCACATCGGCATCATCGTGCCGTTCAGAAACCAAATCAGCGTGATAAGAAATGCCCTCTGCGCATTAAACATTCCGGACACTGACAAAATCACCATCGACACCGTCGAGTGTTTCCAGGGAAGCCAGCGCGACTACATTATCTTCTCCACAACAGTGAGCCGACCCTACCAAATAGACATTCTTTCCACGCCTACAGAAATAGAAGGGCAAACCGTTGACAGAAAACTCAATGTAGCAATCACCAGAGCACGCCTGCAATTCTTCATGGTTGGCAACGCCAAACTGCTTGCAAGCAATGCGGTCTATAAGAGTCTGATTGATAGTATGAAAAGATTTAACAAGTAGTGCGTTCATTGTTAGTTTATAAATCCAACGTGCTTTAAAACAGCCCCCAAAAAATGAAAATCATAGTAAGTGCCTGTCTGCTGGGGCACAACTGCAAATACAACGGAGGAAACAACCGCAATCAAGATATCATTGACATTGTCAGAAACCATAAAGTCCTTGCCTTATGTCCTGAGTTGCTGGGAGGACTTTCCACTCCCCGCCAACCGGCAGAGATTCAGAACGGCATTGTGACCAACGTTGCTGGGGAATCCGTAGACACCCCGTTTCGGAAAGGGGCACAAGCGGCCTTGGAAATTGCCATCAGAGAAAAAGCGGAACTTGCCATTCTCCAACCGAGAAGTCCGAGCTGCGGTTGCAAACAAATCTATGACGGCACTTTCTCCAGACGCCTAATAAAGGGCAAGGGCATATTTGCCCAACTGCTTTCGGAACACGGCATCCCCGCCATTGAGCCCGACGAAGTCAAACACCACGAAAGACGATGACCAATCTCCACATCTGCATCCAGCATTACGACTCGCCATGCGGAAACATCGTCCTGGCTTCAATAGACAACAAACTGTGTTTATGCGACTGGAATGACAGGGCATGCGCCGAACGAAACAAACAGCGCCTCATGCAACTGCTGAATGCTGATTTCCGAACAGAGACAACCGCGGTGTTGAACCAAGCCCGCAAACAGCTCGACGAATATTTTGCCGGCACACGAATCTCATTCAGCATCCCGCTGTATCCCGTAGGCACGGAGTTTCAAAAACAGGTATGGACCTCATTGCTTGAAATACCATACGGGGAGACGAAAAGCTACAAGGAAATCGCGCTCAAGCTCAACCATGCCAACGGCATAAGAGCCGTGGCACAAGCCATAGGTGCCAATCGCATCAATATCTTCATTCCATGCCATCGCGTAGTCGGCAGCAATCATTCACTGACAGGTTACGCTGGAGGTCTGAAGGCCAAACAGCTGTTGCTGGAAACAGAGAGAAACACACGCTTCCAGCAACTTCCATGGCCCTAACTTCATTCTTAAAAGCACCCAACCACAAGCAAATACAATGAACATTCATCAAATCACATTCAGTCCCACAGGAGGAACTCGCCGCGTGAGCGAACTGCTGTGCAAAGGCATTACTGATAAGAGCCACACAACAGAGCTCTGCACCAAGGAAAAAGATTTCATCCCACCAAGCATCGCCACAGACGACTTGGCGGTGATTTCAATGCCGGTTTATGCCGGCCGTGTACCCGCACTTGCAGTGGAAAGGCTGAAAAAAATCAAATCAAGCGGCGCCAAGTGCATCATCATTGCCGTTTACGGCAACAGGGCTTACGAAGATGCCTTGGTGGAAATGCAAGACATTGCAACGGAAACTGGCTTTCAGGTTGTAGTAGCCGTTGCAGCCATTGCCGAACATAGCATTTGCCGTGAGTATGCCACAGGGCGCCCCGACGATGCCGATGCCAGATAACTGGCCTCACTTGGTGTCGCCATCTTTGAGAAGATAAAGAGGAACACGCACTTCAAGTCGCTCACTTTGCCAGGCAACCGTCCTTACAAGCAAGGCTGCACCGGCCCTTTCCCAACAGCCAACGAACGCTGCACCAACTGCGGAACCTGCGCAAGACTATGCCCAACGGACGCCATTTCCATCGACAGCCCCCAGAAAAACAACACAGCGCTATGCATTGGCTGCATGCGCTGCGTCTCAGTATGTCCCAATGGAGCAAGAAGTATTGGCGAACGTCTCGCGCAACTGGCAACACATCTCCAGCCTCTCTGCTGCGAGAGAAAGAATAACGAGATATTCATGTAAAGAATTGTTGACCTATAAGCACAAGCGTCACGATAGAACATTTCAAATACAGTGCAAACCGAGAGCAGAGCATCAAACTTGTTTGAATGCTTTGACGAGGTGCAGCCTGTGGTATATAAATACAGTGCAAACCGAGAGCAGGGCATCAAACTTGTTTGAATGCTTTGACGAGGTGCAGCCTGTGGTATATAAAAATAATTTTGGCCGTCTACTTATCCCTTATATATGCGGTTAAAGGAACAGTATTACTTCTGCTCTTCTATAAAAGCCGCAATTTCCCCCAAATCTCCAATTTCCTTTGGTAAGACAAACATATTCTTGGGGCTTACATATTTCCTAAAATGTTCCTTTATATCGGCTATTTCTATATCAACAATTGGGGTGTTAGTATTAAAACCGACTGATTCTATATGACAAAGTTTCCAGTGAGACAATGGGTTTTTCCCAAGGGACTTTGAGTATTTAGCTTTTTCCTTTATCCCTTTTGTCGCCATAAAAACAACCGGAAGCTCATTACGCCTCAAAAGGTCTCTGATTTGATTTAAAGTAAATACTTCTCCCTTCAATACATGGCCATAAATCCACAGAGCAACCGTATTGTCTGCAATAATAATTTCACGTCCAGTGCGATGTATAAAAGCTTGTCCTCGTTTATCCGTCTCTTTACGGACAATCAAAGGCATATCAAAATCTTCAATCCAATCGTCTATCAGTTTTTCCCATTTATCAATCACATCGGGGTCTATAGACGGGTTATATTTAGATGAGTGCCATAATGCCCCAATCTCGCGTATCTTTGACCTTATATCGTCACCAACTAAATCTTTGCAAGTTACCTGGTTATGTCCGGGAACACAAGCTTCGTCAATCAAATATGAGAGAGCACGTTTAGGCGTTACAGGATAATGATATATTCCGTCTTCTTTATAACTTTTTGTTTTTACCACATTAGAAAAATCACGATAAAACTCAGCTTTTGTAAATTGAAAAACCCTTGTGGAGTCCGTATGATAGAGACATCAGTATCTTGCAAAGGTTCTATTTCAGCAGCCTTAAAACATAGCCTTGAACTAGTATATTCGATTATCTTCATATCTGCCATTTTATGATTTTATACAATGGTGAAAAAGCATCTTGATTTTCAACAGTCCCTTGCCGAAAAATAAAAGGCAGGTATCTGAATCCCAGACACCCGCCTTTTACTATATTACATTTCAGTATCCAAGGATTATTCCTCTACAGCAGCCTGCGCCGCAGCAAAAAATCCTTTGTAAATGGGAGATGCGTGAAGTTATTGGAAACATATGT
>ERZ1026862.1636-NODE-1636-length-12855-cov-44.126016_pt1 | contig 12855 bp, 7 predicted proteins | sample MGYA00380161_ERZ1026862 | MGnify/ENA primary metagenome ERZ1026862 (study PRJEB33269, sample SAMEA4719797) | human gut metagenome | biome: human-associated habitat; feature: organic feature; material: feces | place: Cameroon | collected 2013-10 ... | reverse complement strand
CGATGGTAATAATATCTTCCACACTCTCTGCCTGCTCCAGAAGCTGTAATAATCTATCCTGCTCGGTCCGCAGGGCATCCCTGTGGCTCTGCAGGTCTACATATGTCAATGTTACATCCTGCACATTCTCCGAACGGCTGGTCACATTGCCCAGCTCTGAAACCGTATTCTGGAACTCCTCCAGTCTGTCCTTCGGGATACGGATGGTCAGATTGGCATTCCTTGTAGAACGATAACTATAATATGTACTGCCGTTATAGGCATCCAGACTTTCGATATAGCCGCCGAGCTCTGTTACTTTATTCTCTACCGCGCTTAACAGCTTATCATACTCCCTGGTCTCGACATCCATATTCACGGTCTTGATCAGCTTCCGGTCTGCTACGGCTGTGTCTGCAGCCTCCTCGGACACTGTATTACCTGTGTCCTGAGCGTTTTTTGCGGAATCGTACCCATCTGTCATGCCGAATCCGCCTTCATAAGCGGACGCTTCCGAGGCAGCTGCCTCATTGGAAGCAACAGCATAATCCGCATCCATGAGATCACTGATGCCGTAGCTGCCGTTCGATGAGCTGCCGCAGGCGGTCAGCGATAATATCATGCCGGCAGTGAGCAACCCTGTAATGATCTTTGTTTCAAAATTTCGTTTTTTCATAACCCTCTCCGTTCTGCGGACGGCATCCGGACAGCCTGTCGGATCCGCCTGCTGTTGACTTTTTATTGTTCACCTCTATAAACGAAATATTCTCACAGAAGTTCTTTATTTATTTGCCTTTTTTGCTATTGAGAACCACATTTGCAAATCGCAGCTTTCTTTTTGCTGCTTTAAAAAAGATTTTCCACTTTCAGGAATCTCTCCTGCTCTTCCTTTACCTTAGAAGCCGTACCTACGACACAGAGCAGATTCTCCTGCATAAATGCCAGGATATGCGCGGACAGTGCCCGGATATCCTCTACGGTAGCGGACAGCAGTTCGTCACGTTCTCTCTGTAATGCCGCATCGTCCAGTCCAGTCATATAAGCACTCAGGGAATACAGTCCCTTCGCCGCCGGATTCATAGGCACATCCAGATCGCTGACAGCACCGATGATATACTGGGTCATGGTACGCTCATCCGCGGTAAATTCCGCAATGGCATCCGCTGCCTTCTCGTATATATCAATCGTCTTACCAAGATTGGGATCTCTGTAAGATACAAAATAGCTGTCACCGGATCTGCCGAAGCTGCACATACAGCCGTAGGCGCCTCCCTTTACACGGACATTGACCCACAAATATTCATAGCCCAGCATGACCTTCAGCACTCTTAGGGCTCCGGTATATTTCAGTCCGCTCTTGCGGAAATTACCGGCACGACATACATAATTGACCTGGCCGGAGGTTAAGAAGCCTTCGTTCTTCCGGGAGACTTCCGGAATATAATGTGCTTTTTCCACGGATCCGGTATAGAGTGCTGCCTTGAAGGCTTCCACCGGGGCATCCAACAGTCCCACTGCCTTCTCTTCACCGACGAAATCCACCATGAGATTCTCCGGACGGAAGATCATTTTTAATAACGTCTGCAGGATCTCCACCAGCTCTTCTTTTTTCTCGTCAAAATGAGCTTCCAGATCCGTGATCAGACGATAGAACGGGATACCGGAAATCTCTTCGCTCACAGCTCCGGGAATACTGCCGTAGGATAAGGCTCTTCCGGCCGCCACACTGTGTCCTCCGGAGGTCATCTGTGCCTGCATCCGGGACTTGCCCTCCGCCAGAATCTCATACAGTCTTTTGGCATCCGTAAAATCGCTGGTCATGACGATCTCACGCATCAGATCGATTGCTTCCGCAAGGCGGTCATAAAATACCTTCGTCTTCAGTTCCAGAGTCAGTGTAAACTGATCCGTATCCTGCAGTTTGCCATAGACATTATTTACCGCAGCCATGCCGCCGGTGACCAGATTCATCTCGTTAAACAGATCTCCATAAGCATAATGCTCCGTATTTAACAGTCCCAGGCAGCCCTTCAAAATGCCGATATACGGGAAATATTTACCGGGGATCTGATCCAATTTGAAGATCAGACGTAAATAGCCGATGCCGTTGGTAAACAGATCATGATACAAAAGTGTGGTATCTCCAACGCTCCGTACTTCGTTCACCGGCAGATTTGCCTCTTTCTTCATATCTTCCCGTTTTAACAGAGGAATCTTCTCTAGGTCTTCCTTCGCGTCTTCGCTCTCCTGGAATTCGGTCAGCTTCCGGAAGGTCTCCTTCACGTTCTCGATCTCTTCCGGACTCATGGCAGCTTTCACCTGTGCCATCTTTTCCCGCTGTTTCTGCTCCTGCTCTTCCAGAAGTCCCAGCTTCGGCTGCAAGATCACCACGCTGCGATGGGTATTGTCCAGCAGATATTTCCGTACCAGCCCTTCAAAATAACCGGATTTTACTTTCTTACGAAGTTCTGCGAAGGTAGCGTTGGCTTCGATATGAATGAACGGCAGTCTGTCATCGTACAGCCAGCTGTCCAGCACCTGTAAACCGTACATCAGGCCCTTGGGATAAGAACCGAAATCCGCCTCTCTGTATTTGAATTCGTAGTAATTGATACCGGCAAGCAATGCCTTTTCGTCGAAGCCGTCCTTTACCAGCTTTTTCAGCACTTCTTCCGTTACCTGTAAAAATTCCTGTTCTTTCTCTACGGAAGTGTCCTTCGCCACCACACTGAAATAGGGCTGGCGGATACCATTCTCGTAGATGCTGTAGACATCCTTGCCGACACCACGGTCTACCAGTGCCTGCTTTAAGGGTGCTCCCGGAGCGGAACACAGGGCATAATCCAGAATCTGGAACGCAATGTAAAGCTTCGGATCCAGACTATTGCCCACGCAGAAGTTCTGGGACAGGTAGGTATTCTCCTCCTCGTCCTCTCCCTCGCCGATGGGACATTCCCTGACAATACGATTCGGCGTGGTAAATGCCGCCTCTTCCGTCACTTCGGAATCCACCTCAAGGGCATCGTAGGCAGACAGATAATGCTCATCGATAAAGTTCAGTTTCTCCGCCATATCCATATTGCCATAGAGATAGATATAGCTGTTGGAGGGATGATAGAATTTCCGGTGGAAATTCAGGAATTCTTCGTAGGTCAGCTCGGGGATCACTTCCGGATCACCTCCGGATTCGCAGCCGTAGGTAGTGTGAGGATACAGGGAATTCATGATCTCCCGCTCCAGCACATCATCCGGAGAGGAAAAAGCCCCCTTCATCTCGTTATAGACCACACCGTTGACTTTCAGCTCCTCATTGTCGCCTTCCAGCTCATAATGCCAGCCTTCCTGTCGGAAAATAGATTCGTTTTTGTAAATATTCGGGTAAAAAACCGCATCCAGATAGACATGCATCAGGTTCTGGAAATCTTTGTCATTGCAGCTGGCCACGGGGTATACAGTCTTGTCCGGATAGGTCATGGCATTTAAGAAAGTGTTCAGAGACCCCTTTACCAGTTCCACAAAAGGATCCTTCACCGGGAATTCCTTCGATCCGCATAATACGGAGTGTTCCAGAATATGGGCTACACCGGTGGAATCCTTGGGTGTGGTGCGGAAACCGATATAGAATACCTTGTTCTCGTCATCATTGGATACAAGTGCCACCCTTGCTCCGGTCTTCTTGTGACGGCACAGATAGGTCACGCTGTTGATGTCCGGGATCTGCCGTTTCTCTATAATCTCATATGTGGATAAATCTTCTACTCTCATTTATTTACGTCTCCTACTTTTTAGCTTAATCGATTTCTCCGCTCTTCGAGCTCCCGAAATCGTAACGCCCATTCGCAATTCGGACTATCGTCCTTCTTGCTCATGTTCGTTTGCTCCCCTCATAGAAAGCCTTCGCCGCCTGCAAGCAGTCGCTCATGCTTTCTATGGGTGAGCTTCATCTGTCAAAACGCGGCCAGTGCCAGCTTGCTCATGGAGATTTCCTGAATCACGACACCCTTCGCCTCTTTCTCCTCCGGTGTCATGGCAACTAATTCCCGGATGTTCAATTCCTTCGTGACATAACGCTTTTTGCTTCTGCCGAAAATCCTTTTTTTCTCCTCGATGATATTGATCTTCACCCGGGCCTTGATCCGGTCGTAGATCTTCACAAGAAAACTGTCCGGCTTCAGATAATACAGATGGGTCTCCAGCGTATCTTGGGGATCCACCTCTTTTTCCGCTAAAATATAGCGTTCCACGATCAGGCGGAATTTAAACGCCACCTCATCCTGGTCCAGCAGCTCTGCAAAGGTATATTTTGCGCCTATGTAGACCTTTGCCGTATCCTGCAGGCTGTATTTATAATTCTCATAAACTGTCTTTTGCATTGTTGTCGATATCCTCAATCTTGAAACCGCTCATTCTTATGGCATCCTCGATCATCTTGCGGGACATACCGGTCTCTTCCATCAGTTCCTCCGTGGTCACCTTGCGGTGCAGTTCTTCCGCCAGTTCTCTGGCCTTATCCGCTACCTTGTTGACCTTATCTTCCACTCGCTTGTCGATCTTGGAATTTTCTGCATGTTCGGCAATGTATTCTTCCATGGCATCCATGATCATTTTGCCGAGCATTCCCTCGACTTCGTCCGGCTTCTCCAGACTGCCCAGCATGGTCACACCGAAGGAAAGCGCCAGATTGCCTTCTCCCACCAGATCTTCCAGCAGGACACCCTGTCCGGCATAGAGTTTGGCGATCTCCGCCACATCCGCCAGATGCAATTCGATCAGGCGCTGCTGCGCATCCGTCTCTCCCGCCATGGCCGCGATGGAAAATGCCAGTTTTTCACCGTCACTGTAGGTCGGTAATGCCGCTACTTCATCCAGATATTCCTGTAAGTAATCCTTTTCTTCCTCCGTCAGGAATTCATCGGGATCCATAGGCTGTCCGATACCGATTTTATGTTTTAACAGATAGTCAAATACCATCTGCAGCTGTTCATTGCTCAGATCCAGCTCGGCGAATGCTTCCTTTACCTGTTCTTCGCTGATGCAGTTGCCCTGCTCCTTGGCGGTCTTGCGGACCTGCTCTAAGGTCTGGGCAAATAATAATTCTTTGTTCATATAGGGTCTCCTTTATAATAACATCACTTTCTCCGTGCTTCGCACATTGCCTGCAAGCAGTCATGCCGTATGCCTCTTACAATAATACACTTTCTCCGTGCTTCGCACTCCCGAAAGTGTACAGACATTCGCAATCCGGACTATCGTCCTTCTTGCTCATGTCTGTTCGATTTGCTAATATCCGCACGGCATTGCCTGCAAGCAGTCATGCCGTAACGGATATTGCAAATCTTATTATCATTTTACGTGTTCATGGGTAAATAAATGATACTGGCAATATTCGTAGTTGCCGTTACATTTGGAGCAGAAACGAAACTCCAGATTCGGATCGTCCTCTTCTGTCCGTCCGCAGACGGCACATTTGTGTCTTGTGACTTTCGCCCGTCCGGCATTGGATTTTCGTTCGAACTGCGCCTTGCGGTGCATCTGTTTCGGCGAGATACGGCTGCGATGCAGTCTGTAAAAGTATAACACAAAATTCAAAAGTGATGCCACTACCGCAAACTTGGTGAACAGATTTCCGGCAATTACCGTATAGACCATCAGAATGGCATCCAGAATTCCCATCCATTTTACCTTCACAGGGATCACGAACATCAACAGTACCTGCATATCCGGATACGTTGCGGCAAACGCCAGAAAGATGGACAGGTTGATATAGTAGGTGCTGAACGCATAGGACCCGCCGTAAAATACCACGGATGCGGTCTCCGTTGCTATACCTCCGGTGAGCAGGTAAAGAACTCCCATGCACAGGAAGCTGCCGGCAATCGTGAACAGCATACCGGAAAAAATATAGACATTGTAACGGTAGGTTCCCCAGGTCCGCTCCAGTGCTGTTCCCAGATTATAATAGAACAACAGCATAATGATCGTAAAAATATCCAGGCTGTCCGGCGGAACGATCACCCAGGTCACCAGACGCCAGATCTGTCCGTGCAGTATCCGGTAAGGATCCAGTGTCAGAAATCCCAGCAGATTATTTCCGGCCGCGCTGCCCATCAGTTCGATCACATAGCCCGCCACATAACACATGATCAATACCATGGTCAGGTTATGGATCGCATATTTTCCAAACTTTTTTTCGAATTTGCTCATAAAACAATGTCTCCATAAATAGTTATATTTTGATTTTTCTCTATCGAGATTGTAACATCCGGAAGAGAATAAGTAAACTGCACGTTCTCTTTTTTCAGAGTTTTCCCGAAAAATTTAAGTTACATTTTACAAAACTTTAACAACTAAACTCTCCCATTATTCGTTGCATTGTGGTGTTTTTTGTCGTATAATGAGAATGTTTTGTTGATGAAAAAATGCATTAAATAAGTAGATTTATTTTTATTTCAGGAAGGATGTATCACATGAATTCACAGGAAAAATACGCAACTCTCGGCATAGATATCGGTTCCACCACTGTCAAGATTGCTATTTTGGACGAAGAACACAATATTTTATTTTCCGATTATGAGCGTCACTTCGCCAATATCCGGGAAACACTGTCTGAGCTCCTTAAGAAAGCTTATGACCAGCTGGGAGAATTGCAGCTGCACCCCATGATCACCGGTTCCGGCGGTCTGACACTGGCCAACCACCTCGGCGTTCCCTTTACGCAGGAGGTCGTAGCCGTGGCTACTTCCCTTCAGGAACTGGCTCCAAAGACCGATGTTGCCATCGAGCTGGGCGGTGAGGATGCGAAGATCATCTATTTCGAAGGCGGTAACGTGGAGCAGCGTATGAACGGTATCTGTGCCGGCGGTACCGGTTCCTTCATCGACCAGATGGCCAGTCTGATCCAGACGGATGCTTCGGGCTTAAACGAATATGCGAAAAATTATAAATCCCTCTACACCATCGCTGCCCGCTGTGGTGTATTTGCCAAAACCGATATCCAGCCTCTGATCAACGAAGGTGCTACCAAGGAAGACCTGTCTGCTTCTATTTTCCAGGCAGTGGTGAACCAGACAATTTCCGGTCTGGCCTGTGGTAAGCCGATCCGCGGTCACGTAGCTTTCCTGGGCGGGCCGTTACATTTCCTGTCTGAACTGAAAGCTGCCTTTATCCGTACCTTAAATCTGGATGACGAGCACATCATTGACGTGGACAACTCCCATCTGTTCGCAGCCATCGGTTCCGCACTAAATGCGAAGGAGGAAGTCTGCATCAGTCTGTCTGACATGGTGAAAAAGCTGTCCTCCGACATCAAAATGGAGTTCGAAGTAGAACGTATGGAGCCTCTGTTTGCGGACAAGGCTGCTTATCAGGAATTCGTGGAGCGTCACAGCAAGCATCACGTGACCACCGGAGACTTACAGTCCTATCAGGGCAAGGCTTTCCTGGGTATCGATGCCGGTTCCACCACCACGAAGATCGCTCTGGTAGGTGAAGATGGATCCCTGCTGTACTCTTTCTATTCCAGTAACGACGGAAGCCCCTTGAAGACAGCGATCCGTTCCCTGAAGGAGATCTACTCTCTCCTGCCCGAAGGTGTGGAGATCGTACGCTCCTGCTCCACCGGTTACGGTGAAGCCCTGATGAAGGCCGCTTTCCTGCTGGATGACGGCGAGGTAGAGACCGTGGCCCATTACTATGCCGCTGCTTTCTTTGACCCCAGCGTAGACTGTATCTTAGACATCGGCGGTCAGGATATGAAGTGCATCAAGATTAAAAACCAGACCGTAGACAGCGTACAGCTAAACGAAGCATGTTCCTCCGGCTGTGGCTCCTTTATTGAGACCTTTGCCAAATCTCTGAACTATACCGTGCAGGATTTCGCTCAGGCTGCCCTGTTTGCAGAGCATCCTATCGATCTGGGTACCCGTTGTACCGTATTCATGAACTCCAAGGTAAAGCAGGCGCAGAAGGAAGGCGCTTCCGTAGCGGATATCTCCGCAGGACTTGCTTACTCCGTTATCAAGAATGCTTTATTTAAGGTAATCAAAGTCTCCGATGCTTCAGAGCTTGGTAAAAATATCGTGGTACAGGGCGGTACTTTCTACAATGACGCTGTTCTGCGCAGCTTTGAGAAAATTGCAAACTGCCAGGCGATCCGTCCCGACATCGCCGGTATCATGGGTGCTTTCGGTGCGGCTCTGATCGCCAGAGAACATTACGAAGACGGTTATGTGACCACAATGCTGGATTATCAGAAGATCTGCGATCTCCAGTTCGAGACCAGCATGGCGAAATGTAAGGGTTGTACCAACAACTGTCGTCTGACCATCAACAAATTCTCCGGCGGCCGTCAGTTCATCTCCGGCAACCGCTGTGAACGTGGTATCGGCGGTCAGAAGAATGCCCACAATGTACCGAATTTATACGAATACAAATTACATAGACTGTTCTCTTATGAATCTCTGGACGCTGACAAGGCTCCCAGAGGTGTAGTTGGTATCCCCAGAGTGCTGAATATGTACGAGGACTATCCGTTCTGGTTCACCTTCTTCACCGAACTGGGCTACCGCGTTGTGCTCTCTCCCAGCTCCAACCGCAAGATCTACGAGCTTGGCATTGAATCCATCCCCAGTGAATCCGAGTGTTATCCGGCGAAACTGGCTCACGGCCATGTGACCTGGCTGATCCGTCAGGGTATTAAGTTCATCTTCTATCCTGCGCTGTTCTATGAGCGTAATGAGTTCGAGGATGCCAACAACCATTACAACTGTCCTATCGTTACTTCTTATTCTGAGAATATCAAGAATAACGTAGAGGAAATCGCCGGCGGTGAGATCACTTTCCGCAATCCGTTCATGTCCTTTAGAGATCTTGGTACGGTGACGGATGCACTGACGAAGGAATTCACTGAGATTCCCGCTGCTGAGATCGCCGCCGCCTGCGAAAAGGGCTGGAAGGAACTGTCAAATGCCCGTCACGATATGGAGAAAAAGGGCGAAGAGACTCTGGAATACTTACGCAAGACCGGCAAGCGCGGTATCGTGCTGGCAGGCCGTCCCTATCATGTAGACCCGGAGATCAACCACGGTATTCCCGAGCTGATCACCTCCTACGATATGGCAGTACTGACAGAGGATTCCATCTCCCATCTGGCAAAACCGGAACGTCCTTTGATTGTATCCGACCAGTGGATGTACCATTCCAGACTTTACGCTGCCGCAAGCTATGTAAAGACGGTGGAGAATCTCGATCTGATCCAGTTGAATTCCTTCGGCTGCGGTCTGGATGCCGTTACCACCGATCAGGTGAACGATATCCTCTCCGGCTCCGACAAGATCTACACCTGCCTGAAGATCGATGAAGTCAACAACCTGGGTGCGGCCCGTATCCGTATCCGTTCCCTGTTGTCTGCAATCCGTGTCCGTGAAAAGATGGGCAAGCACCGCAACATCCGTTCTTCCGCTATCGAGAAGGTACCGTTTACCGAAGAGATGCGTAAGGACTATACCATCATCTGTCCGCAGATGTCCCCGATCCACTTTGAGATCCTGCAGCCTGCGTTCAATGCCTGCGGTTACAATTTCGTGGTATTGGACAACGATAACAAGCACTCTGTGGATGTTGGTCTGAAATATGTTAACAATGATGCCTGCTATCCTTCCCTGCTGGTAGTAGGTCAGATCATGGAAGCTCTGCTGTCCGGTAAATATGACCTGAACAAGACAGCCATCATCATGAGCCAGACCGGTGGCGGATGCCGTGCGACGAACTATATCGGCTTCATCCGTCGTGCCTTGAAGAAAGCAGACATGGAACAGATTCCCGTTATCTCCCTGAACCTGGCAGGTATCGAGAGCAATCCCGGCTTCCATCTGAATGCGGATCTGCTGTTACGTGCCGCTGTGGGTGCGGAATTTGGTGACATCTTCATGCGTTGTGTCTACCGGATGCGTCCTTATGAAGCAACTCCGGGTTCCGTGGATGCCCTGCACAAAGAATGGCTTGCGAAGGTACAGAAATTTGTCTCCGCGAAGCATATCAGCATTCCGAAGTTCCGCAAGATGTGTGTGCAGATCATCCGTGATTTCGATGCGATTCCGGTACTGGATATCAAGAAGCCCCGTGTCGGCGTGGTCGGTGAGATTCTGGTGAAATTCTCTCCTGCAGGCAACAATCATCTGGTAGAGCTGCTGGAGAGCGAAGGTGCGGAGGCTGTAGTACCCGACCTGCTCGACTTCATGCTGTACTGCTTCTACAACCAGATCTACAAAGCAGAGCACTTAGGCACCAGCAAAAAGACCGCGAAGATCTCCGCACTGGGCATCTGGGCCATCGAGCATATTCTCCGCGGCTCTGCCGTGAAGGCATTTGAAGAAAGTAAGCATTTCGATGCACCTACCAGCATTTACAAGATCGTCTCCTATGCGGAACCGATCGTATCCATCGGCAACCAGACCGGTGAAGGGTGGTTTTTAACCGGTGAGATGGTGGAACTGATCAAGGAAGGCGTACCGAACATCGTATGTACCCAGCCCTTTGGCTGCCTGCCGAACCACGTCGTAGGTAAGGGCGTTATCAAGGCCCTGCGGAAGGCATATCCTTCCTCCAACATCGTAGCCATCGACTACGATCCCGGTGCCAGCGAAGTCAACCAGCTCAACCGAATCAAACTCATGCTCTCCACCGCCCAGAAGAATCTGAAGAAGGGCGAAGGGGCGGAATAAGGGACTTGTTACTTTATATCTGTGATAGCCATATTATGTGTTGTGCCTGTGTTCTTGCTTCTATGCAAGACGCAGGTCACACACGCTATGTGGGATATCCCTGATTTCATGGGCATCCCTGTTTTCGTCGGCATCCTTGATTTCGTGGGCATCCCTGTTTTCGTCGGCATCCCTGTTTTCGTCGGCATCCCTGTTTTCGTAGGCATCCCTGTTTTCGTAGGACTCTTTATCTGTTTTTCATAAAAGCACCATTTTTCATTGATTTTATTCTATTTTTCACCATATACTCTCAAATTTTTTCATAAAAGTTTCAAAAAGCAAGCTTCTATGAAGAAAATAAGCAAAAGCGCATATAATCTGCCTGTTTTTTTCATAAATTCTTCATTTTCCCTCAATTTTATGAAACTACAAATTCAATTACTTATTTAGGAGGTCAAACCATGAATACGCAAACTCGGTTGAATCAATTAATGTCCTTTCGAGAAAATTTGAAGCAAAAAATTTCAAACTTACCGGAAGGTGAACTATGCATTTATCAATCTCCCCCCTACCAAAAATGGATATGCTCATTACCTGGGAAGCAGAAATACTTATCTAAAAAAAATCAACCATTAGCGGAAGCCCTTGCCCTGAAAAAATACTATTCCTTATTGCTTGCCGAAACCGAAGAAGAACTCTCCCTTCTCAATTTTTATATAAAATCCCATGAAAAAAAGGATTCAGCAGCCAATCATTCCAAGCCTCTGACATCCTCTGATCTGTTGGCAGAGTCTTCTCCTTATTATCCATTACTGCAAGGCTATTTTGCGAAGGACAAGCTTCCGGTATCGATGCAGAAATGGTGTGCGGAAAGCTATGAAACAAACAGTTCTCACCCGGAAAATCTGATTCATACTACACTGGCGGGACATAAAGTCCGTTCCAAATCCGAGGTTATCATAGCCAATCTTCTGTACACAAATCATATTCCATATCGTTACGAGGCAGCTCTGGCCTTAAATGAGTTGACAGTCTATCCTGATTTCACGATCCTGCATCCCACCACGCAGCAGTTCTTCTACTGGGAGCACTTCGGGATGATGGACAAGAACAATTATTGTGATGCTGCCTGCAACAAACTCAAGTCTTACTGCTACAACGGAATCTTTCCGTCCATGCAGCTGATCACCACCTACGAGACCGGCAAGGTTCCCATTCGTTCAGAGCAGGTACAGCAGATTATCACGCAGTACTTTTTATGATATAATGAGCGCAAGTGAGCCAATATGCTTGCATAATTGGCGAACGGCGAATTTGATCATGATAGTTGCGAAGCAACGGTAAGCACCGTAGGTGTGAATCATGATATAATGAAGCAAAATCACTTGCTTGCAAGTGTGATTTTGCGAAATGCATTGAGTGAGCTGTGCTCACGATATAATGAGCGCAAGAGAGCCAGCATGCTTGCATGATTGGCGATAACCAAACGGGCACAAAAAAAGACCGGGCGTGTATCGGCCTCCAGTCATTAGATTGATTCTGTTTCTAACTTTTGGGCGGTACAGCTCCGGTTCTTTATGGCGAGCAAGCTCTCTTTCACCTGCAATCTCACGATGCATTTGCGCTGCGGCTCTCAATGTATTGTTGCAAGACTTCGGTGACTTCCTCCGGTGCCAGGCCGGCACCCTCGATCAGGTCACTTACTGCCTCCAGCTCTTTGCGCCTCTTCTGATCATATAATTCTTCCAGTTCCCGTTCCTCGGATTCAATGCGGATATTCAGCGCATTGATCAACTCCTGTTTTGCCTGGATCTTTTCCTCCAGGGATTTTCTCTGTCCTCTTGGCATATACTGTGTGCTCCTTTCCTTATGGCAATACTATCGAAAAGGCCATTCATCAGGGATCACAAGCGTAGCATAAGCTGCCGTGATCAGTCATGAATGGCCTGATATGTTACAGTATATGGACAAGATTGTAAAAATATACCATATGTCTGTTAATATTATACCGCTATAATTTTTGTCCTATCGGAACAAGCGTCCACAGATATTTTTCTTTGCTCACATCAAATCCGTCGGACCTAGCCCAGGTTGTCTACTGCCGCCTTCAGCTTGTCCAGTGCAAGCTCCAGCGTTGCTCTGGGGCAGGCAATATTCACTCGCTGGAAGTCCGCTC
>ERZ1026862.1633-NODE-1633-length-12869-cov-5.462775_pt1 | contig 12869 bp, 10 predicted proteins | sample MGYA00380161_ERZ1026862 | MGnify/ENA primary metagenome ERZ1026862 (study PRJEB33269, sample SAMEA4719797) | human gut metagenome | biome: human-associated habitat; feature: organic feature; material: feces | place: Cameroon | collected 2013-10 ... | reverse complement strand
TGCGCGCAGTGCGGTTGTTCGGCGGAAAAGCCCCTTTAGGGGATTTTTCGACGGTATTATTCCGTCAGTCCGGATTCTCCGCCCGGATCTGCTCTCTTATCGCCTTGTGATCTCCGTTGCAGTACGCCGGGAGATTGCTCTGGCGGTAGTAGCCGATATCCGTGCTGTCGCACTTGTTCGTCGCGAGAAGTCCCGTCTTGGTGCAGTAGAGCTTCTCGACAACGCTGGCGTCCGGTGTGAACTTGTGTATCTCGGTGGTGTCCTGGATATCCTTCATGACTTCCTTCCAGACCGCCGCAACCGCCTTCCAGCCGTCGCCGCCGCCTATCTCACGGCTGTCGTCGTAGCCTATCCACAGTCCGCCGACGTAATCCGGGGTGAGTCCCATGAACAGCAGGTCGGTGCCGGCGTTGGAGGTACCAGTCTTACCGATTACCTCGACGTTCTCCATCTGAGCCTTCGGTCCGGTGCCGCTTCCGCCGTTGACAACCTTGTAGATCATTCGGTTGGTGACCCACGCGGTGTCGCTGTCGATAGCCTGCGTGCCGAAGAAATCCTGCTCCAGTATCACGTTGCCCTTGCTGTCTTCGACCTTGCTGTAGAACATCGGACGGTAGTAAACGCCGCCGTTGCCGAATATCTGGTATGCGCCGGCGACCTCCACCAGCTTCGCGCCGTAGGTCAGCGCGCCCAGCGAAAGCGGCGAGAGCGCGATATCCTGCTCCACCAGCGTGGTGAATCCCAGCATCTGGGTCAGCTGATTGTACATCGCCTTGGTGGTGTTCATTCTGCCGACTCTTACCGCCAGGGTGTTCAGCGAGTGCTCAACACCGTACCATGCCGGTCGGAGCGTGCCGTCGCCGATCACGCTGCCGTAGTTCTCCGGCCAGTACTGCGGCTCGTCCTCCGTGCCGATGTTTATCTGCGCGTCCGGAATGAGCGTGGAATAGGTGATGAGGTTCTTCTGTATCGCCAGGGAATAGGTGGAGATCGGCTTCATCGTGGAACCCGGGGATCTTGTCGCCTGGGTCGCGCGGTTGAACGTGCCGTCGCCGGGCTTGTCGCCGAGTCCGCCGACGACCGCCTGGACGGTGCCGGTGTAGTCCATGACGATGAACGCGGACTGTATCAGATCCGCCGCCGGGGCTGACGCGTCATAATACGACAGCACCGTGTAGGGATCCTTGTATTTGTCCTCCAGTATCTTCTGGAGCTTCATGTTCTCGTTGATATAAATCTTGTAGCCGCCATTGTACAGCTCGTTCTTGGCGGAGGTGTAGGTTATGCCCTTGAGGTCGGCGTAATCCGTGATCACCTGGTCTATCGCGGCGTCAACGTACCAGTCCTGGGTGACCTCGTAGTCGCCGTTCCACTTGTACGCCTCGTAGCCTGCCGCCTGCTGGGTGTTGTCGGTGTCGTCCCCGGAATCGTCGGAGGAATCCAGCGTGCGCGCGTCGATGTAGCCGTAGTCATCGCCGTACACCGGCTTCGCGAAGTGCACCTGAATGCGGTTGTAGCGGAAATCCTCGTACTCCTTGGTGGTTATCATGCCCTGCTCGTACATACAGCGCAGGGAGTAGTTCTGCTGCTGCTTGCTTCGTGCAAGGTCGAAATACGGGGACATCTTTCCGGGATTTCGTATCATTCCTGCCAGGACCGCCGCCTCGCCGATGTTCAGCTCCGAAGCGTCCTTGCCGAAGTAGTACTGCGACGCAGCGCCGACTCCGTATACCATTCCGCCGAACCAGATCTGGTTCAGGTAGCTCTCGAGAATGTCGATCTTGGTGTATTTCTCCTCCAGGCTGAGGGCGCGGAATATCTCGCGGAGCTTACGCTCCCAGCTGACCTCGTTATCGCCGGTGAGGTTCTTTACCAGCTGCTGGGTGATGGTGGAACCGCCGCCGCCGTCACCGTTGGAGAAGAACGCGCCTGCGGTACGGTACCAGTCAACGCCCTTGTGGGTGTAGAATCTCTTGTCCTCGGAGGCAACGACCGCGTCCACGATGTAGGGGGAGATGTCCTCGTAGTCCACCCAGACGCGGTTCTGCTCGGCGGCAAGGCGCTTTATCTCCACCAGCTCGTTGTTCTCGTCGTAGCCGTAGATGAAGCTTGTGTACTTCATCTCGATGTTGCGCAGGTTCGCGTCGTAGCTCTTGTCCGCGAAATCCAGCACATACACCGCCAGCACCGTCGCCACGATGCAGACCATGATGACCAGCACCAGCAGCATTGCGGAGAATGTCGTGCCGACTATCGTCATGGCGTGCCCGAAGTTCCTGAGCGCGCGGCTCTTCTTTTTCTTTCCGGAGGGCTTCTTTACCGGCTCCTCCTTGATCTTGATGTATTTGATTTTCTTCTTGTCCATACTTTGTTCACCTGTGTGCCGCCGTTACGCGGCATGGGCTGTCATATTCTGGAATACTAACTGTGCATGCATATCGGCATGTTCTATTTTATTATATCACATTTTACCGCGAATGTTAAGCCCTTTTTTGAAATTTTCACATTTCTTTCGGAATCATTCCTGTTATTCTGACAGAATATAACAGAACGGACTGCCCGGGGATCCCGGACAGTCCGTGTGTCAGTATTCCTTTTTCGCCCGGACAAGCTCCCGGAGGTAGGCGAAGGTCTTTTCCTCGCCCTGCTCCGCCAGCATGCGCAGCAGCTTCTCCAGCATGTCGGAGGTTTCCGGGTGGATAGAGCGCGTGGGCTTGCGGTTCAGGAAGTAATCCAGCGGATCGCTGTCGCGGTACTTCGCGCCGCGGTAGATCTTGCTTGCCGCCACCCGGTCGCAGAACATCTCCGCCAGGAAACGCAGCGGCATTTTCACCGGCTTGTAGACCTTCTCCACGGGATCCACGTCATTCCAGTACTCGAAGTGATGGCGGTTCCTGCCCTTGTGGTGCATCCACGCGAGGGAGTAGCCGTTCTTCTCACGCTCCGCCTCGTTCGGGCTGCGCGTGCCCTGGTAGTACTTCACCCCGGGTATGAACTCCGTGGGGGAATACTTCGAGAGGTCGTGGCGCAGTCCCTGCCAGAGAATCCCAGCCTTCGCGCAGTGCGCGATGACCTTGTGGCGGTGCCTGGTTATTGTGCGGAAGTGCCCGAAAAATCCTTTCAGCGACATTTTGTGACTCCTGTAATGCGCTGAACGTCCGGGCGCGCATGTGATTATATTTCGTTGCGGAAGCTGCCATTGAACACCGGACGCAGCTTTCTGTACAGCGGAACTGAGATCAGCACCGCGATAAGTCCCTTTGCAAGGGTGAAAGGCATGTTGAATACGACAAGGCACTTGAGAAGGCTGTCAGCACCCGGCCAGATCGCCTGGTACATGCCGATTATAGCCTCCATCGGCATTACCGCAGTGTACAGCGGATACACGATGAAGTAGTTCGAGAATATTCCCACCAGAGCCATTGCGACAGCGCCGGCGAGGCATGCGAATACGACGTGCTTCGTGGTGTGGGTGGTCTTCTTTGCGATGATACCTGCCGGAATGACGAGCATGCAGCTGAGGATAAAGTTGGAGAGCTCCCCCACGCCCCCGGTCATGGAGCCGAAGAGAAGTCCCACCAGGTTCTTTATCAGGCACACCGCCGCGCCGGAAACCGGCCCCATGGTGAGGGAAGCCAGCAGCGCAGGCACGTCCGAGAAATCGAACGTGATGAAGCTGGGAATGAACGGCAGCGGAAAGCTGAGGAATTTCATCAGCACCACCGCCAGCGCACCGAGAAGCGCGGTGAACACCAGCCTGCGGACGTCGAAGCCGTTAGTTGACTTGGTTGTGGTTGTTGTGTTGTTCATGTTTTCCTCCAATGTTCTGGGGAAACAGAAAGCCCCTGCACGCACAAAATGCTGTACAGGGGCGCAAATATGCACGCAGAAGCGATAACACATTTGTTGAGGCAGCCGCCGCTGCGCTCAATCTCTGGTTCTTTCATCCGGACTATACCGTCGGTACCGGAATTGCACCGGTTCAACCCTTCTGCTGCGGAATGCAGCGCCGGGCTCGCGGACTTTCACCGCCGGTGGAGAATCTCACTCCGCCCCGAAACAGATAAATGTATTCGGCGATCACTCACCGTAACTACATTATATACCCCCCGGGCGGATTTGTCAATAGGGCGCGCGGATTTTTCACGCCTCCGCCAGCTGCTTTCTGAAAACAGTGCGGAATATCAGCCTTACCACCGGACCTGCATACAGTATCTGCCAGAAGAAAGCCATGGGCAGGCATATCGCCCACTGGCTGAGCCACCTGGGGAGCCAGTCGGCGGTGAATCCGTTATGTATGAAGTTGACGATGAGGGTCATGGTGGGCACCATCAGCATTACCATGCAGCACTGCACCGCCAGGGTGATGAACATGGGCTTGTCGGTGTGCGGATCCATGAACCGGAACGCGATCTTCGCCGCCAGCTTCGACATGAACAGGAACACTATAAGGAACACTATGACGTACTCCACCCACATCTCGCAGAGCGCCGCCAGCAGCGTGCCCCAGGTCAGTTCCCCGGTCTGCACGGCGATGGAATACGCGGTCATGGCGTACACCATGAAGAACGCCATGAGGGCGGTGAACACTACATTCTGAAATTTTGTCTTAGGCATGTTTTTTTCCTCCTGAAAATAAAAAAGGCGCCGTTACTGCACAGCGCCTTCACTGGTATGTATTATAGCAGAAAAACTCCCCTGATGTCATAGGCATTCTGCACAAAATCCTATAGGCGAATTTTTGTGAAGTATTCACAACACCGTGCCGGATCCTGGCTCCGGGAGGGCTTAAACTCGCCATGTGGAAATGCAACAAATCACGCCCGGGGATTTTGTGCACAATTCTATATAAAAGCCGCGTAAAATCCGAATAATTGGGCATTTCACCACTTGAATAAACCGCACCGTTACTGTATAATTACTATTGTTTTGCAGTAGGAATAAGAACAGACGCGACCTCTGAAAGGAGATAAATATATGGCAAAAAGTACAACAAAGGACCTCACCTCCGGCTCACCGATGAAGCTTATTCTCGGCTTCATGCTGCCGCTGTTCCTCGGAATGCTGTTCCAGCAGTTCTACAACATGGTGGACACCGCCATCGTCGGGCAGTACCTCGGAGTAAAGGCGCTCGCCGGAGTCGGCTCCACCGGCTCGATAAACTTCCTGGTGCTGGGATTCGTGCAGGGCGTCTGCACCGGATTCGCTATCCCGGTGGCGCAGATGTTCGGCGCAAAGGACTACAACTCCATGCGCAAGTACGTCGGCAACACCATCTGGATATCCTCCATCTTCGCGGTAGTGCTCACCACCTCCACCTGCCTGCTCTGCACAAATATCCTCACCTGGATGGACACCCCTGCCGACTGCTTCCAGCAGGCGTACGACTACATATTCGTGATATTCCTCGGTATCCCGGTCACATTCCTGTACAATATCCTGTCGGGAATCATACGCTCCGTCGGGGATTCCAGGACGCCGCTGTACTTCCTGCTCATCTCCAGCGTGCTCAACATCGGGCTTGACCTGTTCATGATAATCGTACTGGACATGGGCGTCATGGGCGCAAGCTGGGCGACGGTAATCTCCCAGCTGGTTTCCGGCGTGCTCTGCCTTATCTACATGATAAAGAAGTTCGACATACTCCACCTCAGCCGGGAGGAAATGCGGTTCAACCCCTTCTACATCGGCCGTCTTTGCGGCGTGGGGATCCCCATGGGACTTCAGTACTCCATCACCGCCATCGGCTCCATTCTTATCCAGACCGCGGTCAACGGACTTGGCTCCACCTACGTTGCGGCGGTGACTGCGGCGACAAAAGTCAGCCAGCTCCTCTGCTGCCCCATCGACGCAATGGGAAGCACCATGGCGACCTACGGCGGTCAGAACGTCGGCGCAGGAAAGATAAAGCGCGTCGGGAAAGGGCTGTTCGACTGCTCCTGCCTGGGCGTGGGGTATTCCATCGTGGCGTTCCTGATAATACTGTTCCTCGGGCGGACCATCTCAATGCTGTTCATCAACGACGCCAACGCCGGCAGCGTGGAAGAGATACTCGCGCTGTCCCAGCAGTTCCTGGTGTGCAACGGCGTGTTCTATATCCTGCTGGCGTTCGTGAATATCGTGCGGTTCCTTATCCAGGGCATGGGATTCTCCCAGATCGCGATATTCTCCGGCGTGTTCGAGATGATCGCGCGCGGAGCCGTGGCGCTGGCGATGGTGCCCTCCCTGGGATTCAACGCGGTCTGCTTCGCGAACCCTGCCGCATGGCTGCTCGCGGACTGCTTCCTGTTCCCGCTGTTCTTCTGGAGCTACAACAAGCTCAAGAAGAAGTTCGGGCTGAAGGGCGCGGAAAAGGAAGTCGTAAAGGAAGCGTAATAACTGAAATGGCGGAGTAAAAAAACTCCGCCATTTATTTTTTATACCTTGCAGTAAATTACCGCATAATCGAACGGTGCTACCTGCACCTTTCCGTCCTTTATTCCCCTGCCGTAGCGGTCGAACGCCGGCACGAAATCATAGAACATGTCAGTCTTGTCGTTGACTATCTCAAAGGTACGTCCACGGGTGCTCTTGTTCAGGTAGATTATCGCGGCTTCACGGGTTATCTTGTCGTAGCGCGCGAATACGCACACGTTGTCGTCCACCTCAATGAACATCAAGTGTCCCTGCTCGAAGGCGTGAGTACCCTTGCGGATAACTCCCAGCTGGCGCGTGAACTCGATCAGGTCGAGATTCTCGTTCCCCCACGGATAGCACCGGCGGTTGAACGGGTCGCGGTAGCCCTCCATGCCTGCCTCGTCGCCGTAATACACCGACGGGATACCCGGCAGGAAGAACTGAAGCACCATCGCGCACTTCATCAGCGAAATTCCGTACATGTACTGCTGACCGTTGAGGTAGCGCTCCGCCTGCCAGTCCTTGCCGTTCCAGCCGATCTCGTCCCCGGCAAGCCGTGTCAGCGCACGCTCCGTGTCGTGGGTGGAGAGGAAGTTCATCAGCATGTCTATCGCAGGCTTCGGATAGTGGTCGAGAATAGTCATGACGCTGTCCGTGAACGCCTTCGCGTCCGCGTACTTGACGTAGTTCAGGATAGCCTCCTTGAACGGGTAGTTCATTACGCTGTCCAGCTGTCCGCCGTTGAGGTAGCGGCGGCGCACGCCGTAGCTCTCCTTGTTGGAGGCGTCCTCCCAGACCTCGCCGTAGACTATCTTGTCGCCGCCCATACCCTTGACCGCCTTGTTGATGTTGTCAAGGAACTCGTCCGGGAGCTCGTCCGCAACGTCCAGACGCCAGCCCTGCGCGCCTAAGGCTATCCACTTCTGGAGTATTCCGCCCTCGCCGCAGATGTACTTCGTGTAGTCCGGGTTGTTCTCGTTTACGTTGGGCAGGGTCGTGATCCCCCACCAGCTCTCGTATCTGTCCGGGTAGCCAGTGAAGCTGTACCACGGGAAGTAGGGGCTGTTGCGGTCGCGGTAGGCTCCTGTGTGGTCGCCGTACCTGCCGAACTTGTTGAAGTAGATGGAATCCGCGCCGGTGTGCGAGAATACGCCGTCCAGGATAACGCTGATGCCCATTTCCTTCGCCTTTTCGCACAGCTCCCTGAAATCCTCCTCGGTGCCGAGCATGGGGTCTATCTTCTCGTAGTTCGCGGTGTTGTAGCGGTGGTTCTCGTGCGCCTCGAAAATAGGATTCAGATACAGCACGGTGGTGCCCAGGCTCTTGATGTAGGGCAGCTTCTCGATGATTCCCTGGAGGTCGCCGCCGAAGTAGTCATTGTTGCGGACAACGCCCTTCTCGTCCGGCTTGTAGTAGGGCGTGGCGTTCCAGTCGTCGCGGATAATGCGGTCGGAGGGAACTCCCTCGTGGGGCTTGCCGCTCTTGCAGAATCTGTCCGGGAATATCTGGTACATGATTCCGCCGCGTATGAACAGCGGAGTGTACAGGTTCTCGTCAAACACCGTCAGCTGGAAAAGGTCCTCGCCCTCGAACACGCCCTCGGAAGCGCCGCGGCGCTTGATGTAGCGGCGCCTGCCGTCGAGAATGCAGGTGAAGTAGTAGTGGTGAAGTCCCACGTTGTTCGGGGTGAAGCAGCAGGAATAGATGTTGTCGTCGCCGCTCTCGTCCTGGAGTATCAGCTCGATGAAGCGCTCCTTGTACCCCGGGCGGAACATGACGAGGGTCAGGTCCGTCACCGCCATGCTCTTGGGGAATCGCAGGTTGTAAATACTCGGCTGTCCCTTGCGCAGCGCGCCGAACGGGTGCTTGTAGCTGCTGTCGAAGCAGTCAAAAATCGGTTTTCCCATTGAAATCTCCTTGTTGTACGATACAGAAAAAGGCGGTCTGCCGCAGCCGAAAAGCCGCGGCATGCCGCCTGTAATATTCCTAGCAGTAAAGACGCATACGCACCTTTATTTGCAGTCTGATCACTTGAGGTTCCAGATATCCCTTGCGTAGTCAGTAACCGCACGGTCAGCAGAGAATCTGCCTGCGCCGGCGATGTTGTACAGGGACTTCTTGTTCCAGTCAAGCTGGTTCTTGTAAACCTCGCTGATGTAGTGCTGGGTTCCTCTGTAGCTGTCGAAATCCGCCAGAGCCATGTAGAAGTCCTTGTTCCTGATGGAGTTTGCGACCTCCTCGAAGGTGGCGCCATTGATTCCGTTGTACATGCGGGACAGTACATCGCGGATAACCTGGCTGTTGTTGATGTACTCCTCGGGACGGTAGCCCTTCATGCGGAGCTCGTTCACCTCGGGGGTCCTCATACCGAAGATGAAGATGTTGTCGGTGCCGACAGCCTCGTGGATCTCGACGTTAGCGCCGTCGTAGGTGCCGAGGGTCAGCGCGCCGTTCAGCATGAGCTTCATGTTACCGGTACCGGAAGCCTCAGTACCTGCCAGGGAGATCTGCTCGGAGATCTCAGCCGCCGGCATGAGTATCTCGGACAGGGTAACGCGGTAGTCCTCCAGGAATACGACGGAGAGCTTCTCGCGGATCTTCGGGTTGTGCTTGATCTCCTCGCCGATGCACCAGATCATCTTGATGATCTGCTTAGCGATGTAGTATCCGGGAGCAGCCTTGGAAGCGAAGATGTATGTCTTCGGAACGAAGTCAGCGTCCGGATTCTGGAGCAGGTAGTTATAGTCAGCGATGATGTTCATCGCGTTCAGCTGCTGGCGCTTGTATTCGTGCAGGCGCTTTACCTGTACGTCGAAGATGGAATCCAGGTTCAGCTTTGTGCCGGTGGTCTTCTCAACGTACTCAGCGAATGCCTGCTTGTTCTGCTTCTTGATCTTGCCGAGCTGCTCGAGGACGTTCTTGTCGTTGGCGAATACCTGGAACTTGATGAGCTCCGCAGCGTCCTTCTTGAAGCCCTCGCCGATGCACTGGGACAGCAGGTCGGTGAGTCCCTTGTTGCTCTGGAGCAGCCATCTTCTGTATGCGATACCGTTGGTGACGTTCTTGAACTGGGAGGGTCTGTCGAGAGCCTGGAGTCTGAATACATCGTCCTTGATGATCTGGCTGTGCAGCTTGGATACGCCGTTTACGCTGTGGGAAGCAGCAACGCAGAGGTATGCCATGTGGATCTTGCCGTCCTGGATAATGGACATCTTGGAAACCCTGTCGCTGTCCTGGGTTCTGTTGAACAGATCCTCGCAATAACGGCGGTTGATCTCGCAGATGATGGAGTAGATTCTCGGGAGGATCTTCTCAACCAGGCTCTGATCCCACTTCTCGAGGGCTTCCGCCATAACGGTGTGGTTGGTGTAAGCGAAGGTGTTGGTAACGATGTGCCAAGCCTGCTCCCAGCCGTATCCGCAGTCGTCGAGGAGTATTCTCATCAGCTCGGGGATAGCGAGGGTGGGGTGAGTATCGTTGATGTGGATAGCTACCTTCTCGTGGAAGTTCTCCAGTGTGCCGTATACGTTCATGTGGCGCATTACGATATCGCCGACGGAGGCAGCGCACATGAAGTACTGCTGGCGCAGACGAAGCGCCTTGCCCTCGAGGTGATTATCGTTAGGATAGAGCACCTTGGAGATAGCGTGGGCGATGTTGTTCGCGCCCATAGCCTTTGCATAGTCGCCGGTATTGAAGCTGCCCATATCGAAGGACATGCTCTCAGCGCTCCACAGACGCAGCTTGGAAACGCCCTTGCTGTCGTAGCCGGAAACGTACATATCATAAGGAACAGCGTTTACTGTAGTGTAGTTGACATGCTCGAGGTGGTGGTAGTTATCCTCCCAGTACTCGTTGATCTGACCGTCGAAGTGGACCTCGATAGCCTGGTCGGGAACCGGAACCAGCCATGCGCCGCCGCCGGGGAGCCAGTTATCGGGAAGCTCGGTCTGCCAGCCGTCAACGATCTTCTGCTTGAAGATACCGTACTCGTAACGGATAGAGTAACCGGTAGCAGGATAGTCACAGGTAGCAAGTCCGTCCATGTAGCATGCTGCGAGTCTGCCCAGACCGCCGTTGCCAAGGCCTGCGTCCGGCTCTTCGTCGTAAACGCTGTCGATCTTGATGCCCATATCCTTGAGGGCGTCAGCGGCAACGTCCTGCATGCCGAGGTTGTACAGGGAGGTCTTGAGGGAACGTCCCATCAGGAACTCCATGGAGAGGTAGTAAACCTGCTTCCTGCCCTTGGAGTTGCAGTCGCGCATGAAGTCATGGCGCTTTTCCTTGAGGTAGTTCACAACGATAGAGGAAAGTGCGCGGTAGACCTGTGTGATGGTCGCGTTCTGCGCGTCAGTTCTGAAGTCGAATTCGAGTATGCCGTCGAGCTGTCTTTTCAGCTCCTCCTTAGTAAACGGAGATGTCATCTGATAGTTACCCCTTTCATATACACGGCGCTTTGCACCTTTAGCTATTTTACACCATCTATCATTATACTATTTTTCCGCAGAAATTTCAAGGTTTATGCGTAATAAACGTGAAATATAACAATAGTAACCTATTGAGTTTGATTAATTTAGACAATTTTTATAGTAATATTTGGTTCACTTTGCAAAGATAATAGACGATTCCGGAAATGCGTCTGATAATCCACGGAGCGTGCCGAAATGCGCTCCGCCGGAACTCCCGTAAAATCACACGGGGAGAGTCCGCTGACGGGGGTAGACCTTACCCTCCCGGAGCAGCCGGAGGTAATCCTCCGGACCGTTTATAGGCTCCGGAACGTCGATTCCGCCGCCGAAAAGCCTGTCCAGGTGGTGGCTGTCGGAGCCGCCGGTCTTTATCAGCCCGTAGCTGTCGGCATAGAGCTTCGCGCGCTCGTTGTAGAGCTTCCTGGGGTCGTGGCTGGCGTTGATGACCTCCACCGCGTCAACGTCGTGGGGATAAAGGCTGATGTGGTGGATATAGGTGTCGTCCCGGAAGGGGTGCGCGTGGACTATGCAGCAGCCCATGTCGCGCAGTCCGCGGAACAGCTCGCGCTCGTCCATCTCCATGAGTGCGTGCTCGTTCTTCTTCATCCACTCCTTGGTCATGCCATAGATGAGGAAATCCGCATTGTACACCGTGAATTCACACCCGAACCACACCTTCAGTCCGATCTGATCGCCGACCTCCTTGGCGTGCTCGTATCCCAGGAAGTACCTGTCGATACGCTCCTCCCAGGGCAGATCCCGGGGAACTGCGGTGTTCGCGTTGAAGAAGTGATCCGTCACAAAGATCCCGTCGTAGCCTGCCGCCTTGTGCGCCCTCGCCATATCCGCCGCCGGCGCGCTGGAGCAGGCGCTGCCCTCCTTCGTGTGCATGTGGGTTTCGTATTTGTACATTTCGTTACCTCCCGTTGTTGTTCTGCATTACATTGTATCACAATCCCGGGGATTTTGCAAGGTTGGGGGAACAGAAAAATCCCCACCGGTTCCGATGGGGAGATCTCTTATTTAAGCTTAGCACCGCAGCCGCCACAGAATCCGGTATCCAGTTCGTTGCGATAGCCGCATTCGGGGCATATTTTGCAGCACATGAGCGGTACTGCCAGTCCGATGATGGAAATGTCGAGCATTACCGTCCTTATTAGCAGCATTGACAGTATAAACGCAAGATTGAAAAAACAGTACGCCTCGCCTGCGACTGCCAGTACAAGGCACAATATCAGCAGGAAGCGCAGTTTTCCAATTCCTTTCTTCGCCCTGAATATGATGAGGAAGATCGCCGTAAACAGCGCGATCGTTGCTATCAGCCCGATGATATAGAATTTCACTATCAACCGCATATAATACTCGTCGTCTGCAGTGTCGCCCAAATAATTCGAAAACATTCCGAACAGCTCCATTACCAGACCGATGACCGCGAAGCTGACGCTGACGATCTCCTTGCCGCCGAATCCTATATTCAGCATTGTAACGAAAACACACGCGGTCACTACCCAGCCGATAACGGTCGCATCGGAGAAAACAGTCAATATCACATACGCCAGCGCCGGCAGGATAAACAGCATGAATTTCCCCACGCTCCCGCCAAAATACTTCAGTACCTTATTCATGCCGCACCTCAGTCCTTCGGTCTGCCGCAGGATTTGCAGAACTGCCTTGCGGAATTGTTCTCGGTACCGCACTCAGAGCAGAACCAGTTCTTTCTGACATTCACTGACGGGGCGTTAGTGAACACGCTCTGCCCATCGCCATTTCCGGGATTCCCGGAGCCCAGCAGGATAAGGTTTTTGGACATCTCCACGATCATTCCCCAGAAACCGTAAACGATAAGACACGACGGAACGGATATCAGCGCGACTATCCAGCTCTTTGTAACGATAGAGAACACGATCACCCCGACAGCGCTAAGGCATATCATCACCATCAGAAGCACATAATTGAACTTTGTCCATTTCGAAAACATTTTAATTACCTCACTTCGTTTTTATT
>ERZ1026862.1632-NODE-1632-length-12875-cov-7.553198_pt1 | contig 12875 bp, 9 predicted proteins | sample MGYA00380161_ERZ1026862 | MGnify/ENA primary metagenome ERZ1026862 (study PRJEB33269, sample SAMEA4719797) | human gut metagenome | biome: human-associated habitat; feature: organic feature; material: feces | place: Cameroon | collected 2013-10 ... | reverse complement strand
ACTCGGCTGTTAACCGAGTTGTTGTAGGTTCGAGCCCTACTCGGGGAGTTTTTTAAATAATCCGTAGATAGTGATATTTACGGATTTTCTTATAATCATGTATATGGACCTTTAGCTCAGTTGGTTAGAGCAATCGGCTCATAACCGATCGGTCCAGGGTTCGAGTCCCTGAGGGTCCACTGAATGAGCAGTCCATGTCTTGATTGAATTTTGATAGAACATCTACTGTTCATATTATGGCCTAGTGGCTCAGTTGGTTAGAGCGCCGCCCTGTCACGGCGGAGGTCACGGGTTCGAGTCCCGTCTGGGTCGTTGATGGATTATTGACATTTGTATCCATCTGTGATATTATGATATGCGGTTCCGTTGTTTTATACAGAGGAATTATCCAGCATTATTTGGGATCTTAGCTCAGCTGGGAGAGCATCTGCCTTACAAGCAGAGGGTCACAGGTTCGAGCCCTGTAGGTCCCACTCAGTAATATTTATATTACTATGCCGCAGTGGCGGAACTGGCAGACGCCCGGGACTTAAAATCCCGTGGGTAGTGATACCCGTACCGGTTCGATTCCGGTCTGCGGCATTCTTTCAGACAGAGCAGGCACAGAGATGTGTTTGGCTCTGTTTTTTTGTGCGAAACAGGGAATTTCTTATAAAGTAAAATATTTCATGAGAATAAAGGCATTGTTTTTGGATAATAAAGCTTTAATAAAAAAATAAGAAAATCTCCAAAACTTCTATGTTTTGTGGTATACTGTATACGGGTCATTTTCGTTATTGAGAGAATGATACTAATAACACATCACATGGAGGATAAAATGTTAGAGAAGTTTTTCAAGTTAAAAGAAAACGGAACTACGGTCAAGACTGAAGTGATTGCCGGTATTACCACATTTATGACAATGGCTTATATTCTTGCCGTTAATCCAAACATGCTTTCAGCAGCAGGAATGGACAGCACAGCCGTGCTGATTGCCACATGTCTGGCTTCATTCATCGGTACAATGGCAATGGCACTGCTTGCTAACTACCCATTTGCACTGGCTCCCGGTATGGGACTGAATGCATACTTTGCTTACACAGTATGTGGAAACATGGGTTATTCCTGGAAGGTAGCTCTTATGGCTGTATTTCTGGAAGGTATCGTATTTATTGTACTTTCACTGACTAGTGTACGTGAGGCAATTTTCAATGCAATTCCCAGTACACTTAAGAAAGGTGTGAGTGCTGGTATCGGTTTGTTTATTGCATTTATCGGTCTGCAGGGAGCGCACATCATCGTGAATGATGATTCTACTCTTCTGACATATTGTAAATTTGCTGATAACTGGCATACACAGGGGATTTGTGCAGTACTTGCACTGATCGGTCTGTTTATCACAGTTATTCTTTACATCAAGGGCTTCAAGGGATCTATTCTGATCGGTATCATCGCAACATGGATCCTCGGTATGATCTGCCAGGCTGCAGGTGTTTACCATATTGATGCAAAGGCTGGTTTCTACTCTCTGTATCCAACCATGCATATGACTGACTTCAGCAAGATCACAACCACATTTGGTCAGTGTTTCACAGCTGATTTCAAGGGCGTGGGTGTATTCAACTTTATCGTTGTTCTCTGCTCATTCCTGTTCGTTGATATGTTTGATACGATCGGAACATTAGTCGGAGTTTCATCCAAGGCCGGTATGCTGGATGAGAATGAGAAGCTTCCAAACATCAAGCCGGCACTGTTAGCAGACGCAATCGCAACAAGTGCAGGTGCTATTATCGGTACAAGTACAACAACAACTTACGTGGAGAGCTCAGCAGGTGTTGGTGCCGGTGCACGTACAGGTCTTGCTTCTGTAGTGACAGCAGTATTATTCCTTCTGGCAATCTTCTTCGCACCAATTTTCACAGCAATACCGGGCTTTGCAACTGCTCCGGCATTGATTTTCGTTGGTTTCCTGATGATCTCTTCTGTTGCACAGATCGACTTCAACGATCTGACAGAGGCAGTGCCTGCATATATGACCATTCTGGCAATGCCATTTGCATACAGTATCGCAGAGGGTATCTCTCTCGGAGTTATCTCTTATGTAATTATCAATGTGATCTGCGGAAAGGCAAAGAAGGTTACACCACTGATGTACATTCTTGCAGTATTGTTTGTTTGTAAGTATATTTTCTTATAAAGAACATATACGCAGGTTGATCCGGTATATGGACAGGAGCGTTATTGCTGCATGAAATGCATCGGCAATAGCATAGAATGAGAAATATGGGGGCAAGTACATTTGCCCCCTTTATAATAGTTATTTCTGTGACAGACACAGGAAAAAGAAAGGCATGGTTAATCATGAAGAAGAAAAGAAGGCTTCCAAAGGGCTGGAATTATGTGTTACTTCTGATCGTATGTCTTGCTGCCGTGGGCGGCGTTGTTGGACATAATTATCAGGAGAAACAGAAACAGGAGAAGCAGCTGGCGCAGAGAGCCAAGAATGCAGTAAAGAGCGTAAAGGATCTGGATGGCAAGAAGATAGGAGTTCAGATTGGTACGACCGGTGACATTTATGCTTCCGATTATGAGGGCGATGATGCAGGAACAGTGATCGAGCGGTACAATAAGGGAACTGATGCGATCCAGGCGTTGAAGAACGGCAAGATCAACTGCGTTATCATCGATGAGCAGCCGGCAAAGGCTTACACCGAAAAGGATAATACACTGAAGATCTTAAAGGAAGAGTTTGCTCTTGAGGATTATGCGGTCTGCATTGATAAGAGTAATACGGATCTCAAGGAAAAGATCAACGAAGTGTTGACCAAGTTAAAAGAAGATGGAACTCTGCAGGATATTATTGATAATTATATCGGAGAGGATTCTGTCAAGGGTACAAAGCCGTACGAGATCAAGGATGTCAAGAGAAATGGCACGCTGAAGATGGCAACCAATGCTTCATTTAAGCCATATGAATATTATGAGAATAATAAGATTACCGGTATTGATGTGGATATGATGCAGGCTGTCTGCGACGAGCTTGGCATGAAGCTTGAGGTTGAGGATATGGAGTTTGATTCTATCATTCCTGCAGTAACTTCCGGTAAGGCAGATGTTGGAGCGGCGGGTATGACTGTCACGAAGGATCGTCTCAAGAATATTGATTTCACAGAATCCTATACAACAGCAAAGCAGGTTATCATTACAATCGATCCTAAGGCCGGCATTACGAAGAGTTCCCTGGCGGAGCGTTTTCATGATAACTTTATTAAAGATAACAGATATCAGTATATTGTAAAGGGTCTGCAGAATACGCTGTTGATCACGGTATTTGCGGTATTGTTTGGTATTATTTTCGGCTTTGTGATCGCGGTGATCCGTACCGGTCATGATAAAAACGGAGGATTTCCGATACTCAATGCATTTTGCCGGATCTATTTGACTGTAATGCGTGGTACGCCGGCAGTTGTACAGCTGTTGATTTTCTATTATATTATCCTGGTGTCCGTGGATAACAAGCTTCTGGTAGCAATCGTTGCGTTCGGATTAAACTCTGCAGCGTATGTAGCGGAGGTTGTCCGTTCCGGAATCATGGCAGTAGACGGTGGACAGTTTGAGGCGGGAAGAAGCCTGGGTCTTAGCTATGCGCAGACCATGACATCTGTTATTCTGCCACAGGCATTCAAAAACACATTGCCTGCGCTGTGCAATGAGTTTATTAGTTTGTTGAAGGAGACCTCTATCAGCGGTTATATCGCTCTTGTAGATCTGACCAAGGCTGGAGATATTATACGAAGCAACACATATGATGCATTTATGCCGTTGATCGCTGTTGCGCTGATCTATCTGGTTATCGTAATGATCCTTACTGCAGGAGTGCATTGTCTGGAGAGGAGGCTGAGAAGCAATGAGCGATAAAGAAGTATTGATCCGCGTAGAGAATCTGGAAAAATCATTTGGAGATCATCACGTTATCAAAGGAATTTCCACCACGATCTGCAGAGGTGATGTTGTTGCAGTGATCGGTCCGTCCGGCTGTGGTAAATCCACTTTCTTACGTTCCATGAACTGTCTGGAGGATCCGACCGGCGGTCGTGTAACCTTCGAGGGAACGAATATCACCGACGAGGATGTGGATATTAACCTTGTCCGTGAGAAGATTGGTATGGTATTCCAGCAGTTTAATCTGTTCCCGAATATGACCGTTCGCGAAAATATTATGCTTGCGCCGGTAAAGCGCAAGAAAATGACAAAGGAGGAGGCTGCTGTAAAGGCAGACGAGTTGCTTGATCGTATTGGTCTGTCCGATAAGGCAGACAGCTATCCGGCAATGCTGTCCGGTGGACAGAAGCAGCGTATTGCGATCGCGCGTGCACTGGCAATGAATCCGGATGTCATGCTGTTTGATGAGCCGACCTCGGCACTGGATCCGGAGATGGTAGGAGAGGTGCTTTCCCTGATCAAAGAGCTGGCGGCAGAGGGAATGACGATGGTGATCGTTACGCATGAGATGGGATTTGCAAAAGAGGTTGCCAACCGCGTACTATTTCTGAACGAGGGACAGATTCAGGAGGAAAATACGCCGGAAGAGCTTTTTGAGCATCCCAAGAACGCAAGATTACAGGATTTTTTGAGCAAAGTGTTATAATTTGTGAACAAACTGATAAATCTTTATTAAATCTTCGCCAAGATGGTTCCTTTTTCGAAAAAAGTGTGGTAAAACTATGCAAGGGCAAAAAAGAGGCACGCCAATAGCAATATATTGTTTAATACGGATAGAGTATTTTGATATCGTGCCGCAAGCAGTCCTGAGAGAGTAAGAGAAGAAAGAGAAAAGAGAAAGGAGCAGTCGTTATGGGAGAAAAGATACCGGTACAGTTAAAGGATGTACATGATGTGAATGAGTTCGTCAATATTTTATCAGGCTTTGAGGGAGATTTTGATCTTTATTGCGGAAGATATTGTGTGGATGCCAAATCCATTCTTGGGATTATGACAATGGATCTGCGCAATCAGTTGTTTCTGACAGGCAACTGCGAACCTTCTGACAGACGTAACCTGGTACATGCATTGCAGGCGCGCGCATTTGCATAAGAATGACATTGGAATCATCTGACCGCAGTTGTCAGGTGTGTCCGATCAGGAACAAACAACCTCCTGAGGAGTGATTTCCTTAGGAGGTTGTTGCTTTTTCCGGCTATTTATCTTACACTAAAAGAAAAGAATAACAGGAGCAGGATACATATGAGGAGACACAGGAAATTTGCGTTGTGGATGGGAGTCATAATGGCAGTGTCTGCGGTTACCTCCGAAGTGCCGGACGATATATGTGAGGTGGTAAAGGCTGCGGAGAATACCGTGTCAATGACTGATTTCGCGTCTTCCGGCGAAGCAGCTGGAACGATCACGATCAGTACCGGGGAAGAATTAACGCTTTTTGCAGAGTATGTGAATGCCGGAAACAGCACGAAGGGGCGAAGCTTCTGCCTGACATCGGATATAACTTTAAATGAAGCCTCTTATCAGTATCAGGATGCCTCAAAGAGAACGGGGATTTATTGTGACGAAGAACTGATCGGAGCAGTGGATCAGAGCGGAAACTGTTATGAGGATCTGGAAACATCGCAGACGACAGATCCCGGCAGTCTTTCCCGGGTGACTTTGTGGACTGCGGTCGGAACGAAGGAGTATCCGTTTCAGGGAAGCTTTGATGGTAAAGACCACACGATCCGGGGACTGTGCGTGATCGGAAATGAGAGTGATCCGGGGCTGTTTGGCTGTGTTGGTTCTAACGGAAGTGTTTGCCATTTAACGCTGGAGAAGGCTCTTGTAACAGGCAGGACGGGTGTCGGTGCCATTGTTGGGAATCAGCAGGGGATGCTGTCTGATGTCATCAGCCGTGCCAATATCGTCATGAGCTCCGGCTGTATTGGCGGAGCCGTCGGTGAGAACAGCGGAAGTATTGTAAACACGACTGCGCAGGATGTAGTTGTGATCGGAAGGAAGAATACACTGACCACGGAGCGGGACGAGATGGACCGGATCAACGGAATCGGCGGCATCGTCGGACGTCATACTGCCGGAGAACTGACAGGCTGCAGTCTGCGGGGAGAGGATAGCCGGATCCCTTATGGCGGTGGCGGTATTGTGGGATATGTCGATGGAGGCAATATCACCTCCTGCGCCAATTACAGCGACCTGCGAAGCAGCGGAGGCGACCTTGGCGGTATTGTGGATTTTGTGTTTCAAGGTTATTTACGTGACTGTAACAATTATGGCAATCTGGAGCTTACCTATCATTCGGAGTCAAGCATCAATCTTGCCGGAATCGTTGCCGGAACATTTTCAAGCAACTGGAATGATATTGTGATCGATGGCTGTTTTAATTATGGAGATGTTTTGCAGAAGGAGCGCGAGGATGCTGTGGACGGAAACTGCATGGATTCGATCGGCGGTATTTCCGGACGCCATGGTGGAGGCGTGATCGGCAACTGTGGCAATTATGGGACAGTAGGGGTGATTACGCAGAAGAATGATTTGTCCTATGCGAGGATTGGCGGAGCCTATGGTTATCTACAGGTGGGAGGTATTGTTGCCGGGCTGGACGGAGCAAGCCGTGTGATCAATTGCTATAATATTGGCGATATTGAAGGCGATATTTTTTATGCCGGAGGCATCGCCGGACGGAAGAATATGACGCCGGTGGAGGGTTGCTATACCGTTGGAGAGATCAGGCAGCTGCTTGGAAAAGGACAGATTTGCGGATATATCGACGGAGGCTCTCTGACGCGCTGTTATTATTGGAAAGGAACGAATCGTACCGTTTATTCCCGGGCGACAGAGCTGAATGAGTATTATGTGACCGGGTGCGAGGGTGTTTCACTTTCTGCGGCAAGAAGCAGTCTGATCGATAAGCTGAATGATTTTGTAGAATATCGACAGGGATACCAGTACAGCGAGCTTTGTCCACTGCGCTCATGGGTGACAGGACCGAATGGCTATCCGGTATTTGGGACAGAGGGAGAAATGGCATGTCCGATTGTATCTCCGAAGACAGATCCGTATGAGACACAGAAACCGGTAATTTCCCTTCAACCGACAGGTGAGCCGGGGGCTTCGAATGATCCGACACAGGATCCGTCCGTCTCAGCAGTTCCGTCAGAAGTATCACAGCCGGCAGATGGATCTTCTACGCAGCAGCCGGCAGCGACAGGAAGTGCGGCACCGGAGAGTCCACCGTCGACAGTATGGGCACAGAGTCCTTCTCCGTCTGCGGCAGTGACGGAGAACATTAATGTTTCATTAAGACTGAAGGTTTCGCAGGAGCTTTCCTGTGTGTCCGGGGTGAATGTGTCGTTGCTGCAGATTCAGAAGGTGTCGCTGCGCTGGAAGAAGGTCAGTGGAGTTGACGGATACGGTATTTACCGCAGAGAGGGCAGGAATGGCGCACTCAAGCGGCTTGGGACAGTCACCGGAAAGACAAGTTATCTGGATGCAACGGTTCGCAAAGGAAAGAAATATCAGTATCAGATCTTTGCGTTCGGTGCCAGAGATGGTGAGGCAGTGCGCAGCAGAGCGGTAACCAGCGAGCGCATCCGGATCCCGGATTATGCGGCACCAACGGTATCCTATGCAACGGAGATAACACCCGGAAAAAATTATCTGAAGATCAAACTGAAGAAATATAAAGGTCAATATCTGGAGATTTGGATGAAGAAAAATGGTATTGTACAAACAACAACTCTTCATCCGATCTCCAAATATAATGGAGTCTTTCGTTTGTCCTATACCAAAAGAAAAGGCAGTGTGTACTGCAAGGTCAGGACATGGGAGATTAAGAATGGAAAGAAAAAATACAGTGCTTATACAGAGTTAAAACGGATACGGCTGTAAAGGAGCAGACAAATGATATCAGGAGGTCAGAAAAGATGCAGCTGCTGCATGCATCTGCTGGAACAGGGAGATGTATGCAGTGCCTGTGGATACGACAATCAAAACAGCCAGACGCCGCCATACTGTCTGCCAGAGGGAACCTGCCTGAAGCAGCGTTATTACACGGGATGCGTTCTGGGGGAGGGCGGTTTTGGAATTACCTATCTGGGCTGGGATCAGACCCTGTCCATACCGGTTGCCATCAAAGAATATTATCCCAGAGAATTTGTACGAAGAAACCCGGTGCGGTCTCATTCTCAGGTAAACCGTGTTGATGGGGAAACCTGCGCACAGCAGGAATATCAGAAGGGGATGAAAGCGTTTCTTAAGGAAGCGCAGACACTTGCACAGTTTCAGTCACTGGAGGGTGCAGCGGTTGTACATGACTATTTTACAGAGAATGATACCGCATACATTGTAATGGAATATATTGATGGGATCAGTGTCGAGGAGTATGTACAAAAAAATGGACAGATACCCGCAGGGCAGGTTCAAACCATGCTTCGTCCGGTATTGGATACCTTAGAGGAGATGCACGCACATCATATCATTCACCGCGATGTCAGTGCGGATAACCTGATGATCACCAGACAGGGATTTATGAAGCTTGTGGATTTTGGAGCGGCTCGAAGTACTGTGAACCGCGATCACACGATGACGGTCATATACAAACGTGGATTTGCACCGGAGGAGCAGTATCGCAGCAAGGGGCAGACCGGTCCATGGTCAGATGTGTACAGCGTCAGTGCCGTTATGTATTATATGCTTTCCGGGGTCATGCCGGAGGAGGCATCGCAGCGTCTTGTCAGTGACCGGACAGTTCCGCTGGATCAGATGGAGGGCGTTGCGCTTCCTAAGGGCTGGAGTGACGCGATCGGTAAAGGAATGTCAGTGATGGCAGCAGACCGTTATCAAAGCATTCGTGCGCTGCGCGAAGCATTGGGAGAAAGCGGGCGGACAGCATGCCGGGAACACTGGGGACAGGAGAGGCAGGAAGAACGACGCAGAAAGTCTCTGGCGGCGGGGGAGGAAGAGTTATCGACCGAACGGATCGCCGGAGAATTATTACAGGCAGGAAAAGAGCAGGAGAGCCGGAAGGAAAGGCAACTGATCCGGGAGAAAGCCTTACGGGCAAAGCGGAAAATATATCTTCGGATCGGTCTTGTACTCATTGTGCTTGTGGCAGCAGGAGCAGGCATCGCAATGATGCGTCTTAATGGGCAGGCTCAGAAAGAAGGTAGATTACCGGCGCAAACCAGTCTGGCAGCAGACATGCCATCGGAACAAAAGACACAGGGAGGGACAGCATCGCCGGAACAAACGACACTTGGAATAACTGCAACTGCATTGCCGGAACAAATGACGTCGATTCCGAAAACCACAGCGGAAAAGACGTCGTCTGTTACCAGAAGTCCAGATGATAAGAAGCCGTCAGAGCGTCCGGATAAGACAACGGACAAAGCGTCAAAACGGGAAGAAAAGACCACAAAGGTATCCCGGAACAGAAAGAAGAAAACGTCAGCGACAGCAAGACCAAATAAAACAGAAGCAACACCAAAAACAACGAAAAAGAAAACGACAGGGCAAAAAGACAAGAAGAATGTAATAGGTTCTCTGGATACCCTGCTTGGGGAATAAAAGGTGAGGTCAAAAAATGGGACAGGATTATGGATTTGACACATTTCTAATGGAGCGGTGGGGTGGATCAGAGCCGGCGGATGAGAAGCAACGCCGTCATGCAGCGTTCCGGGCATTACAGAAGAAACTAAAAGATTGTGATATTGCTGCGCCGGGAACCATTCGTGCCTGGTGCGGCATCACCAAAAGAAGTGAACCCGGCAGAGATAAAATGTATCAACTGGCATTTGCACTGCATCTGACGCATGAGGAGCTGAAACAGTATCTCATAGAGGGACTCCGCATGCCCGGCGTTCAGGTCAACGATTACCGGGAAATCATCTATTATTATGGGCTGGAGCATAAGCTGTCCATGGAAAAATGCGAGGAAATGATCCTCGTCTTTGAAAAGCATATGTGCCGGACATATGTACCGCTGCAGAAGACACATACAAAACGTTTGTGGAGCTTCTACGACGACTGGCGCAAACTTGATCCCGTGCATTTTCTAAAACGGATGTGTACCCATGCAGAGATGTTTAAAGGGTACTCCAAGACAACGCTAGACTATTTCATCCGATTAAAATCGGAGCTGCTGCAGTACATTCAGGAGGATGTCAAAAAAGGCATGGAAGAAGATCTGGAGCAGCTTGGCTACAGGCAGTGGCTTGAGGAAAGCGGAATTGACGATGGCGATGATAAGGAGCTGATAAAACGTTTTCTGAAAAACATTAGCCGGAGAAGAAAGATGCAGGTCAATGCATCCGCCAAAGAATTGATCCGGTCGGTGCGGCGCGACTGCAGTGTCGTATATGCGGAGCATGGGCGGAACCGGGATGTATTAAGAGAATTATATGCACCGGTCGTGCAGCCCGGTACCAAAAATATCTTCTATAAAAGGGCATCCGGAGCTGCTGCGAAATCCGAGATCCCTTATATGTCAGAACGGCATATATCCGATTTGCTTCGTGTCTCACTGCAAAAGGAACGGGAAATCCAGATGGCACAGGCTCTGGCATATCTGCGGGGCGAGCCGAAACAGGACGTATGCCCGGAATGGATCTGTGCGTACCTCGACAAGCTGGCATGTGAGGGACATAGTGATGCAAACACACCGGAAAAGGTGTCCGGATCCGTTACGATCGGGGAAGCGGAGGAGATATTAGCCAGACAGCATCAGCTTCAGAAAAAACGCTGTCTGCTCATACAGAGAGATGATCTGCTTCCGCTGCTGTTAGAAGTGTCCGGCCGCAAATACAAAAAAGAACAGGAACTACTGGGGCAAAAAACGGACAGAGAAGAGGCAAAAAAACGTTTTTGCAGAATGGCAAATACCGTTCTGGCGGATTGTGCCATGGCATGTCTGGATGAACGGTATGCGTTGGACAGACTGCTGCTTGACAGCTTTTCGAAAAGCGATGTGGAGGGTATTGCGGATCTGATCGACAATGGGATTGGATGATTGTGAATATTTTGTAGGATATGCATGCATAATAATGTTGGAAGATGGAATAAAAATGAGGTAAGTATGGATAAAATGCCGCGGTGTCCGGTGATTTACAAATCTATCAAACATAAGAACAGTAACAGATTATGAAAGGTCTGCTGCTGTTCTTTTTCGTTTTATATTGATCAAAATAGAAAAGAAAATGGGACAGTGCCATGGGAAAATAAATCTGAGGATGACGAATGGTGTCATGTTGAAAGCGTATGATAAAAACGTAATACGAAATTTATAACAGGAGAAACAAGACAGAAGATGAACAACAAACATTCTAAAAATTCCAGAACCCTGAGCATGTATGTCCGTCTTTGCGCCGGAAAGCGGATCAATAAGGCGGAGGAAGCCAATCGATTTGGCGTGGATGAGCGGTCGATCCAACGCGACATTGATGATATCCGGGCATTTCTGGAGGATCAGAAAGCGGAAAGCACGGCAGAGTCACGGGAGATCGTGTACGACAGGATACATAAAGGTTTCGTGATGACCGGGACGGACGGTTCCGCCATGAGCAACAGCGAAATACTTGCCGTGAGTAAGATCCTTTTAGAGAGCCGGGCGTTCGGCAAAAAGGAGATGGAAGCACTGCTCAATAAGCTGGTGGAAGGCTGTGTGCCACTGCGCAATATGAAGCTGGTATCCGACCTGATCGCCAATGAGAAGTACCATTATGTGGAGCTTACCCATCCGATCCGGAATCCGGACATTTTGTGGAAGCTCGGTGAGGCGGTCCGGGGCTGTAACCGGCTTGAGATCCACTATCAGAAGCAGGATGCGGTACAGGAGAATGTGAAGCGTGTCATTGAACCTGTCGGGATTATTTTCTCCGAGTATTATTTTTATCTGAATGCATTCATCGTCGAAAAGAATGCGACCGGAAGATATGAGCACAAGTACAGTTATCCAGCAATATTCCGGATCGATCGGATCGTCAAATGCCGGGAAATGGGTGAGAAGTTCAAATTGCCGTATAATGGGAGATTTGAGGAGGGAGAGTTTCGTAAAAGAGTTCAGTTTATGTACAGCGGTGAACTGATGCGGGTGAAATTTTTATTTTTTGGAAGGAATGCAGAGGCAGTGTTAGACCGCCTGCCTACTGCAAAAATCGTGTCCTGTCAGGACGGTGCCTGTGAAATAGAAGCGGAGGTGTACGGAAAAGGCATCCTGATGTGGCTGCTCAGTCAGGGGGAACAGGTGGAGATTCTGAGACCGGAGTGGCTGCGGGAGGAGATGGGACAAAAGCTTGGAAAAATGCAGGAGAGATATCGGTAGAAAATGAGCAGGATGATTGTCATCTGCGATAGTCAAGAGATTATATTCTGGATTATTATAAAATTCCAGAATATGATAATGAATAGGATATTGTAGATGCACTGGATGAGGAGGGTGATAGTACAATTGCGACAGGAAGTACATCAAATAGAACATATAATGATAATTGTAGATTGAATAACAGGAGGTAGAGTTATGGGATTAAGTAAAAATTTTTTGGGTTGTGCACCTGGAAATTTGGCATTTATTCAAAGACGAATACGTGAAAGAGCACTTCGCGAAAGTGAATATGAAGATGAAGCTGAGGAATATGAAGACGTGGAATATGAAGATGAGGAAGACGAGAATCTTTTTGTAAAGTTGTATTATGTGCCTTTCGATGAAAATGAGGATGAAGATGAGGATGAAGATGAATCATAAAATGAATAGAAGAATAGTAAGGAATAAAAATATATAGAACTGTTAAAGCCAAGAATATAGACAATGGAAATGGAGGTATGTATGAATAAACAAGCCCCAAATATTATATTATTGCCAATAATAAAAATTCATTTCGAAATTAATGAAGCAAGTA
>ERZ1026862.1631-NODE-1631-length-12880-cov-4.637193_pt1 | contig 12880 bp, 10 predicted proteins | sample MGYA00380161_ERZ1026862 | MGnify/ENA primary metagenome ERZ1026862 (study PRJEB33269, sample SAMEA4719797) | human gut metagenome | biome: human-associated habitat; feature: organic feature; material: feces | place: Cameroon | collected 2013-10 ... | reverse complement strand
CGCCGCGCTGGACGCGCTGCAGGTCAGTGAAACCGACCGCGTTTATACGGTAACCCTGAATCCAGAGGACAACAGATCATGGCGGTAAAAGCACAGTTTATAGCCGGGCAGTGGCTGCCAGGCAGCGGCGCAACGATGAGCAAACTGGCCCCGGAGGATCAGTCGCTGCTGTGGCAGGCGGCCAGCGCCGCGGCGCGCGCGGCGTTTTATCCCTGGTCGCACCGGCCGCTGGCCGAGCGTATTGACGTCGTACAGCGTTTTGCCGCGCTGCTGGAGACGCATAAAGAGGCGCTGGCGACCCTGATTTCCCGCGAGACCAGCAAGCCGCTGTGGGAGACCCGCACCGAAGTGCAGGCGATGATCGGCAAGGCCGCGATCTCCATCGAAGCCTATCACCAGCGGACGGGCTTTCATGAGTCGACGCTGCCGGACGGTAAAGCGCTGCTGCGCCACAAACCGCACGGCGTGATGGCGGTCTTTGGCCCCTACAACTTCCCGGGCCACCTGCCCAACGGACATATCATTCCGGCGCTGATCGCCGGGAACACCATTGTGTTTAAACCCAGCGAGCTGACGCCGGCTACCGCTGAAATGACGGTCCAGCTGTGGCAGCAGGCGGGCATCCCCGACGGGGCGATCAACCTGCTGCAGGGCGGAAAAGCCACCGGCCAGGCGCTGCTGGAAAATCGTGATATCGACGGCGTGCTGTTCACCGGCAGCGCGGCGGCCGGTTTCCACTTCCATCGCTACTTCGGCGGCCAGCCGGAGAAGATGCTGGCCCTCGAGATGGGCGGCAACAACGCACTGATCGTCGCCGACGTGGCCGATATCGATGCGGCGCTGCATGTGATTATCCAGTCGGCGTTTATCTCTGCCGGGCAGCGCTGCACCTGCGCGCGCCGGCTGATCGTGCCGCGCGGCGAGCAGGGGGATGCGCTGCTGCAGCGGCTGGTAGAGGCCAGCGCGCAGATCCGCGCCGGCAAGTGGGATGATCAGCCGGCGCCGTTTATGGGCGGGGTGATCTCTCTCGACGCTGCGCAGAACATGCTGGCGGCGCAGCAAAAACTGGAGGGGCTCGGCGGCAAGGTGCTGCTGCGCATGCGCCAGCCTGACCCGCGCTCCACGGTGCTGACCCCGGGGATCGTCGACGTCACCGGTATTGAGGTGCCGGATGAAGAGTACTTTGGCCCGCTGCTGACGATTATCCGTTACGACGGCTTCCCGGAGGCGATTCGCCTCGCCAATCAGACCCGCTATGGCCTGGCCGTCGGGCTGATCTCCAGCGATGCGGCGCAGTTTGATCAGCTGGCGGACGAGGCGCGAGCCGGGATCGTCAACTGGAACAAGCCGCTGACCGGCGCATCGAGTAAAGCGCCGTTTGGCGGGGTGGGCGCCTCCGGCAACCATCGCGCGGCAGCGTGGTACGCCGCCGATTACTGTGCCTGGCCGATGGCCTCTCTGGTCAGCGATACGCTGACGCTTCCGGCGACGGTATCGCCGGGCCTGCCATTCTGATAACGGATCCTGTGAGGACATATGTCTGGTTTTGAAGCAAACTTTGATGGCCTGGTCGGCCCGACGCACCACTACGCCGGACTCTCCGTCGGCAATGAAGCCTCGCAAAATAACCGCGATGGTCTCTCTAACCCTAAAAAGGCGGCGCTGCAGGGGCTGTATAAAATGAAAGCCCTTGCCGATCGCGGCTTCGTGCAGGGCATTCTGCCGCCGCAGCCGCGGCCGAATCTGCGCCTGCTGCGCGAAGTCGGGTTCCAGGGCAGCGATGAGCAGGTTATCCGGCAGGCGGCCCACGCGGCGCCGCAGCTGCTCTCCGCCTTCAGCTCCGCCTCGTCGATGTGGACCGCCAACGCGGCGACCGTCTCACCGTCGGCGGACAGCGCCGATGGCAAAGTCCATTTCACCGTCGCCAACCTGAACAATAAGCTGCACCGTATGCAGGAGGCGCCCACCACCTCGGCGATCCTGGGCGCCACGTTCGCCGATCCGCGCTACTTTGCCCACCATGCGGCGCTGCCGCAGCATGGCGACCTCGGCGATGAAGGGGCGGCCAACCATAACCGCTTCTGCCGGGAATATGACCGGCAGGGGGTGCAGTTTTTCGTCTATGGTCGACGCGCCAGCGGCGGTATCGCCCCGGTGAAGTATCCGGCGCGGCAGACCCTCGAGGCCAGTGAGGCGGTGGCCCGCCTGCATCAGCTGGATCCGCGCTACACGGTGTTTGCCCAGCAGGCGCCACAGGCTATCGATCGCGGCGTGTTTCATAACGACGTCATCGCGGTCAGCAATCGCCATGTGCTGTTCCACCATCAGCAGGCGTTTGTCGATCAGGCGACAGTGCTGGCCACGCTGCGGGCTAAAAGCGACAGTCTGGATATCCCGTTCACCAGCGTGGAAGTGCCGGACGAGCGGGTTTCGCTCGATGACGCCGTGGCCTCATACCTGTTCAACAGCCAGCTGCTGAGCAAACCAGACGGCAAGATGCTGATCGTGGTGCCGGAGGAGTGCCGCCAGCGGGAAAACGTCTGGCGCTATCTCAGCGATCTCGCCGCCGATAGCGCATCGCCGATCGATGAAGTGGCGGTCTTTGACCTGCGGGAAAGCATGCGCAACGGCGGCGGCCCGGCCTGTCTGCGGCTGCGAGTGGTGCTCAACGAGGCGGAGCGCCAGGCGGTCAACGCCCATAGCCTGATGAACGACGAACGTTATCAGCAGCTGACGGCATGGGTGGAAAAACACTATCGCGACCGGCTGCATGCCCGCGATCTGGCGGACCCGCAGCTGCTGCGCGAGGTTTATCAGGCGCTGGATGAGCTGACGCAGATCCTGCGCCTGGGCGCGGTCTATGATTTTCAGCGTTAAGGAGCGGCAGATGGAGCACCTGGTTAACGATTTACTGCACTGCCGCCTGCAGGCGTGGACCTTTCCGGCGGGCATCGAGGCCCGCTGGCTGGGCGAGGGCATTTTACAGCTGCTGCCGACGGCGCCGTGGCGCCGGGCGACGATCCTCTCCGCGGGCGTGCATGGCAATGAGACCGCGCCGATTGAACTGCTGCTGCAGCTAACCCACGATCTGAGCCAGGGGCGGCAGCCGCTCACGCAGGCGCTGCTGATCGTCTTTGGTAATCTGCCGGCGATCCGCGCCGCGCGCCGCTATCTGCATAACGACCTGAATCGCCTGTTCGGCGGCCGCCATCTGGCGGTCACCCCGGGAAATGAGTCGCGGCGGGCTTTTGCGCTGGAGCAGGCGGTGCAGGCTTTTTATCGCGCCGCCGATGCGGCGGGGCCGGTCAACCGTGGTCATCTCGATATGCACACCGCCATTCGCGGATCGCTGTATCGCCAGTTTGCGCTGCTCCCGGCCCACGCCGGGGATTTTTCGCCCGATTTCTATCAGCTGCTGCAGGCCAGCGGGATGGACGCCGTCGTGCGCCATACCGAAGCGGGCGGCACCTTCACCCATTTCACCTGCGAAAAGTTCGCCGCGCAAAGCGCCACCCTGGAGCTGGGGAAAGTGATGCCGTTCGGCGCCAACGATCTCAGCCTGTTCGCCGCCGCCGACGCGGCGATCCGGGCCTGGATCGCTGACGCGCCGCTGCCGCCGCGCGACAAAGCGCCGGTGGACTACTTCCTGGTCGAGGAGAGCATCATCAAGCGCGAGGGGGAATTTACGCTTAATCTCGCGGCAGACGTTGAAAACTTCACCGCGCTCCCGGCAGGGTATGAGATCGCCCGCCAGGCAGAGAAACGTTGGGTGGTGCAGGCCCGGGCCCCCTATATCCTCTTTCCCAACGCCGGGGTCGCCACCGGCCAGCGCGCCGGGCTGTTGCTCCGCGCCGCTGCCCTTCGTCTCCCGCAACCAGCCTGAGGAAACACCATGACTGAACATCAACATCAGGCGTCACCTGCCGCCGGAGGTGAAGGCGCGTCACAGCTTAAGCGCGGGCTCAGCGCCCGCCATATCCAGATGATTGCCCTCGGCGGCGCCATCGGCACCGGACTGTTTATGGGGGCGGGGCGCAACATCGCCGTCGCCGGCACCTCGATCCTGGTTATCTATGTGCTGGTCGGGTTCTTTACCTATATGGTGATGCGGGCGATGGGGGAGCTGCTGCTCACCCGCCATGACTACCGCTCGTTTGCCGACTTTGTCGGCGAGTATCTCGGGCCGCAGGCCAGCTTTTACCTCGGCTGGACCTACTGGCTAAGCTGGGTGGTGACCTGTATCGCCGACGTGGTGGTCTGCGGGAGCTATATGCAGTACTGGTTCCCGGAACTGTCGGCGTGGATGCCGGCCCTCAGCATGCTGGCGATTCTGTTCCTGCTTAACCTGCTGTCGGTGAAAATGTTTGGCGAGGCGGAGTTCTGGTTCGCCCTGATCAAGGTGATCACCATTATCGCCCTGATCGGCACCGGCGGCTGGATGATTGCCACCGGCTGGACCTCCCCGGACGGCGTGACGGCCTCCCTCAGCCATCTCACCGACCCGACGGCCTTTATGCCCCACGGCATCACCGGCTTTTTCGCCGGCTTCCAGATAGCGATCTTCTCCTTTACCGGCATTGAGCTGCTGGGCACCATGACGGCGGAGACCCGCGATCCGCAGCGCATTTTGCCCAAGGCGATCAATGCTCTGCCGCTGCGGATTATCATCTTCTATCTGCTGTCGATGGTGGTGATCATCGCTGTCGCCTCGTGGCCGGGGGTGTCGGCGGAGACCAGCCCCTTCGTGACGCTGTTCGCCAAGGCCGGGCTGCCTGCCGCCGCGGCGGTGATTAACTTTGTGGCGCTGACCTCGGCGATGTCCTCGGCCAACAGCGGGGTCTTCTCCAGCACCCGCATGCTGTACGGCCTGTCGGTGGAGAAGCATGCGCACTGGCAGTTTCGTATCTTGTCGCGCAGTACCCGCATTCCGGTGCGCAGCCTGCTGTTCTCCTGCTTCTGCATGCTGATCGGCACGCTGTTGCTGTTTCTGGTGCCGAACGTGATGACCCTGTTCACCATCGTCTCGACCCTGGCGGCGATTATGGTGGTGTTCAGCTGGGGGATGATCCTCGTGGCCTATCTGGTTTACCGCCGTCAGCGTCCGGACCTGCACGCCGGGTCGATCTTTAAGATGCCCGCCGGGGTGGTGATGAGCTGGGTGAGCCTGCTGTTCTTCGCGTTCGCTATCTTCATCATGATCTTTGACCCGGACACGCTGCTGGCGCTGTTGGCTTCTCCGCTGTGGTTTATCGCGCTGTGGGGCTTCTGGAAGCTGAAGCAGCGGCGCGAGGGGCAGCTTCAGCTGGACAACCAGAGCGCCTGACACCCGCCGGCCCTGGCGGCCGGCTAAGCAGGGGGGAAGACTTGACGCCTGTTTCGGCCCGGTGGCGGCTGGCGCCTTACCGGGCCTACATGCTTACCGGACCTGGGATAAGCGGTTTCCCCCGCCGCGCGATCTCTCCCCAGGCCAGCGCACGCGCAGCGCCGCCGGGCGGGATAGTCGGCGCCGTAGTAGCCCTGGCGGGCTGCGGTCAGGCGCTTTCCGCCCGGGAGGGGGCCGTGCCCAGCGCGGACTTCATCCGGCTGGCGCAGAATATCGCCAGCAGCGAAATCGCCACCGTAATGCCCAGATAAATGGCCACCGGCCGCCAGTCACCGTCATATTTTGCCAGCAGACCGGTGGCGATAAGCGGCGCGGTGCCCCCGGCCAGCGCGGCGCCCAGCTGGTAGCCGAGGGTGATCCCGGTATAGCGCACATTGGCGCTGAAAATCTCAGAGCACAGGGTGCCGAGCACCGCGGTTACCGGCGCCCACAGGATGCCGAAGGCAACGATCGTCGCCAGCATGATGCCCCAGCCGGTACCGGCGTCGAGCAGCAGGAACCACGGGACGATAAACAGCCCCAGCAGCACCACGCTCAGGGTGTACATCTTTTGCCGACCCACCTTGTCTGACAGCAGCCCCATCAGCGGGATCATCACGGTGGCCACCAGCGCGCCCAGGGTCACGGATTCCAGCGCCTGCGACTTCTGATAGCTCAGGGTGGTGGTGGCGTAGCTGACTACAAAGGTGGAGAAGATATAGAAGGGGGCGGTCTCCACCACTTTCAGGCCGGCGGCGATCAGCACTTCCCGCCAGTGGTGCTTGAGCGTATCGCGCAGCGGGGCCTTCGCCACCTGGCCGGATTTTTTCACCTGCTTAAAGGCGGGCGTTTCGTCGATATCTTTGCGGATCCACAGGCCGAGAAAAACGAGGACGGAGCTGAGCAGGAACGGTATGCGCCAGCCCCAGGCGAGAAACTGCGCCTCATCGAACAGCGTCATCAGCGAGACGATAAATGTTGCCATCAACATGCCGATGGTCACCCCGGCCTGGGGAATGCTGCCGAAAAAGCCTTTCCGCTTTTCCGGCGCGTATTCATAGGCCAGCAGCAGCGCGCCGCCCCATTCGCCGCCGATACCCATGCCCTGAATAATGCGCAGAGTAATCAGCAGGGCCGGCGCCCAGAGGCCCACCATCTCGTAGGTGGGCAGCAGGCCGATCGCCACCGTGGCGCTCCCCATCAGCGACAGGGTCAGCACCAGCGTCTTCTTGCGGCCGATGCGATCGCCGATATGGGCGAAAATCACGCCGCCGATGGGGCGGATAAAAAACGTCAGCGAGAAGGAGAGCCAGGAGAGGATCAGGCCGATAACCGGGTCGACCATCGGAAAGAAGATTTTGTTGAACACCAGCGCGGCGGCGGTGCCATAGAGAAAATAATCGAACCATTCGATGGCGCTGCCTGTCAGGCTCGCGATCAGTACCTTCTTGTTTTTCTGCAGAATGGATGCAGTGTTGTCTTGTGGATTGCTCATTACGAAACGTTCTCCCGCCACGGTAGATAGGTCAGGTGTCACTCTGTACGAGCAGGGTGCAACCTGATGTGAAAAGGTTGTGTAATTGTTAAGCAACTTAGGGTTGAAGGTTACAATTGGCAAGTTTATCGCTGGCAAACTGGGCATTATGGCGCGCTTTGAACTGGTATAACCGCGACGCTATTTTTTATTTTCCACCTGATTTTGCTGTTTTTTGTTATTTTCATAGTGAGTTGTTCAGGTGCAACCCGCCTGTTTTTAGATGTTTCTTGTTATTTCAAAATGGTTACAAATCGACGCCGCTATGCCTCCCGGCAGGCGGCGTTTATGATAGCGAAAGCATCCTCTCCGCTCGGCTGAGAGAGGATTAAGGAGACAGAATGGCAGAACAATTTCCTCCGCTGTCGGCAGCGACGCTGGCGGCGGCTAACCAGGTCGGCGCCTGGCTGGCGCAGGACGATCTGGCGACGCTGCCCGCGCTGACGCAGGTGGACGTGGTAGTGCTGGCCGGCAACGCCGTGATCCCAACCATCGACGCCGCCTGCCGTCTGGCGGCGGCGCAGGCGGTCCCGCTGCTGATCAGCGGCGGCGTGGGACATTCTACGGGCTATCTCTACGAGGCGGTGCGCCAGGATCCCCGTTACCGTACGTTGCCGGTGGATGGCCGCCCGGAAGCGCATGTTCTGGCCGACATTGCTCATGACTACTGGCACATCCCCCATTCGCGGCTGGTGGTGGAAGACCAGTCAACCAACTGCGGTGAGAACGCCCGTTTTACCCGGACCACGCTGGAGAGCCGGGGGCTTGCCCATCGTCGCGGGATCGTCATTCAGGACCCCACCATGCAGCGGCGAACCATGGCCACCTTCGCCCGCGTCTGGCAGGGGGCGACGACGCCGCCGCAGTGGTTGAGCTTTCCCGGCTGCTCGCCGGTGCTGGAGCAGACCGGTGGCCAACTGGGGTTCGCGGGCGGCGGAGCGGGGCTCTGGCCGGTCACCCGCTACCTGGCGCTGCTGCTGGGCGAGCTGCCGCGCCTGCAGGATACCCCTGAAGGGTACGGTCCGCGGGGAAAAGACTTCATCAGCCATGTCACCTTCCCGCCGGAGATCCTCGACGCCTGGCGACAGCTGCGGGAGGACGCCCAGCTTGCCGGGGCGCTGCAGGCCCGCACCCTCGGCTGAAAAATGCCCGTTTACGGCAGATTCGTCGCAAACGGGCAATTTGTGTTATTAAAATGTAACCTCAAGCGGGCATTTTTGGCCCGTTTTTATGAATCAGCTCACAGAACTGCGTCAATGTGCTGCCGAACAGCGGCTTATCCGCCCGATATTTAACAAAAAACTCACCTGTTAAATACAAATGCACCACAGGAGCAGCCATGACAGCACCCGTTCAACACCCGATGTATATTGATGGCCAGTTCGTTTCCGGTCGCGGCGACGGCTGGATCGACGTGCTTAACCCGGCGACCGAAGCGCTGCTGTCGCGGATCCCGGACGGGACTGCCGAAGAGGCGCGGCTGGCGATTGACGCCGCCGAGCGCGCCCAGCCCGGCTGGGAAGCGCTGCCGGCCATTGAGCGTGCGGGCTGGCTGCGCAAAATTGCCGCCGGTATCCGCCAGCGTGCCGACGAGATCGCCGGGCTGATTGTCGCTGAAGGCGGCAAGATCCAGCAGCTGGCGGCGGTGGAGGTTGCGTTCACCGCGGACTATCTCGACTATATGGCAGAATGGGCGCGCCGTTACGAAGGTGAGATCGTGCAGAGCGATCGCCCGGGGGAGAATATCCTTGTCTTTAAACGCGCGCTGGGGGTGACCACCGGGATCCTGCCGTGGAACTTCCCGTTCTTTCTTATCGCCCGCAAGCTGGCGCCGGCTCTGATCACTGGAAATACCATTGTCATTAAGCCCAGCGAATTTACGCCCAATAATGCCATCGCCTTTGCCGAGATTGTCCATCAGGTTGGGTTGCCGAAAGGGGTCTTTAACCTTGTGCTTGGCCGCGGAGAAACCGTTGGCCAGGAGCTGGCCGGCAATCCGAAGGTGGCGATGGTCAGCATGACCGGCAGCGTGGCGGCGGGAGAAAAAATTATGGCCGCTGCGGCGAAAAATATCACCAAAGTGTGCCTCGAGCTCGGCGGCAAAGCGCCTGCCATTGTAATGGATGATGCGGAGCTGGAGCTGGCGGTGAAAGCGGTAGTGGACTCGCGGGTGATTAACACCGGGCAGGTGTGTAACTGCGTCGAGCGGGTCTATGTTCAGCAGGGAATATACGACCGCTTCGTCAACCGCCTCGGTGAGGCGATGAAGGCCGTCCAGTTTGGCGACCCGGCGACGCGAGATGACATCGCGATGGGGCCGCTGATCAACGCGGCGGCGCGGGACCAGGTGGCGGGCAAAGTGGCGAAGGCGGTGGCGCAGGGGGCGCGGGTGGCGCTGGGCGGTCAGCCGCTGGAGGGCAAAGGCTATTTTTATCCGCCGACCCTGCTGCTGGATGTACGTCAGGAGATGGACATTATCCATGAGGAAACCTTCGGTCCGGTGCTGCCGGTGGTGGCCTTTTCGACCCTCGATGAGGCGCTGGCGATGGCCAATGACAGCGATTATGGCCTGACCTCCTCAATCTATACCCGCGATCTGAACGTGGCGATGAAAGCGATTAAGGGACTGAAGTTTGGCGAAACCTATATCAACCGTGAGAACTTTGAGGCGATGCAGGGGTTCCACGCCGGCTGGCGTAAGTCGGGGATCGGCGGCGCAGATGGCCGTCACGGCCTGAATGAGTACCTGCAGACCCAGGTGGTCTATCTGCAGGCCTGAGGCACTCCACACAGAACCGGCGGACAGCGCAGGCTGTCCGCCGTTCACTTAGCGGGCAAATTTCTCCAGCACGCGGATCAGTTGGGTGACAAAGCCGTATTCGTTATCGTACCAGGCGACGGTTTTCACCAGCTGTACGCCGCCGGCCTCCACAATCTCCAGCTGGGTAGCATCGTAGATCGAACCGAAATGGCTGCCGATGATATCGGAAGAGACGATCTCCTCTTCGGTGTAACCAAAGGATTCGTTACCCTCGGCCGCCTGCCTCATCGCCTGATTGACCTCATCCGCAGTCACCTTTTTCTCCAGCACCGATACCAACTCCGTCACTGAGCCGGTTTTGGTCGGTACGCGCTGGGCATGGCCTTTCAGCTTACCGCTCAGGGCAGGGATCACCAGGCCAATGGCTTTTGCCGCGCCGGTAGTGTGCGGGATAACGTTTTCCGCCGCCGCCCTGGAGGCGCGCAGATCTTTTCCGCGCGGCCCGTCCACCAGCGACTGGGTGCCGGTATAGGCGTGGATGGTGGTCATGGTGCCTACGGTGATGCCGAAGGCATCCTGCAGAACTTTGGCCATCGGCGCCAGGCAGTTGGTGGTGCAGGAGGCCACGGAGATGATGGTGTCATCCGGGGTCAGGGTGTCATCGTTGACGTTGTAGACGATGGTTTTCATCTCGCCGGCGGGGGCGGAAATCAGCACTTTGCGCGCGCCGGCCTGGAGATGGGCTTGCGATTTCTCGGCCGAGGTGTAGAACCCGGTACACTCCACAATCACCTCGGCGCCTGCCGCCTGCCATGGAATATGCTGCGCCTCTTTTTCGGCATACACCGTAATGGTTTTGCCGTTGACGATCAGCGCATCTTCGGTAAAGTCGACGCTCCACGGGAAGGGGCCGTAGTTTGAATCATGCTTCAACAGGTAGGCCAGCACCTTTGGCGAAGTGAGGTCGTTGATAGCCACCACTTCCAGGCTGCTGTCGACTTCTAATAAACGACGTAACACCAGACGTCCGATACGACCAAATCCATTAATCCCAAGTTTACTCATGGATATTCTCCGGTTGGTAAAACGACTCGATGTGATGAAACTCCTCCAGGCTTAGCCCTGTCCCCCTGATTGGTCAACTGACAATCTGTGCGCTTTGCCAGGGCCTGCGGGCCGGAGAGGGGAAAAGTGAATGTTTTCCCGGTCTTTTTTGCCCGTGACGCCAGGGAATGATTTTTGTTACCAGAGATGAGGGGGCTGCCTGCTGGCGAAACGACGAAAAGCGTCTATGCTTAACTATTGAATAGCTTAGTAAAAAATTGACGTTAGACGAAGGGAGAGGTTATGGGATTCTGGAGAATCGTTTTCACTATCATTCTGCCGCCGCTGGGTGTGCTGCTGGGAAAAGGCTTCGGCTGGGCGTTTATTCTCAATATCATTTTGACCCTGCTGGGCTATATTCCTGGCCTGATCCACGCCTTTTGGGTGCAGACCCGCGATTAAAGGCTGACCCTCGCCGCCTCCCCCTGAGACCTGTTCAGGGGGGCATCAGGCACTCTTTATACAACAGCGTATTATCCTTAGACCAGTAGTGCCGGGTCTCCTCTTCCAGATCGACGATCCACTTAAACACCCCGGCGCTGGCGAGATCCCGGCAGTACTGTTCAAAGTTAATGGCCCGGGCAAAGTGGCGGATAACGGCGGCCCTGGTCAGACAATGGCTGGCCTCAGCGCGAACGCGCAGCAGCCCGCGGGCGCTTTTTACCGAGACCACCTCGTCGTTTGCCATTACGAAATTCATATTGCCGGTGGAAACAAAATAGATGTAGTAGGAGACCTTATGCCGACGCAGTTCATTGGCGAAGGTAGCATAGTCGGCGTCAGAACGCGCTTGCTCAAAAAAATGACCCAGCCTGACCAGCAGTTCCATTTCGATCCTTATCGTGTCGCTGTGTGCGGCTTTGGCCGATAGCGGCAGAAACCATTCACTAAATAACTTATTCGCATTTTAATAATATAGGCACGTTATATTAATGGTTATTGCGTAACTGGAACACGGTTTCAAGTGTTACAATCTATTGCAATCGTTTGGCTACCTGGTCAGCGATGCGTAAGCGAACGGCGAGGCGGGAACGAGGAGACAAGCGCCGGCGGGGAAGGCCGCCGGCGGGAAAACGGCGCTACTTCTGGATCAAATAGCGAATGGTTGGGCCATCCTGTTGAATATCCAGCACCGTGTAGCCGTGGTTCTTTGCATCAAGCGGAATGTTATTGATTGACTGCGGACAGTCGCTGACCACTTCGAGGATCTCGCCTTTATGCAGGGAAGGCATTGCCTCCAGGGTAGCGACCGCCGGATACGGGCAGGGTTCGCCGACCATATCCAGGCGATAATCAGGGATGATGTTTTTCATGCGCTCTCCTTCACGGTCCGGACCGCCGCCTGGCGGCGGAAAAAATGTCTCTCCCAGGCGATCACCAGCAGCAGGGCGATCAGCAGCAGTAGATAGGTGGCCAGTAGTCCGCCAAAGGGACCGAAGGCGTTCAGCAGGTTGACTTTCTGCCAGTGGGTGGCGAGCGGGGCGGCGATATCGTCCCAGCACCAGGCGAGCAGCGTTGAGCCGATGACGTTGCCCAGCCCAACCCACCAGTAGTGAACCTGGCCCTCCACCGCCCGGTACATCCAGCCGGTCTCACAGCCGCCGGCCAGCACGATGCCAAAGCCAAATAGTAGCCCGCCAATCGCCGCATTAGGACCGGCCCACATAATTTTCGGCGCCATCCCCAATTGCACATAGCTGAAGATACCGATGGCGCTCGCCGCCATGCCGAAGATAATCGCCTTCGCCATCACCGTCCGGCCGGTGATCCACATATCGCGAAAGGCGGAGGTAAAGCAGATCTGCGCGCGCTCAATAAGCAGGCCAAAGGCAATGCCAAACAGCATCGCCAGGCCGAGCGCCGGGTGGTCTGCGGCGGTGAGCAGGCCCCAGCCGATCATGGCGAAAAAGACCACCATCCCCAGGCGGAAACGGCGGCGCGCCTGCTGCGGTTTTTGGGTTAACGGCGAGGCGGTGGACACCTTTTGTATTTTTACCGGGATGCGAAAAAGGGGCAGCAGCGTGAAGCGGGCGCCAAACCAGGAGCCGATGGCGGTGGCGATGGCAAACAGCCAGGCGTGCAGGGAGAACTGCGGAATGCCGGTGAAGAAGGCCGCCAG
>ERZ1026862.1628-NODE-1628-length-12886-cov-4.035539_pt1 | contig 12886 bp, 9 predicted proteins | sample MGYA00380161_ERZ1026862 | MGnify/ENA primary metagenome ERZ1026862 (study PRJEB33269, sample SAMEA4719797) | human gut metagenome | biome: human-associated habitat; feature: organic feature; material: feces | place: Cameroon | collected 2013-10 ... | reverse complement strand
TGCTACCACCCTTGCCGGAGAAGTCGGCAAGTTCATCACAGAATAATCGACATGGAACCAGGGGCTCTCCCCTGGTTTCTTTTTGTCGCGAAAAAAGACAAGATGAGCGCTTAAAGGTACTTGAAATATAAAGAAATATATGTTATAATTAAGGCAAATATATTCGGATTTCAGTTGCAAAGGGGGTATTCATATGCTGTTCGGGCAGCGCATAGTTGCCTTGTGCATTCCTCGTATTCACGACAGCACTAATCACAAGTTCATTACCTCTCTCAGCAAGCATCTCATCGAAAGAGAATGCCATATGCTGGTTTATACCACACCCTCCGAGCTTTACTGGAACTCAATAGACGAACAGGGCGAAAAGTCCGTTTTTGAGCTGATCAACTATAACATCACAGACGCAATAATCATACATGACGAAGCGATCAAGAACAAGGACGTAGTAAAGGAACTCATCAGGAAAGCGCAGCAGTACAACATTCCTGTGATAGCACTCGGCGGCGAGCATGAGGGCTGTACCAACGTGAAGTTCGACTATTCCACGGGGTTTGAATCGGTGGTCCGCCATGTTCTCAGAGATCATCATGTGACGGATTTCCACTTTATTGCCGGAATCAAGGGCAATGAATTTTCCGAAGAACGTATCCAGGTGGTCCGCAAAGTCGCCCAGGAGCTCGACGTTCCCTTTTCAGACGAGGACGTAAGCTACGGCGAATTCTGGAGCAGACCCACGGAAGAGGCTGTGGAAGCGCTTTTCAGACGTCGCCGCAGACTCCCCCAGGCAATCATCTGCGCTAACGACTCCATGGCTATAACCACGGTCAATGTGCTGAAGCGCCACGGGATAAAAGTCCCGGATAATGTTATCGTTACCGGCTTTGACGGTATCAGCGACGTGAATTTCTGCACGCCGAGAATAACTACCTGCCTGTGCAATAACGATCAGCTGGCGGAATGCGTTGCGCAGACCGCCCGTGAGATGATCGACGGTGTTGAAACTCCGGCACACCGCCTTGTAGTCCCTGTTCTGCAAAAATCCGAAAGCTGCGGCTGCAAATCTGACGAAGTGCTGAATGCTTCGGAAGAGCTGACCTATGTGAACAACTCCTTTACCAGATACCAGAATGAGGAGGAACACATGTTCCGCATGATCTCCAGGATCATGGCGTGTCATTCCTTTACACAGGTGGCAAGCGTCCTAGACAAGTATGACTTTTACGATATGGTGATCACGCTGAACCCGGAATGTCTGGATTCTACTTTTGATCCGCTGAACAGGGTCAGAACAACTCCCTTTGGCGAAAAAGTGAATATCATATATAACACAAATTATCCTCTGCACGGACGGATAGAAGAGATGGAAACCCAGCTCATTCACCCGAATCTCAAGGATATGCTGACGGAGCATGACGAGCCGCTTATTATCTTTTCGCTGAATTACATGGGGCTCACCATGGGTTATTGCGTGTTCAATTACCACAATTACGATATCCAGAATTACTACAAGGCGTCCCAGATCGTGAATACGCTGAACTGCGCCTTCGGTGCGTACCGCACTATCCAGTATCAGCACTACCTCTCTGAAAAGATCGAGGAGATGTATCGCTGTGACGGACTCACTCACCTGCTGAACCGGCTTGCGCTCAAGAATTCCTACGGGGATATCCTGAAATGCGCCGACGGAAAGCTGACTGTGGTTCTCGCAGACCTGGATCACCTTAAATACATAAACGACAATTACGGTCACGACGACGGTGATTTCGCGATATGCACGGTGGCTGACGCACTCAAGCGCAGCAGCCCCGAAAACGCGCTGTGCGTGCGCTGGGGCGGCGATGAAATGGTGGCAGTTATTCCCGGGGTTTATTCCGGCGATGTTATCCGCAGGGATATGAACAAATACATCGAGGCGGTGAACTCCACGTCTGACAAGAAATACAGGATCTCTGCGAGCGTGGGTGTTATGACCTTTGCTGCTGATGAATTCGCGGCGTTTGAGGATATGGTGAGAGCGACCGACCAGATGATGTACTCAGAAAAGAACCGGAAAAGGACTGCTGGTATTTCCGACAATATCCACTAAGAAGGTGTTTTTATGAAGGCAGTGATTTATGAATCCAATGCAGGCAGCACAAAGCGCTATGCTGAAATGCTTGCGGAAAAGCTGGGCGTACCCGCGTATTCCCTCAAGGAAGCGAAAAAGGCTCTGCCTAAGGACGAAGAAGCGGTATTCCTCGGGTGGGTCTTTGCCAACAAGATACAGGGACTCCAGAAGGCTCAGAAGCAGTGGAACCTGCTTTGCGCCTGCGCGGTAGGAATGAATCCGGCGAACGAGAAATACCACGAGATACTGAAGGAATCCAATCCGACGGATATTCCGATATTCTACCTGCGCGGCAAGCTCGACATGTCCAAACTGAAATGGCTCCAGCGCAAGCTGCTCGAAACTATTCGCACAGATCTGGAAAAGCAGAACAAGCCGGGCACGGAGGAAATGATCACGATTCTGAAGGACGGCTGCGATTTCGTATCCGAAGACATGCTGAAGGAAGTCCTCGCATACATCATGATGAAGCAGTGACGGAACAACTCAACAACATCAGGCGGCAGAGTATTCTGCCGCTTTTTTCGTCAAAAATCGGGAAATTTTATTGATATATCGTTGACAATATATGAACTATGTGATAAAATAATACTATGTACTGTTTGATATAACAGGCAGTGAAAATATACAGAAGAAGGGTGATCTCTTAATGAAGCTTAGCGGTTCCGATATAATCGTTGAATGCTTACTGGAACAGGGCGCGGATACTATTTTCGGCTATCCTGGCGGTGCTGTTCTCAATATTTACGACAGTCTGTACAAGTACAGCGACAAAATCAAGCATGTGATCACATGCCACGAGCAGGGCGCATGTCATGCGGCTGACGGCTACGCACGCTCCACCGGAAAGACCGGCGTTGTTCTGGCTACCTCCGGTCCTGGCGCCACAAATCTCGTCACCGGTATTGCGACCGCGTACATGGATTCCGTTCCGCTGGTTGCCATTACAGGTAACGTTTCCTGCGGTCTGCTTGGTCTGGATTCCTTCCAGGAAGTTGATATCACGGGAATCACTATGCCCATTACAAAGCACAACTTTATCGTGAAGTCCGTGGACGACCTCGCTGACACTATCCGGCTTGCATTCCGTATCGCAAATACCGGCAGAAAGGGTCCCGTTCTTATCGACGTTCCCAAGGACATCACTCAGGCGATGGCTGAATATGTTCCCCAGCCGGCTCAGCAGCCTGACAAGAACCCTGCCCTTTCAGCTGACGAGATCAATGCGGCAGTTGAGCTTATCGCCAACTCAAAGAAGCCGTACATCTACGCCGGCGGCGGAGTTATCTCCTCCGTAGCCTCCGAGGAACTCAAGAAGCTTGCGGAACTTACTGACGCCCCCGTTTCCTGCTCCCTCATGGGTCAGGGCGCATACGACGAAACGGACCGCCGTTACATAGGCATGCTCGGCATGCACGGCACAGTCAAGGCAGCCTACGCGCTCAACAACTGCGACCTGTTCATCGGAATCGGCACGCGCTTCTCCGACAGAGTGACCGGCGACACCTCCGTATTCGGCAAGCAGGCGAAGATGATCCACATTGACATCGACCCGGCTGAATTCAACAAGAACGTTGATGTGAATACTACCGTCACCGGCGATGTGAAGGAAGTACTCGCTGCGATAAACGCGAGGATCTCCCAGCAGTCCCACCCGGAGTGGTGCGCTGAAATACTTGACAAGGATTTCGGCGAGCCTGTACAGCAGGGCACCCCGGAACTTCCTGTAACTCCCGAGGCTGTTATTGAGGAACTCGACCGCCAGACTAACGGCGAAGCAATCATCACCACTGAAGTAGGTCAGACACAGATGTGGGCGGCGCAGTACTACAAGTGCAGGAATCCGCGCAGCTTCGTTTCCTCCGGCGGACTTGGCACGATGGGCTTCGGACTTGGCGCTGCAATCGGCGCAAAGACCGGCAATCCTGACAAGACCGTAGTGAACATGGCTGGCGACGGCTCCTTCGCAATGAACCTCAATGAGCTTATCACAGCTTCCGCGCACGGAATAAACATCGTGGAAATTGTAATAAATAACAATGTACTCGGCATGGTACGCCAGTGGCAGCGCCTGTTCTACAGCAAGCACTTCTCTGAAACCACGCTGGACGCACGCCACATTGACTATGTGAAGCTTGGCGAAGCATTCGGTATCAGAACTTTCGTCATCGAAAAGACTGAGGAGATCGCTCCGGTTCTCAGGGAAGCGCTTGAGATCTCCAAATCCGCTCCGGTAATGATCGAAGTACGAATCGACAGAGATATCAACGTACTGCCGATGATACCTGCCGGAAAGCCCGTCGTAAATCCCATCACATCAATTGACCTGGAGGCGTGATCATGCAGGAATACGTATTATCAGTAAAAGTAAACAACAGCGAAGGCGTGCTGCTCCGGGTTTCAAGCCTGTTCAGCAGACGCTGCTTCAATATCAAGAGCCTTAACGCAGCCGAAACCGAGGTCCCGGAGGTATCCAGGCTTACCATCGTAGTAGCAGGAGATCTGAGAGTTCTCGAGCAGATCAAGAACCAGCTCATGAAGCTCCACGACGTAAGGGAGGTCAAGATCCTCACCGACGCCGTATGCCGTGAGCACGTTATCGTCCGCGCAGGTCGTTCCGTTGAGGACAGACGCGGTATCGTCGAGGTCGCAAACCTGTTCCGCGCAAAGTCCGTGGACATCGGCGAGGAGAGCATTATGCTGGAACTCACCGGCAAGCCCGAGAAGATCGACAGCTTCATCAGCCTGTTAAAGCCGTTCGGGATCGTAAAAATGGTGAGAAGCGGTATTTCCGCACTCGAACGCGACTGATAACATAGAATTGATAAATCTTTAACAGAAATCCTTCTGTATTTTACCGGGGAAACGACGAAAGGCAGGAATAAAGTTGAACATACTTCATCTGAAATATGCCGTAGAAGTGGCAAAGACCCGTTCCATCAGCAAGGCGGCGGAAAATCTCTACATGGGGCAGCCAAACCTCAGCCGCGCAATAAAGGAACTTGAGGAATCCCTCGGGATAACCATATTCCGCCGGACAACAAAGGGGATATCCATTACTCCGGACGGCGAGGAGTTCCTGCAATACGCCCGGCAGATCGTACAGAAGGTCGAAGAGGTGGAGCAGATCTACCAGAACGGACGGCAGAAGAAGCAGACTTTTTCTGTCAGCGTGCCGCGCGCAAGCTACCTCAGCTTCGCCATGGCGGATTTCTCGCGCTGCATGAAAAAGGGCTCCCCTGCCGAGTTCTACTACTGCGAAACCAACCCCATGAACACCATAAACAGCGTTGTCCGCGAGGATTTCAACCTGGGTATCGTGCGGTTCCAGTCCTCGTATGAGAAGTATTTCAGCGACCTGTTCAAGGACAAGAAACTAACCAGCGACACTATCGCGGAATTCTCGTACAGCATGATCATCTCAAAGAACGATCCGCTGGCGCATAAGGACAGCGTCTGTCTTGACGATCTCGCGGACTACATCGAGGTCTGTCATTCCGACCCGTATGTTCCGTCGGTTCCGGCGATTGATGTTCGCAAATCCGAGCTGACGGAATTCGTGGAGCGCAGGATCTTCGTTTACGAGCGCGGGACGCAGTTCGTTCTGCTGGGTAATGTCCCGGAAACCTTCATGTGGGTGTCCCCTGTTCCGCAGCAGCTGCTGGACAGCTACGGGCTTGTGCAGCTTAAAGTACGGGGCGCCGAGCGGCTTTACAAGGACGTCCTGATCTACCGCCGGGATTACCGCCTGAGCGACTACGACAAGGAGTTCATTGCGGCGGTGCACCGGGCGAAGTCCAAATATAACGTGATTTGATGTGATTATCGGATATGCCTTTTGCTGATAGGTATATATCAATATTACATTTTACAGGGACAAAATAATGTGTTAAAATATTAACAGGTGCGAAAGTGGTCGGCTATAACTATAAGCTGATTGGCACTATATAAGTGGTAAGAAACGGACAGCAACGAAGCTGATCCGTGCAGATATCCGGACAAACAGGATATTTCGACTGCGCCGCGGCATTCCGCCGTTACCGCCGCCGTTATACAGGGTGTCAAGGGTTGACGCATGCATACAAAGATTAAGGAGAAGATGACTATGGCATATCATGAAATGGTTGACAGCGTAGAGAGCTTCGAGAAAGCACTCAAGAAGGTCAAGGAAGCACAGGAGATTTTCTCTACCTACACTCAGGAGCAGGTAGACGCTATCTTCTTTGCAGCAGCTTCCGCAGCAAACAAGCAGAGAATTCCGCTTGCTAAGATGGCTGTTGAGGAAACTGGCTACGGTATTGTAGAGGATAAGGTTATCAAGAACAACTATGCAGCTGAGCACATCTACAATGCTTACAAGCACACAAAGACCTGCGGCGTTATCGAGCGCGATGAAGCTTACGGTATCGAAAAGATCGCAGAGCCTATCGGCGTAGTTGGTGCGGTTATTCCTACAACCAACCCTACTTCCACTGCTATCTTCAAGACCCTCATCTCTCTCAAGACAAGAAACGGTATCATCATCAGCCCGCACCCCCGTGCAAAGAAGTGCACCGTTGAGGCTGCAAAGATCGTTTACGAGGCAGCTGTAAAGGCTGGCGCTCCTGACGGAATCATCTCCTGGGTTGACGTTCCTTCCCTGGATCTGACTAACCTCCTGATGAAGGAAGTTGACATCATTCTCGCAACCGGCGGCCCTGGAATGGTTAAGGCTGCTTACTCCTCTGGTACCCCCGCTATCGGCGTTGGCGCAGGTAACGCTTCTGCAATCATCGACTCCTCCGCTGATATCGTTAATGCAGTAAACTCCATCATTCACTCCAAGACCTTCGATAACGGTATGATCTGCGCAACTGAGCAGACCCTTATCGTTGACAAGACCATCTACAACGATGTCAAGAAGGAATTCGAGAAGAGAGGCTGCATGTTCCTCGACAAGAAGCAGGCTGACATGATCAGAAAGGTTATGCTCATCAACGGCGCTCTTAACGCTAAGATCGTTGGTCAGCGTCCTTACCAGATCGCAAAGATGGCTGGCTTCGAGATCCCCGAATCCGTTAAGGTAATCATCGGCGAGGCAACTTCCCTGGAGCCCGAGGAAGCTTTCGGTCACGAGAAGCTCACCACTATCCTTGGTATGTACAAGTCCGACAACTTCGACCAGGCTCTGGATATGGCTGACACACTGCTCAAGAACAACGGTGGTCTTGGTCATACTTCCGTTCTCTGGATCAACAACAATACTCAGAGAGAGAAGCTCGACAAGTGGGCAGAGAGAATGAAGGCTTGCCGTCTTATCGTTAACACTCCTTCTTCCCTCGGCGGTATCGGCGACCTCTACAACTTCAAGTTCGCTCCTTCCCTCACACTGGGCTGCGGTTCTTGGGGTGGCAACTCCGTTTCTGAGAACATCGGAGTTAAGCACCTGCTGAATATCAAGACCGTTGCTGAGAGGAGAGAGAATATGCTGTGGTTCCGCGCACCTGAGAAGGTTTATATCAAGAAGGGCTGCCTCCCTGTTGCTCTCAAGGAGCTCAAGGACGTTATGGGCAAGAAGAGAGTATTCATCGTAACTGACTCCTTCCTGTTCAAGAGCGGCTTCACAAAGGCTATCACTGACAGACTGGACGAGATGGGTATCGTACACACCACCTTCGCAGATGTTGAGCCTGATCCTTCCCTGGCTTCCGCTCAGAAGGGTGCTGAGGCTATGAGAAAGTTCGAACCGGACTGCATCATCGCTGTCGGCGGCGGTTCCGCAATGGACGCTGGTAAGATCATGTGGGTTCTCTACGAGCACCCCGAGGCAGACTTCATGGATATGGCTATGAGATTCATCGATATCCGTAAGAGAGTCTACACATTCCCGAACATGGGCGAGAAGGCTTACTTCATCGCTGTTCCTACTTCTGCTGGTACTGGTTCCGAGGTTACTCCGTTCGCAGTTATCACTGACCAGACCACTGGCGTTAAGTATCCGCTGGCTGACTATCAGCTGATGCCTAAGATGGCTATCGTTGATGCTGACATGATGAGAACCGGTCCGAGAGGTCTGACTTCTGCTTCCGGTATCGACGCAGTAACACACTGCCTCGAGGCTTATGCTTCCGTAATGGCTACTCCGTTCACAGACGGTCTGGCTCTGAAGTCCCTCCAGCTCATCTTCGACAACCTGCCTGCTGCTTATGATTCCGCTATCTCCGGCGTATATGATCCGGTTGCTCGTGAGAACATGGCTAACGCAGCTACTATGGCTGGTATGGCATTCGCTAACGCATTCCTGGGTGTTTGCCACTCTATGGCTCACAAGCTGGGTGCATTCCACCACCTGCCCCACGGTATCGCAAACGCTCTGCTGATCGACGAAGTAATCCGCTTCAACAGCGCTGAGGCTCCTGCTAAGATGGGTACCTTCTCTCAGTATGATCACCCGCACACCATGCGTCGTTATGCTGAAGTTGCTGAGTTCCTCGGCGTAACCGGCAAGAACGATGAGGCTAAGGTTGAGGGTCTTATCAAGAAGATCGACGAGCTCAAGGACAGAATCGGTGTTAAGAAGACCATCAAGGACTACGGCATCGACGAGAAGGACTTCCTCGACAGACTGGACGCTATGGTTGAGCAGGCATTCGATGACCAGTGCACCGGTGCTAACCCGAGATTCCCGCTCTTCAAGGAAATCAAGCAGATGTACCTGAATGCTTACTACGGTACTCACGAGAAGGTTTAATATAACCTGACTTTCCCGAACTGATTTAATGCAGCCGGGCATGGACTTTTAGCCCGTGCCCGGCTTTGCGCTTTGTATGAACGACATTCAGTGAACTGATTCAGCAGCCAGATCCGTGCGAGATATGTTCGCATTATTATTCAGCTGGGTTCAGCATTCAGTGAACTGAGTGTCTTATATATAAACAGGAGGTAAAAAGCTATGGCTGAAAATGTATTAGCTGTAAGACCCGGAAAAACTATCTACCGTGAGGGTAATACCCTTGTCAAGGTTTTCGACGAGAGCTATCCCAAGTACGATGTACTCAACGAAGCCCTTAACCAGGCACGCGTAGAAAACATCGGAATCAACGTTCCGAAGGTTCTCGAGGTAAAGACCATTGACGGCAAGTGGGCTATCGTTTCTGAATTCATCGAGGGCAAGACCCTTGCTCAGCTGATGAAGGAGAATCCTGCAAAGAAGGACGAGTATCTTGAGATGTTCGTTGACCTTCAGATGCAGGTTCATGCTGCAAAGTGCCCTCTGCTGAACAAGCTCAAAGACAAGATGAACCGCAAGATCAGCGAAACTGATCTCGATGCAACAACGCGCTACGAGCTGCACACCCGTCTTGAGGGTATGCCCAAGCACAACAAGGTTTGCCACGGTGACTTTAATCCCTCCAACATAATCGTAAAGGACGACGGCACTGCATACATCATCGACTGGGCGCATGTTACTCAGGGAAACGCTTCCGCTGATGTTGCGCGTACTTACCTGCTGTTCCACCTGAGCGGCGACAAGGAAATGGCTGACAAGTACCTTGATCTGTTCAGCAAGAAGAGCGATACTGCAAAGCAGTACATTCAGAAGTGGCTTCCTATCGTTGCGGCTTCTCAGATCGTCAAGGGCAAGAAGGAAGAACGTGACTTCCTGCTGTCCTGGGTAAATGTCGTAGAATACGAGTAATACAAATCGGGGCTTACCATTTGGTAAGCCCTCTATTTACAGTAAAAAAGGCTGCACGATTTTCGCGCAGCCTTTTTATATTTACCAGTCGGTGTCCCAGTCAGTGTCGCCTGCGTCCCAGTTGCCGCCGAAATCCCAGTCATTGCCGTCATTCCAGTCAGAGTTGCTGTTGGAACTTACATAGTAGTCCGTGTCGCTGAAATCCGTTACCCCGAAATCCGAGTTGTAATCGCTGTCGGCATAATAGCTGGAATAGTTGTCGTAAAGTTCGCTGTCTATGCTGTCTGCAAATATCCATATTGCTGAGAGTGGGTCGAAGTAATACCAGTCGTCGCCTGCCTGGCAGTAGTAATACCTGTCATTGTAGCGGTAGTATCCGCGGCTCGGCGTTTTGGCTGCAAGGTAAGTACTCGCGCCTAAAATTCCGCCCACCACCACAAACAGTGTCAACGGATATGCCAGCTTTTTCAGGAGCGCCTTTCCCTTGCTTACGGGCTTTCCGCCGCCGGACTGCGCCGCGCTGCTGTTCTTGTTCCTGCGGAGGGCAACCTCGGACTTCATCTTTTCGTATATTTCGTTGACCGCATATGCCTCGTCCGGTCCGCGATATCGTTCCGCCCGGGTGCCGTCTGCCTTATTTTTGTACACCACGAAATTCCCGTCGGAATCCTTGAATATGCCGAATGCTCTCGCTTCCTTGAAATCCTCGCCGATAAAAAAGCGCATTTGCTCCAGGGGAAGCTTTTTGGCCTCACAGAACGCGCGAAGTTCCTCAATAGTCTTCGGAATGCCGTCAGTTACACGGCTCATGTGTTCGTTTGCGGCGCCGCAGTTCGGGCAGATGGGCTCGGTGTCCTCGATCATTCCGCCGCAGAAATCGCACTTAACTTTCATATGTATACCTCCATTGCGACTTACAGTCCTGATTATATTATACAATATGTTTGACCTGTAGTCAACCGTTTATGGAAAATATAGCTGACTATTACACCAGAAAATGTATTTGTCGGGCATTATTGCGCGACTTATCTTCAAAAACCGCTTGAATTAATCAGCGCAACATGATAAAATAAGACATAGGCTAACGCCGGAAAGGAATCAACTTATGAAATCTGTTTTATCTGCAATACTTGCCGTTGTGGTCGCGCTGGGCGCAGCAGGCTGTTCCGGAAAGAATAACGACAGCGGTTCGTCCGCTGAACCCTCTGATGTAAGCACCTCCCAGACAACTGAGGTCACCGCTGAACCTGCTACTGAGGAGCCGACCTCCCAGGGCGGATTCACTGTCAGCGGAACCAAGCTGCTTGACGCCAACGGGAACGAGTTCGTCATGCGCGGAATCAACCACCCACACTCATGGTTCACATCTGAGGACGACACTGCCCTGGAAGCTATCGCGGCAACTGGTGCGAATACAGTTCGTATCGTGTGCGGAAGCGGACAGCAGTACACCCGGGACACCGTAGAAAGCCTGAACAAGCTGACCGACAAATGCCGTGAACTGGAAATGGTGGCAATCCTTGAAGTCCACGATATTACCGGAAAGGACGACACATCACTCCTCGAAACCGCGGCGGAATACTGGATCGAGGTCAAGGAAGCCCTCATCGGCCGGGAAAACTACGTCATTCTGAATATCGCAAACGAATGGGTCGGCGAATGGGACAGCGAAACCTGGCGTGACGGATACACCTCCGTTATACCGAAGCTGCGCGACGCCGGAATCAGGAACACCATCATGGTGGATGCTGCCGGCTGGGGTCAGTACGGGCAGAGTATCACGGACTACGGCGAGGACGTGCTTGCTTCCGACCCGGACGGAAATACGATGTTCTCAGTGCACATGTACGGGACCGCCGGAAAGAACAAGGCGACTATCGCCCGGAATCTCAAGCTGTCCACGGACAAGGGACTGTGCATGATCGTTGGTGAGTTCGGCTGGAATCACACTGACGGCGACGTTGACGAGGAATACATTCTTCAGTACTGCGCCGAGAACTCCATCGGCTGGCTGGCATGGAGCTGGAAAGGCAACGGCGGCGGAGTGGAATACCTCGATCTCGCGAACACCTGGGACGGCACTTCCCTTTCGGACTGGGGCGAAACCGTTATCAACAGCGACCTCGGACTGAAAAAGACCTCCGTTAAGTGCAGCATATTTAACTGATCTGAAACATAACAACAAGCCCGTCGGCAATCACCGACGGGCTTGATTTATTCGCCTATAAGTTCCAGAAGTTCCTGTTCGGACAGGACCGTGATTCCGAGTTCCTGCGCCTTGGTGAGCTTGCTCCCGGCCTCTTCCCCGGAAACCACATAGGTGGTCTTTTTGCTGACGGAGCCGGAACACTTGCCGCCGTGGCTCTCTATCAGCGCCTTCGCCTGATCTCTCGTCATTGTCGGGAGGGTTCCGGTCAGGACGAATGTCTTTCCGGCAAGGTCGTCAGCAACTTTACCGCTGTCGTAGGTCATGTTTACCCCGTGCTCGCGAAGCCGCTCTATCAGCTTAATGCGGTGGGGTTCCTGCATGGCGTTGTAAACTGAATCCGCCATGATCTGCCCGAAGCCGTCAATACTGCATATCTCCAGTGGAAGCGCTTCCATGATGGCTTCCATACTGCCGAACTTCTCGCAGAGAAGGACTGCAGCACGCTGTCCGATTCCGCGAATTCCCAGTGCGAACACCAGGCGATCAAGTCCGCGCTTCTTGGAACCTTCAATTGAAGCTATGAGGTTCTCCGCGGATTTCGCGCCGCCGGTTATCTGCATGACGGTCTGAACGTCAAGTTCATACAGGTCGGCAACGTTATGCACGAACCCATTGTCAAGCAGCTGCTGGACTATCGCTTCGCCAAGCCCCTCGATGTTCATTGCATTCCTACTGGCGAAATGCTCGATGGAGCGCGCAAGCTGCGCCGGACAGTCGATATTCTGACAGCGTATCACCGCTTCGTCCTCGTCACGAAGCGCTTCGGCGCCGCATATCGGGCACACGTTCGGAATGAAATACGGCTCGGAACCTTCCCGGTGGGAAACGCTGCGGACTACCTCCGGGATTATGTCGCCTGCCTTCCGCACAACTATCCGGTCGCCGACGCGGA
>ERZ1026862.1625-NODE-1625-length-12897-cov-43.228625_pt1 | contig 12897 bp, 10 predicted proteins | sample MGYA00380161_ERZ1026862 | MGnify/ENA primary metagenome ERZ1026862 (study PRJEB33269, sample SAMEA4719797) | human gut metagenome | biome: human-associated habitat; feature: organic feature; material: feces | place: Cameroon | collected 2013-10 ... | reverse complement strand
TGCCATGTTTATCAGCGGATGTATGACTCTGATGCTTCTGGTCACAGCCTGCAGTACTGCATTGACGAATGGGGCACTGATTCCCAAAGTGCATCTGCACATCAGCGAGGAAAACGAGTTTAATATGTCCAGTGACGAGAATTTTGTGATCTTTGTGCTGGACACGGCAGATTCCAGAGAGTTTACTTCCCTGTTGGAGGATCATCCGGAGTACCGTGATATTTTTGCAGATTTTACTTATTTTGAAAATATGATGGGGAATTATTCCTGTACCATGAATGCGGTGGCCTATATTTTATCCGGAGAATGGTTCGAGAATCAGGAACCGCTTGCGGATTATCTGAATGATGTATATATGAATTCCCCCTTGTGGGAGGAACTGTGGAGCAGAGGATATCAGATCGACCTCTATGAGGATGATATTCGTGCTCAGGATGACAGTGTGGCAGACAATTTCGGCAATGTTTATCACACAACAGTCAGACCAAACTCTTATCTGGAACTTGCAAAGGAAGAATTGAAGTTAGTCGGCTTCCGTTATGCACCGTATGATCTGAAGCGCTACTGCGAGACCAGAGAGATTTATTTTGATGCGTTACAGGTTTCAGAGCCGGATGGCACAACGGCTGGAATCTTTACAGAGGACAATATGGCCTTCAAAGAAGCCCTGTTAGAGAACGGTGTTGTCATGGATCAGGAACAGAAGAATTTCAAATTCATTCATCTGGAAGGAGCCCATGCGCCTTTTATCTACGGTGGAGATATGGAATATGTCCCGGGAGGGGATTACCGCCAGAATATGGAAGCGTCTATTGTACTTGCTGCAAAATATATTGATGCCATTAAGGAAAGCGGAGCTTATGATAATACGGCAATCATTGTGATGGCTGACCATGGCTATAACGGACAGGGGGATGAAACAGACAGGGATGTCTGGATGAGACCTGCGCCGATGTTTCTGGTCAAGGGAATGAGAGAGCAGCATGATACCATGCAGATTTCCGAGGCTCCGGTCAGTTACGTGGATCTCTGGGATGCCTATATGCGCCTGATGGATGGGAAACAGAGTGATGCGATATTTGACTGGAAAGAAGGAGATACAAGAGAGCGGCGCTATCTGCGTTATTCTTTCTCCGAGACCGATCATCTGGTGGAATATATCCAAAAAGGACATGCACAGGATCTGGACGGAATGGAACTGACCGGAAGGGAGTTTAACAGGTGAAAAAAAGGAATCTTAAAAATTGGATACCGGGTCTGCTGGTGTCAGCGGCTATCAGTTTCCTGCTGTTTCTGTATGCTCCGATCGATCTGTACTGTGCGAATACAGCGGAATTCTGGTTTGATTTTTCCACATTATTGATCACTGCACTGGGGATGTTTGCAGCCTGTTTCGCCGTACTGGCGGTGTTGTATCTGATTGCCATGCTGATTCATCCGTATGTGTACCGGATCGCACTGGCCGGAGGGCTTGCACTTTTTATCTGCACCTATATTCAGGGGAATTTTATGATCGACAGACTGCCGCCATTGGACGGAACTTCAATCTGGTGGGGCAAATACGATATTCTCCGAAAAGATACATTGCTTCTTTGGGCAGTAGTGCTGATCGTTGTAATTGCGGCAATGATCGTGCTGCGAAAGCAGAAATTTGTCAATGTGGTAATGTTCATCAGCGGATGCATGACCCTGATGCTTCTGGTTACCGCATGCAGCACCGTGATTACCAGCGGGGCACTGCATTCCAAACTGCATCTGCATGTCAGCGTGGAAGAAGAATTCGAGATGTCTGCGGACAACAATTTTGTGATCCTTGTGTTGGATACGGCAGATTCCAGAGAGTTTACCTCACTGTTAGAGGAACATCCGGAGTACCGGGAGATCTTTGGAGATTTTACTTATTTTGAGAATACCACGGGAGCTTACACCAGCACATTGAATGCCATTCCTTTTATTTTATCCGGTGAATGGTATGAGAATGAAGGATCTTTTCAGGACTATCTGGACAGAGTCTACAGAGAGGCACCGTTGTGGAAGGAACTGAAGAGCAGAAATTATCAGATCGATCTCTATGAGGATGATATCCGTGCACAGGATGCTTCCATCGTGGACAATTTTGACAATGTCTATTTTACTAAGGTCACCCCCGTTTCTTATCTGGAACTGGCAAAGCAGGAGCTGAAGCTCGTTGGATTCCGGTATGCACCGTATGATCTGAAAAGATACTGCGTGATCAAAGAAGTCTATTTTAATGAATTACGGGAATCTCATCCGGAAGGTTCGGATTCCAAGGCGTTTACTGCGGATAATACGGCTTTCAAGGAGGATCTGGCAGCCCAGGGTGTGGTGATGGATGAGACGGGAAACCGTTTCAAGTTCATCCATCTGAACGGGGCCCACGCACCTTTTATCTATGACAAGGACGCCAATGTTATCGGTGTGGAACAGGGATCTTACCGTCAGAGCATGGAAGCTTCCATTACATTGGCAGCAAATTATATTCATGCATTGAAGGACAGTGGTGCTTATGACAATACCGCTCTGATCGTAATGGCGGATCACGGATACAACGGCATGGGGGAAAAGGAAGAGGACTTTCTGCGGCAGGCAGCGCTGCTTCTGATCAAAGGAAGAAATGAACAGCACGATACCATGCAGATTTCAGAAGCGTCCATCAGCTACGAAGACCTGCAGGAGGCGTATGTCCGACTGTTGGATGGCGCGCAGAGCGACGCGGTGTTTGACTGGAAAGAGGGAGATACCAGAGAGAGACGTTTTCTGGAATACGCTCCCGGCAGCGAGAAACACATGGTAGAATATCTCCAGAAAGGCCATGCACAGGATCTGACAACTATGGTGCCTACCGGAAGGGTGTTCGACCGGCAATAACTTTTCCTGCGATAGAAGCGGCGGGGATGATCCCCACTTCCGCAAAGCGGCTGTCAATGCTGTGGTTGCGGTTGTCACCCAGGACAAAATATTCTCCGGGGGCAAGCGTCAGGGGAGTGGCGGCATTGCCGGCATCCTCCATGAGAGAAAAGTCATCGGGGGTCGGTTGGGGAACCCCATTGACATAGAGGATTCCCTCTGTGATCTGTACCGTATCTCCCGGCAGGGCCACGATCCGTTTGACGATATCACGTCCCAGCGTCTCGTGGCGGATGACAACGACATCGTTATAGTCCAGACAGTCCGGCAGACCGAATTTCTGAAGGAGGACCGGCTGCCCGGAGGTGTAGGTCGGTTCCATGGAAGAACCGTTTACAAAATACAGCTGTACCACGAAATGGGACACCAGATAACAGATACAGCCGATAAGCAATACAAAAAGCAGATAAGAACGGGTGCGATGATTCATAAGGGGATCCTTTCCGGTTTGTTAAAATGCTGATAAAAATATCAAGATCTATCAGATAGCATACCACATTTCGGGTGGTAATAACAGAGAAGAGAAACAATAAGAGAAAAAGAGGTAAAAGCAATGAAAGTATTACTGGTAAACGGAAGCGGACATGCGAAGGGTTGTACCTACACAGCTTTGGAGGAAGTAGCGGGAGCACTGGAGAAAAACGGTATTGAGACGGAGATCATCCAGGTGGGGACACAGCCCATCGCCGGATGTATCGGCTGCAATGCCTGCCTGAAGAACGGAAAGTGTTTCCGGGAGGATGGCGTGAATGAATTTGTGGAAAAAGCGAAGACTGCAGACGGATTTGTCTTCGGATCTCCGGTGCACTATGCATCGGCTTCCGGTATGATCACTTCCTTCCTGGACAGAGCATTTTACGGCAAGAGCGCCCTGTTCCAGGGAAAGCCCGGTGCCTGCATCGTCAGCTGCAGACGCGGTGGGGCTTCCGCAGCCTTTGACCAGTTGAACAAATATTTTACCATCAACTGTATGCCGGTGGTATCCAGCCAGTATTGGAATCAGGTACACGGCAATACTCCCGAAGAGGTAAAACAGGATCTGGAAGGCATGCAGACCATGCGTACCCTGGGTAACAATATGGCATGGCTGCTCAAATGCATTGCCGCAGGAAAAGCTGCGGGCGTGGACTTTCCGGAGAGAGAACCGGCGCAGAAGACCAACTTTATTCGATAAGGAGACAGATGAAATTATGGCAGAGTGGAATGGATTGGGAAGATATCCGGAGGATGCGGATGTGAATGATCGTCCGGAAGAGGGTACCTTGCTGGCCTATGTGGACGGAAGCTATCAGGATGCACTGAAAAAATACGGTTTTGGCTGTATTTTTATCCTTCCCGACGGACGCATCTATACAGAATACGGTAATGGTGACAATCCGGACTCTCTGAAACAGCGGAATGTCTCCGGCGAGATGCTGGGAGCCATGTATGCGGTACGGTTTGCCTTAAACAGCGGCTTTACAGCCATCGAGATCCGCTACGACTATGAAGGAATCGAGAAATGGGTCACCGGTGCCTGGAAGAGTAAGAATGATCTGACGAAAAAATATGCACAGACCATGCGGGTCTGGGGACAGAAGATTCAGATCCGCTTTACCAAAGTACCGGCTCATTCGAAGGTAAAATACAACGAGCTGGCAGATGAGACCGCAAAGCTGGGTGTGGCAAACGGAAACGGTATTCCCAAAGTCAAAAGTCTCAGTGACTTCGAAGCGGCAGACGGCGTGGAAGCGTGAAAACATATACTTGCAGCCGTGTGTCTGTAGCCCGGAAGTTAAGGGCTTCGGAAAGGAATGAGGAATAGAATGCGTCTGAATAAATATCTGGCACAGTGCGGTGTATGTTCCCGAAGAGATGCGGATAAGCTGATCGAACAGGGAAAAGTACTGGTCAACGGTCAGGTGGCCGGAATGGGACAACAGGTGGAAGAAACGGACACCGTGCAGGTGGGTAAGAACATTCTGCAGGGAAAACAGACACAGAAGGTACTGGCATTTTACAAGCCGGTGGGAGTGACCTGCACGGAGAGAGATCCTCATGCAGAGAAAAAGATCATGGATATGATCCGCTATCCGGAACGGCTGACCTATGCGGGACGTCTGGACAAAGATTCCGAAGGCCTGATCCTGCTCACCAATGATGGAGATCTGATCAATGCCATGATGCGGGGCGCCAACCGTCATGAAAAAGAATATATCGTAAAGACAGATAAGGAAATAACACCCGATTTTTTGGAGAAAATGGCGAAAGGTATTTATCTGAAAGATCTGGACATCACTACCAGAGAATGTGAGATTGAACAGATCGGAAAATTTACCTTCCGTATCGTCTTGACTCAGGGAGTCAACAGACAGATCCGGAGGATGTGTGAAGCCTGTGGATACCGGGTAAAAGCACTGAAAAGAATCCGGATCATGAACATTCTGCTGGGGGATCTGAAGCCGGGAAAGTGGCGCGAGGTCACCGGAGAAGAGCTGGAACAGCTTCAAAGAGACACCGGAATGTTAAATCGCAATTAAAATATATAAAGGCAGGAATACAAGATGCAGTCTTCCAAAATAGACCGGATCAAAGATCTGGTAGAACAACTGAATGCAGCTTCCGAAAGCTATTACGCCAAGGATCAGGAGATCATGAGCAACTACGAATACGACAAGCTCTATGATGAACTGGTGGAACTGGAAAAAGAGACAGGCGTTACGCTGGCCAACAGTCCTACGGTGAACGTAGGCTACGAAGCGGTGGATGAGCTTCCCAAGGAGCGCCACGAGAGTCCCATGCTGTCTCTGGGCAAGACGAAAAGCCGGGAAGAACTGCGGGACTGGCTGCAAGGCAATCCTGCAATTCTCAGCTGGAAACTGGACGGTCTGACCATTGTATTGACGTATCGTGAAGGAAAACTTGCAAAAGCGGTTACCCGTGGAAACGGCGAGATCGGTGAGGTCATTACGAATAACGCCCGTACTTTTAAGAATCTTCCGCTGAATATTTCCTATACCGGAGAACTGATCCTGCGGGGAGAAGCGGTGATCACCTACAGTGATTTTGAGAAGATCAATGGGGAGATCGTAGATGCAGAGGCAAAATACAAGAATCCCCGAAATCTGTGCAGCGGCTCTGTAAGGCAGCTCAACAATGAGATCACGGCAAGACGAAATGTCCGCTTTTTTGCTTTCACCCTGGTAAAGGCGGAGGGCGTGGATTTTCATGATTCCAAGGAAGCCCAGTTTGCTTTTTTGCAGGAGCAGGGCTTTGCAGTGGTGGAACATGTGGCTGTAACGGAAGAGAACATCTTATCTGCCATTGAAGATTTTGAACACAAGATTGAGCACTACGATATCCCTTCCGATGGCCTGGTACTTACTTATGAAAGTATCAGCTACGGACAGTCCCTGGGCAGAACCGCGAAGTTCCCCAGAGATTCCATTGCTTTCAAATGGGCGGATGAACTGCGGGAGACTACATTAAAAGAGATTGAGTGGAGCGCCAGCCGTACCGGTCTGATCAATCCGGTAGCTATTTTTGAGCCGGTGGAACTGGAAGGCACAACGGTGAGCCGCGCTTCCGTGCATAATATCAGTATCATGAGATCCCTCAGACTGGGAATCGGAGACCATATCACGGTCTATAAGGCCAACATGATCATTCCCCAGATCGCTGAGAATCTGACAGGCAGTGATAATGTGGAGATTCCAAAGGTGTGTCCGGTGTGCGGACAGCCCACGGAGATCCGACAGATGAATGAGGTACAGTCTCTGTACTGCACCAATGAGAAATGCCCGGCCAAGGAGATCAAATCCTACACTCTGTTCGTCAGCAGAGATGCGCTGAATATTGACGGACTCTCCGAGGCAACATTGGAGAAACTGATCGATCAGGGCTTTATCCATGAATATGCGGATCTGTTCCGGCTGGACCGTTACAAGGAGGTCATTACCGGAATGGAAGGCTTCGGAGAAAAATCCTATCAGAATATGATGGACAGTATCGAGACTGCAAGACATACCACACTGCCCCGGTTGATCTACGGACTGGGGATTGCAGGAATCGGCGTGGCTAATGCCAAGGTGCTGTGCCGGTATTTTGATTACGATCTGGAACGAATGCAGGCAGCGGACGAAGAAACACTGAGTGCCATTCCCGGTGTGGGAGAGGTGCTGGCATCTGCATTTACGGATTATATGCGGGATGCGGAAAATCTGGAGAAAATAGCTCATCTGAAGGAAATCCTGACGATAGAGACACCACAGATCGATGAGAGTGCACAGACATTGGCAGGAATGTCCTTCGTGGTGACGGGAAGCCTGAACCATTATGCCAGCCGGAATGATCTGAAAGAGGTCATTGAGGAAAAAGGCGGCAAGGTGACCGGAAGTGTCACCGGCAAGACCACCTGCCTGATCAACAATGATATTACATCTACATCATCGAAAAATAAAAAAGCAAAAGAATTACAGGTTCCCATTCTGACAGAAGAGGAATTTCTGAGAACCTATAATATTCCTTACGAGGAATAAGCAAGAAAGACCCGGAGGAAAATAAAATGCCTATCAAAACACAAAATGATCTGCCTGCCAAAGAGATACTGGAAAATGAAAATATATTCGTCATGGACGAATTTCGTGCGGTACATCAGGACATGCGTCCCCTGCAGGTGCTGATCCTGAACAATATGCCGGTAAAGCAGGATACGGAGCTGCAGTTGCTGCGGGCATTGTCAAATACACCGCTGCAGGTGGATGTCACTTTCATGAACACCAAGACCCACGTGTCACTGAATACCCCGGCCAGCCATCTGAACAAATTTTACACTACCTTTGATGAGATCCGGGATCGTAAATTCGATGGACTGATCGTTACCGGAGCACCGGTGGAGGATATTACCTTCGAGGAAGTGGATTACTGGGAGGAGACCTGTCAGATCCTGGACTGGGCGGAGACCCATGTGACCTCCACCTTACATATCTGCTGGGCGGCACAGGCCGGATTTTATCATTATTACGGAATCAACAAGAGACAATTGTCCCAGAAGCTGTTCGGCGTCTATGCGCATAAGGTATCCAACCGGAAAGTTCCGTTGGTCCGGGGATTTGATGATATTTTCATGGCTCCGCACAGCCGTCATACCGAGACCCCGTCGGAGGCCATTCATGCCTGTAAGGATCTGACGATCCTGGCGGAATCGGAGAAGGCCGGCGTATTCCTGGCAATGGCGGAAGAGGGCAAAAAGATTTTTGTAGCGGGCCATCCCGAATATGACCGTTATACACTGAACAACGAATATCATAGAGACCTGGACAAAGGACTGCCCATTCAGATCCCCTATAATTATTACCCGGACGATGACCCGGAGCAGAGACCTCTGTTACAGTGGAGATCTCATTGTAACAACCTTTACAGCAACTGGCTCAATTACTATGTATACCAAACAACGCCATATGACTTAACGGAAATTCGATAATTCCAATAGAAACAGGACGATGGTCATGGAGAATAGAAAAAAGAAAGGAAGCAGAAGATGAATCAGACACTGACAAGAAAACAATTTGATATTTTATCGATACTGGCAGAGGAAAAAGGTACTTTATCCCAGAGACAGCTGGGAGAAAAGAGCGGACACTCTCTGGGAACGGTCAACCGTGTCATGCAGGAACTGACCGAATTACAGTATGTGACAGAGGGAGAGATCACAGGTGCCGGAATCTCCGCACTGGAGCCTTACCGTGCAAAGCGCGCCATCTTTATTGCGGCTGGATTCGGCAGCCGGCTGGTGCCCATTACCTTTAACACCCCGAAGCCACTGGTACGTGTGCATGGACAGCGTATTATTGACGGCCTGATCGATGCCTGCCTGGATGCCGGGATTAATGAAATCTATATTGTCCGGGGGTATCTGGCAGAGCAGTTTGATCAGCTGCTGTACAAATATCCCATGATCAAATTCCTGGAGAATCCGGTCTACAATGAAGCGAACAATATTTCCTCCGCCATGGTGGCAAGATATATGCTTTCCAATGCCTATGTATTTGAGGCGGATTTGCTGATCTCCAATCCGCAGATCATTAAAAAATATCATTATACCTCCGATTTCCTGGCAATTAAAAAGGACAGAACCGATGACTGGTGCTTCACGGTAAAAGATGGAGTCATTGTAGAAGAGAAAGTCGGTGGCCTGGATTGCTGGCAGATGGTGGGAATCTCTTACTGGAACGAAGAAGACGGACATAAGCTGTCAGATGATATCAAGATGACCTACGAACAGCCCGGCGGCAAGGAGCGTTACTGGGAACAGGTACCCCTGGTATTCTGCCAGAAGCATTATAAGGTAGAAGTACGTGAATGCCGGGAAAATGACATTATCGAGATCGATACTTTCCGGGAGCTGAAAGCCATCGACAAGACGTATGATGTTTAAAGAAAAATAAGTATTGCTATTTTGTGCGAATGGTATTATTATATGTTCATATTTGACACAAAGTGTCTGCGAATGGAACGCAGACATTTTGTGTACTTATTTTAGCCGAAACCCCATAAAAACCGTTCAAATAATTAAAATATACCATGTATAAATGAACGATTGAAAAACGAACGTGAACAAAAGGAGGAATACCGTAATGGAGCAACTGTTACAAACACCGGTCAAAAGAAATATTTTGCTGAATCCCGGACCATCCACTACCACAGATACCGTAAAATATGCACAGGTCGTACCGGATATCTGTCCCAGAGAAAAAGAATTCGGCGGATTGATGAAAGGACTGCGGGAGGATCTGGTCCGTATCGTCCATGGAGATCTGGAAAAATACACCAGTGTCCTGTTCTGCGGGTCCGGAACGATCAATATTGATGCCTGCATCAGCTCCCTGCTTCCGGAGGGCGGCAAAGTACTGGTGGTGGATAACGGAGCCTACAGCACCAGAGCTGTGGAAGTATGCCAGTATTACGGACTTCCCTATATTGACCTGAAATTCCCGGTGGACGAACTGCCCGACTTAGAAAAAGTGGAGCAGACCCTGAAGGAGAACCCGGACATTGCCCTGGTACATACCACTCATAACGAGACCGGCACCGGCATTCTCAATCCGATCCGCGAGATTGGTGCACTGGCCCACAAATATCATGCCACCTTTACCGTGGATACCACATCAACTTATGCCATGCGGCCGATCAATATAGAAGAGGACAATATCGACTTCTGTATGGCCTCCGCACAGAAAGGCCTGATGGCCATGACGGGGCTATCCTTTGTAGTAGGCAGCCGGGCAATTCTGGAGGCTTCGAAGGAATATCCGAAACGTTCCTATTACTGTAACCTGTATCAGCAGTATGATTTCTTCCAGAGGACCGGAGAAATGCATTTTACCCCGCCGGTACAGACAATCTACGCTACGATCCAGGCATTGAAAGAATACTGGGCAGAGGGCGAGAAAGCCAAATGGGCGAGACACACCAGAGTCTTCGAAGCTATCCATGAGGGACTGGATGCACTGGGATTCCACGATGTGATCCGCAGAGAATGGCAGTCGGGACTGGTTGTGTCTGTGAAGTATCCCGATGATCCAAACTGGAATTTTGAAAAAGTACATGATTATTGCTATGAGCGGGGATTTACGATTTATCCCGGCAAAATCTCTACTACCAATACCTTCCGCCTGTGTGCACTGGGTGCGATTGACAGACCGGATATCGAAGCCTTTTTCAAAGTGTTCAGAGAAGCGCTGGAAGTCAATAAAATTCAGATTCCGGCAAAATATAAGGAGGCATAAGATCAAATGAAGCGAGTATATACCTGTTTCTGTACAGATGTCATTCATGAGGGGCACCGCAATATCATCAGAGAAGCCGGAAAATACGGCGAGCTGACCATCGGTGTCTTAAGTGATGCGGCAATGATCCGTTTTAACCGTTTTCCCACCATCAGCTTCGAGGAGCGTATGCAGCTGGTAAAAGATATCCCGGAAGTCAGCAATGTGGTCGTGCAGGATGATGTAATGTATGATAAGGTCATTGAAGAATTGCGCCCTGACTACGTGATCCATGGGGATAACTGGCAGGAGGGAGCTTTGAAGGCTATCCGTGACAACGTGGAAGGACTGCTGAAGAAATACGGCGGTGAGATCATAGATGTCCCTTATACATATAATGAAGAAGTAAAAAGAATTGATACGAGGATCAAGGAAAAGCTGGCCATGCCGGAATACCGCAGAAAGCGCCTGCGCCAACTGATCGAGATCCGTCCCATTGTAAAGGCATTGGAAGTTCACAGCGGACTGACGGGGCTGATTGCGGAGAAGACCATCGTGGAGCATGATGGTGAGCTGGATCAGTTCGATGCCATGTGGATCAGCTCCCTGTGCGATTCCACGGCGAAGGGCAAGCCGGATATCGAGCTGGTGGACATGACTTCCCGTTTCCGTACCATTGATGATGTGACGGAAGTGACCACGAAGCCCATTATTTTTGACGGAGATACCGGCGGACTGACGGAGCATTTCGTATACACAGTGAGAACACTGGAAAAAATGGGTGTTTCCGCCATCATTATTGAGGACAAGACCGGACTTAAGAAAAATTCCCTCTTCGGCAACGAAGTGGAGCAGACCCAGGACAGCATCGAGAACTTCAGTGCCAAGATCGCAGCCGGCAAAAAGGCACAGCTGACGGATGATTTCATGATCATTGCCAGAATCGAAAGCCTGATCCTGGAGCGGGGCATGGAGGATGCACTGAACCGTGCCAGAGCTTTCGTGGCAGCGGGAGCGGATGGCATCATGATCCACAGCCGTAAGAAATCCCCGGATGAGATTCTGGAATTCTGTGATAAATTCCGGGCGGAGGATCCGAAGACTCCCATCGTCGTGGTACCGTCTTCCTTTAACAGCATTACAGAGAGTGAACTGGCGGCCCATGGTGTCAATATCGTGATCTATGCGAACCAGCTGACCAGAAGTGCCTTTCCGGCCATGCAGCAGACCGCCGAGGACATCCTGCGGTATCACAGGGCACAGGAAGTGGACAGCAGACTGATGCCGATCAAGGACATTATTACTCTCATCGATGAGATATAACTGACAGGGGCATAATCCATAAGAGCCGCGATGTGCTTGCACGGGAGCGGCTTTGTGGATTCATGACCCGCACCGATATGAGCATAAAAGCGGAGCGTGAGCTTCGCAATATGCGAATAGCGGGCAGGATTGCGGGAGCGCGTCGCGCGGAGCAATCCGTATGACAGTTAAGCAATGAAAGGAACAATATGAAAGTAGAAAATTTTGCAAAAATCCTGAATGCGGATTTTTATACCGGGGTACCGGATTCCCAGCTGAAGGCCCTCTGCAATTACCTGATGCACACCTATGGCATTGACCCGAAGCATCACGTGATCGCGGCGAACGAAGGCAACTGCACGGCACTGGCCGCCGGCTATCATCTGGCTACCGGCAAAGTCCCGGTAGTATACATGCAGAACAGCGGAGAAGGCAATATCATCAACCCCGTGGCATCCCTGCTGAACGATAAAGTCTATGCCATCCCCATGATCTTCGTCATCGGTTGGCGCGGTGAGCCGGGGATCCACGATGAACCCCAGCATATCTACCAGGGTGAAGTGACCCTGAAATTGCTGGAGGATATGGGGATCCGCTATTTTGTCATCGGAAAAGACACAACGGAGGAGGAAGTAAGTGCTGCCATGCAGGAGTTCCGCAAGGAGCTGGATCGTGGTGAGGATGTAGCGTTCGTGATCCGGAAGGGTGCCCTCAGTTATGAGGAAAAAGTGGAATATCATAACGATAATCCCATGATCCGGGAAGAAATCATACGTCACATCGTGCAGGCTTCCGGCGAGGATCCCATCGTCAGCACCACAGGCAAGGCCAGCAGAGAACTGTTTGAGATCAGAGAACATAACGGACAGAGTCATAAATATGATTTCCTCACGGTCGGCTCCATGGGACACAGCAGCAGTAT
>ERZ1026862.1616-NODE-1616-length-12945-cov-11.517300_pt1 | contig 12945 bp, 6 predicted proteins | sample MGYA00380161_ERZ1026862 | MGnify/ENA primary metagenome ERZ1026862 (study PRJEB33269, sample SAMEA4719797) | human gut metagenome | biome: human-associated habitat; feature: organic feature; material: feces | place: Cameroon | collected 2013-10 ... | reverse complement strand
GATATTTCTGATTAGTTTTGGTTGTTCTATGGTTATAAATACAATAATAAAAAGGATTACCAATTATTGTAACTACACTATTTGGAATTGTGATACTGGTGAGAGAGTTACAACGGCTAAAAGCACCCCTTCCAATCGTTGTGACACTATTTGGAATATTTATGCTGATGAGAGAGCTGCAACGGCTAAAAGCTCCGTTTCCAATCGTTGTGACACTATTTGGGATATTTATGCTGGTGAGAGATTCGCACCAGAAAAAAGCCCCGTTCCCAATAACTTTTACTCCTTTCCTAATTGAATATTTACCCCTCAAGCTCTTTGGCTTTCTAAGCAATCTCTTCCAATCCTTGCTATATTTTACGCCAAATTCATCCTCCACTGCATTTTCAAGATCCTCTTTAGTAACCTCCGTGTTCCATACTTCCTCTTCCTTCGGCTTCTGCACGTCGAACAATCTGAATGAGCACATGGATAAGTTCTTCTTGGCGCTGGCTAACAGGAACATTGACATGAGGGTTCTTGCCTCCTCGTCTGCCAACAATCCTTGCAGGGCGATGAAGGTATTGCTCTTGCTTAAATCTATATAATCGGCGGCAGAGAAGAGGAGACGGTCGGACGCTCCATAGGTCTGAAGAAGAGACGGATTGAGAGAGATGGCTTTTAATGAGAGGGCAATGGAAGCCAAGGCGAAATCGTCAATGGTTTCGTCGAAGTCATCGATGGTGCGAAGGGGATGCGAGAAGTCTTTGGTTCCGACGGTCGGCGACTTCTGACCTTTCATCGCTGGCACAAACATGCCGTCGTAGTCGACGAGCGTCAGCGTACCGTCAGGGCGCACCATGATATTGTCGGGTTTGATGTCGCCATGAGCGAACGACTGCGAGCGAAGCCAAGCCGCCATTTTGCAGAAACGGTAGCAGAGCATCGACATAGCGTGAGTGTCCGTATAGTTAGCTGCGATGTATGTCTCCATCGTCTCGCCCTCAATCCAATCCATCAGCAACACTGGGAATTCTTCGTCCTCACAGTTGCTGTCAACGAAAAGCTCCTTCTCCAGATACTTTACGGAGGTGATATAAGGCGAGTCAACAAATTCCAATTCTTCGGCTATCTGGCGGTAAGCCTCCGCACGACCTTCCTGCTCCTCGGCGAAACACTTCAGGGCATAGTACTTCCCCGTCTGCTCGTCCTTCATCTTGAACACGACGGCAAACGCACCGCTGCTACGATACGGCTCACCGTATTTGTCCAGCACGGGCACCAGATGGCTCAACTTGTCAAGATTGTCCTTAGCATCGCGAATTGCGGCGAGATATTCAGATATAAGAGGGTATTGCATAGGTTTCTGATTGTATTGTCATATCTTAATTACAAAGTTATGGAAATTTAATGATATTGAGCAAGAATGCTTGGAAAACATTCTTGCCATGACAATATTTGCATTTCTAACGCTCAATACTATGAGCTCGGCGCACGAGGAAATCTTTGGTGCGAAATTCTTGAGTTATGAGAGGTTGAGGCTATGTTGTTTGTATACAGCGAGTTAGGCGGTTGATGGGTGGCGGACGTAAATCATGGGTGTGTAAAAGTGGCTGTTTTAGGGTGCAATAGTGGCACTATTGCATCCTAATAGTGCTACTATTGGTGTGCAAGACAAGAAGTTTGAAACCGTAAAAGTGGCTTTATAGGAGGGTGGGGGAGCGGTTTTTTACTGTCCAAGGGGCTTTGCTGACGGCAAAAACGCACGAAAACGGCTTCTGAAATCTCTAAAATCATTTTTTATTTTGTAACAGGTTTTTACTTGTTTGTACGATATTTGCGTTGGTGGACGGCGTGCCGTCCGAATTTTGAATCTATATTGTCTTTTGTATTTGTATAATCCAAAAGAAAGATGTATCTTTGTTGTGAGGTTTATATTTTAACTTTATAACAATAAAGAGCATGGCAAAACAGAAGTTACCTTTAGGTATACAAGACTTTGAGGAGCTGCGTAAGGGCAATTATCTTTACGTGGACAAGACCGATATGCTTTGGAAAATAGCCAATGGCGACAAGTATAACTTTTTGAGTCGTCCGCGACGCTTTGGCAAATCATTGCTTACCTCAGCCATGCAATGTTATTTCGAGGGAAAGAAAGAGCTGTTTGAAGGGCTCAAAATCATGGCATTGGAGAAAGAATGGGTGAAGCGTCCGGTTCTGCATTTCAGTATGAACCAAGGCGGTTCTAATGCCAAATCGTTATCGCATTATCTGGATGATACTTTGTCTAAATATGAAGAAATATATGGCAGACGTCCTACTGAGGCCACGCTCAACAACCGACTTAATGGTATCATACAAAGGGCATACGAGCAGTCGGGTGTACAGATTGCCATCTTGGTGGACGAGTATGATGCACCTCTGCAACATTCCTTCCATACTCCTCATCATGACGAATGCCGTAGTCTGTATCGTGACTTCTTCACAGGACTCAAGGACTATGGCTATTGTATCAAGTGTGTGTTCCTCACAGGCATTACGAAGTTCACTCAAATCAGTCTGTTCAGTGTGCTTAACACGCTGACCAATATCAGTTTCTACAATGATTATGCTACTGTTTGCGGATTGACTAAGGATGAAATCGAGTCGTGTCTTGGCGAAGAGTTGCACGAACTTGCCAATAAGAAAGGCTGGAATATGGAAGAAACCCTTTCAAGACTGAAGGATATGTATGACGGCTATCATTTCTCTGAAAGTCTGCAAGGTGTTTACAATCCTTTCAGCGTGCTGTGCGCCTTGAACGAACTGCGCTTGAAGTCGTTCTGGATAGCAAGCGGCGCCACTGAGATGCTGCCTAAGATACTGACCAAATTCGAACGTGACGTAGAGAAACTGGATGGTTCGCTCATTGATATTGACTATATTGAGACGTCGGATGTCAACACTACTAATCCAAAACTGTTTCTGTATCAGTCGGGCTATCTCACAATAAAGAATGTCATTGAGGATAGTTATGTGCTTGGATTTCCCAATCGTGAGGTGAAAAAGGCGCTGTTCGAACTGGTTCTTCCGATAATGTTGAAAAAAGATAAGGATAATCGGGGGTTGAAAGACTGGAATGAGGTTTAGTATTCAATTATCGGGGAAGTTATGTTGGTGTGACCAAAATTTGGTCGCACCTTTTTTTTGTATCACTCTCGTCACTACCAATGCCGAATGTTTGCATTGAATTTGTGAAAACGTTTGCACAACAAAAATGCTGCTTTTTGATAAAAACTGATATAGGCTATGGATATTAGTCCTATCTTTGCATCGTAAAAACTATGCGAGACCCTGATTGAGTCAAGGTACACAGAAACACAACTTATGACGCGAAACACACAAAAACACTCATAAGGTTGCTTTAGAAGATATATACTTAAACCGATAGTTAATAGATATAAAAACCTAAATATGATAAAGCATATTTATATAATGGTATTGGCAATGATGCTGCTGGCATCGTCAGGCGCGGCAAAGGCGCAGGACGTGGCTCTGAAGACCAATCTCTTAGGTTGGGCTACGACATCGCTTAACGCAGGTGTTGAGGTAGGCATCGCCGAGAAGCAGACAGCACAGCTGTTTGCCACGCTCAATCCTTGGGAGTTTTCCGGAGGCAAGAAGGTGCGCATCTGGAATGTGGAGCCGGAATACCGCTGGTGGACATGCCAGCGCTTCGGAGGCAGCTTCTTCGGAGTGCATGCTCTTGCCGGCGAATACAACGTCAAGAACGTGGACCTTCCGTTCGGCATCCTGCCCAAGACGAAGAGCGGACGACACTATGAAGGATGGTATATAGGTGCGGGTGTCACCTATGGCTATCAATGGCTGCTCTCGCGCCATTGGAACATGGAGGCGTCGTTGGGCATCGGTTATGCCTATAGCCCGTACAAGCTCTACGGACGTTGCGCCAGATGCCTGGAGAAGAACCATCGCAACTATGTCGGTCCGACAAAGGCCGCTCTCAGTATGATCTATATTTTCTAAACAGCATTATGAACACTAATTCGTTTACACGCATCATCATTTCATGCCTGATAGGGGCTGCTTCCTGCGGTTCCGCAATGGCACAGAAGCTTGCCTCTGGAGCTGTAGCCATAGACAGTCTGCATACGTATGTGGAGGGTAACAGGGTGGATGTGGCGTTCAGCCTCAATCTCAACAACCTGAAACTCAAGTCTGAACAGCAGCTCGTCTTCACTCCGATGCTTGCTGCCGACGGCGACACCCTAGCTCTGTCACCTATCATTATCAATGGCAGGTCTAAGCAGATACGCATGGAGCGCAGCGGTGAATTGGCTTCTGGTGCTACGGGCAGCCAGCAGCCGCTGGTGGTTGTCAGAAAGAACGGCACACGTCAGAGCGTCAGCTACGCCCAGAGCGTAACACGCAAGCGTCCGTTCGAAGCGGACCGTCTGAGTCTGCTTACCTCTCAGGACGTCTGCGGATGCGGCGACAGGGAGAATCTCGACAATCTCCACCTTGCCACCATTGACAATATCGGCGCATGGATGCCGGCTCTTACGTTTGTGAAGCCTTTCGCTGAGGCTCGCAAGCAACGTGCCGAGAAGGGCGAGGCTTACCTCAGCTTCCGTGTAAACAAGACGAACATCGTGGTAGACCTCTTCGAGAACGCACGCGAACTGGCTAAGATAACTAACACCATCGACCTTGTGCGCAATGACAAGAACGTGGAAATCAACGGCATCAACATTCACGGTTATGCTTCGCCTGAAGGTCCTTATGCCAACAACGAACGTCTGGCACGTGAGCGTGCGGCGGCTCTTAAGAATTATGTGGCACAGCTTTATCCGATTGACGCCAAGCTCTTCAGCTCTGACTTTACGCCTGAGGACTGGGACGGTTTCCGCCGTAAGGTGCAGCAGTCTCAACTTGCCAATAAGGACGAAATCCTTAAGATATCCGACTCGGGCCTTACTCCCGACGACAAGGACAAGCGCATCCGCCAGCTCTTTCCGCAGGACTACGCCGTGATAATGAAGGACATCTATCCTCGCTTGCGCCATAGCGACTATACTGTTACATATACCGTGCGCCCCTTCTCCGTTGAGGAAGCCAGGCAGATACTGAAGACCCGTCCGCAGCAGCTTTCGTTGCAGGAGATGTATCTTGTGGCGCAGACGATGGAGGCTGGTTCGCCGGAGTTTAATGAGGTGTTCGACATAGCCGTACGCATGTTCCCTGCCGACCCGACAGCCAATCTCAATGCTGCATGTGCCGAACTGCAGAGAGGCGACATCGCAGCGGCGGAGAAACATCTGGAGAAAGCCGGCAATTCTGCCGAGGCATTGAACGCCCGTGGCACTCTGGCTGTGCTGAAAAAGGACTATCAGTCAGCACGCCGGTTGTTCTTGGAGGCGGCTGCCGCAGGTTCGGAGGATGCCAAGGCAAATGCCGAACGCATCGCTAACACGAAATAAAGAAAAACTTAATAATAATTTTTCTCTCTTAATAGGGCAGGGTGCTGCGAAACACCCTTCCCAGCCCCCTTACGCTTTAAACTTAAACTAAAATATTAATTTATCAACTAAATTTTTTTAACTATGAGAAAAGTTAAGAATCTTTTCGGTATGGCTGTCATGGCTACAGCCTTGGTCGCTTGCTCAAGCAATGACGACCTCACTCCTAACGGCAACGACAACGCCGTCAAGCCTGGTGAAGCCTATGCTTCGTTCAGAATTAATCTGCCGACAACTACTGGTACTCGTGCTGATGCTGATGATCCCAAGCCAGGTACACCCTCATTTGAGCATGGCGATAAGAACGAGTACGCAGTAAATGACGCTGCTCTTCTTCTCTTCCAGAAAAACGCTTCTGGTGATTTCGTATTCAAGGAGTCTGTAGACCTTGGTAATATGGAGCCTTGGACATCAAGCGAGACAGGTGGTATTACCACAACAGCCAAGTTGACAGCCAAAATTACAAAGGCTGAAGTTGGCGCAAATAAGGGTTATTATGCTCTTATTGTTCTTAACAACAATGGTAACAAGATCAAATATCCTTCTCCAGACGAAACATATGCAAAATGGAGTAAGGATGCTGGTAACGCAACAGCTGCTAACTACTTGAAGTATGATAAAGGTTTCTTTATGGCTAATGCTCCTAAGTATGTTGCCGATGGTACTCCTGAAACTCTTGTTGAAATCAAGAATATCTATGCTTCTAAGCAGCAGGCTGAGAACTCTACAGCCACTACAGTATATGTAGAGCGTGGTTTGGCTAAGGTTTCTCTTGCTGAAGGTTCAAAAAAGCATGTTGACATCGATGCTGGCAACTATAAAGATGACAAGGTTGACATTACTGGTTGGACTCTTGACGTTACAAATACCAAGACATACCCTGTACATGTAACAGAAGGATTGTGGGCTGATACATGGAAGACAACTGTTACTCCTGCTGCTACCAATGGTGCATCAATGGATCGTTTCCATGACACAAAGCTTACAGAGTTCCCACGCGTATATTGGGGCTTGGATCCTAACTACAGCACAAATTTCGCTTCTGTAGCTGATTGCGAGGGTGAGTTTACAATGGCTAAAAAGACTGACTTCAAGACTGGTGACGAAGCAAAGAAGGCTCAGTACTGTCTTGAGAATACCTTCGACATTGAACACATGGTGCAGGGTCAGACAACACGAGTTTTGTTCTCTGCCAAGTACACACCTAATGGTTTTGCAGCTAATGAGACTTTCTATAAGTTTGGTAACAGTCCAAAGTTGTGGCATGCTGCTGATGTTGTAAAACAGATTAAGGCTAAGGCACAGGAAGTTCTTGGTGAGGCTGATGCTGATAAGGTAACCGTAACACTTGCTGCTGAAGGCAATAACATGACCAAGTCAGGTGTACGTCTTGTTGAAGCTGCTAATATCACTTATGGTACAACCGCTCTTACAACAAAACAGGTTGATCAGATCAATGCTAAGCTCGGCTTCAAGAAAGCTACATCAAAAGACGCAGCAGTTGGTTTGTCTACGTATGAGAGTGGCGTTTCTTACTATGTCGCACGTGTAAAGCACTTCAACGAGCTTACTCCTTGGACCCCCGGTGATAAGACATACGACGGAAACAATGCTAACTGGCTTGGTCGTTACGGTGTACTCCGTAACAACTGGTACGAGCTTTCTGTAAGTAGCGTTAGTGGTCCTGGTTATCCTGACGTTCCTAAGGTTAATCCTGAAGGTCCTGATGACGAGAACGATCAGTACATCAATGTGGAGGTTAAGATTCTTGACTGGGCTAAGCGCAGCCAGAGCATCGACCTCTAAACTGTAAAGCATAAAAGTGGCGGAGGTCTCCGGCCTCCGCTACTATCCAAACATCAATATCTAAATCAATCTTAATTAAATTAACGGCAAACATTATGTTTCACGGACTGGTTAAATCTTTATGCTCATTACTCGCCTTTGCACCCTTGCTGGCTTCTTGCTCGCTGATGCACGACGACCTTGAGCCATGCGACTCTGGCGTTTACTTGCACTTCCGCTACGACTATAACACGCAGCGTGCCGACCTCTTCAATTATCACGTTGGAGGCGTTGTTGTCATGGTGTACGATAAGGACGGCAAGTTTCTCATGCGTCAGGATGCCTACAACACAGACACCGACGCTCCCATCCGCCGCCATGACTTTGCCGTACACCTTGACTTGCAGCCCGGCGAATACCAGTTCCTCGCCATTGCCAATCAGAAGCGTTACGAAGACGCATTGGCTACGAAGGGCGCCAAGTTTCGCATTCATGCTCCCGCCGACGGCGAGGACATGAAGCAGTTCTGTGCCGTGCTCGACCGCATGGAGGCGGGCGAAACGGCTGATGTCGACTATTCGGCTCCGCTCGACACGCTGTGGCATGGCATGTCGCAGCACCTTACAGCCGTGCACGACATGGAAGCCACCCACGACACCATTTCCTTGGTGCGCGACACCAAGCAGCTCACCATCTCGCTGCATCAGATTGACGCACCTGCAGACATCTCTGCCGACGACTTCGGCTACGAGGTGATAGCCGACAACGGCCACATCAACTATGACAACTCTTTGGCTCGCGACACCAAGCTTCGCTATACGCCTTTCCGTACATGGACCACCGACTTCCGCGATGCTTCGGGCAACGTGAAGGAACGTACCGCTCATGCAGGACTGATGCTCTCGCGTCTGGTTTATTTCCCACCAGAGCAGAACGACCGCAACGCCATGCTACATATATATAATAAGAAGTCGGGCAAGACCATCGCTCTTATCAACCTGCCCGACATACTTCAGCAGGGACGCGATGCTTATGCCGCACAGAACTACGGCATACAGGAATACCTCGACCGCGAGTATGACTACCGACTCGACTTCTTCCTTATCGGCACCGAATGGCAGTACCTGAACCTTTCTGTAGGTGTGCTCGACTGGGCAAAGCGCATACAACACATAAGCTTATAGTTTTCTCCCCTTCAACTATCAGCGACTTCTTAACTAAAATACATAGAAACCTAATAACAACATAAATAAATGAAACGACTTGCAGACATACTCCTTTCTGTTGCTGCCCTGTTGTTGCTGGCAGCATGCACAGATGATGCCGACGTATACAACACACCAGCACCGTCTGAGGGCAATCTGTGTGTCTATGTACCGGTGGTCAATAGCGCCGGCGATGCCACGAGTGGTCTTGACTCGAGCAATCCCACATACAACGCCTCCATAGACGAATGTAAGATCAACGACCTCCATCTTTACGCCTTCCCCGTGGAGGGCTACGGCACGTTCCTCTCGCAGGAACTTCCATCGCCTGAGGCAAGCAATATGCTCAACGAGAAAGTTGCTTCTTATAAGTTGCAGATCAAGCCCGGCACCTATCGTGTGTACGTAGTGGCAAACATGAAGGATGTGCTCGATGTCAATAGCATAACAACTGAAGGCGATTTGAAGAAAGTGGTGTTGAGTTACACCCCGGTGTCAAAGCCAGGCATGCCCGTAGCCAATAACATCCCTATGATATACGAGCCTGACACAAAGGCAGCCGACGGCTCTACTGTCGACGGAACAATTACCATAAAGAATACGGACACGACTCCTCAGACCGTGATGGCTAATCTGAAATTCACCTGTGTAAAGGTGTGCCTTAACCTTATATACAATCCCGAAGACGCAGACATGGATGCAGCGTTGAAGTCTAACGGATTGCAGATAACCGACATTATGGGCAAGCAACTCTCGCCACAGACCAGTCTGTTGTGGGACGGCAAGTTCACTAACCCCAATGTAAGCGACGACTATGCCAAGGGCATCGAGCCGAAATTGTACGACGCTACGGCATCTACGGGTAATGGCGCTTACTATACTTCGTGGAAAGAAAACCCAGCCAATGCCAATGTCAACAACGAGGACATCATTACGGTTGCAGGTGAGGGTGTAGCCAAACCAGCAGACAGCAAACAGAAGTGGCTCTTCCGTGCCACCTACTATCTGCCCGAGCGCTATGTGGCTAAGGCTTCGCAGCAGTCGGCATTGAAGGTAGGTGGTGCTGTAGGAGGTTCTGCTATCGCTAACAGCTATAACATCAATCTTGGTCATCGTAAGGACGAGTCCTCAAAAACTGAAGTTCCAACTTTCCCACGCGGCACTTACTACGAGATTGTAGGTCGCATAAAGAGTCTGGGCAACATCGATCTCGATTGTGTTGTGAGTGTAGAGGATTGGGAGATGGCACCAATAGATGTAGACCTCAACCATACTATGCTTTGGGTTTCGAAGACAAGTGCAGAAGTAACATCCTTGCAAAATGCTATCATCGACTATGGTACAAATGCCGATGCAAGCAACATTACGTTTGGATGTGATACGGAGATTGAAAAGATTTCAGCAGGAAAGTTGCCCGTTATTGTCGCAACTAATGATATTGCAACTCATCGTATAAGATTCAGTATAAATCCAGAACTCTCGGTAAAAGACTTTACAGATGCTAAAGCTCTTAAAGGTACTGCCAAAGTATGGATAAAGGCTGGCAACATAAAGAAATACCTTGATGTATCGTACGACGTTACACCATACTTCAAGGTGGATCCTGTGGATATTGTAATCTATTACGACCAAAACAATCCGTCCGAATTGACAAAGGTGGTGAAGTTCACTACCAACCTTGGTGGTATACAGTTCCCGTCAGGTTGGACAGTTTCGGGAGAGGGACAAAATGTAGAATATGCCCAGTCTAAAATAAACATCAAGTGCGACAAAACTAATGTGGCTGATGGTACCTTCACCATAACGGCTGTTACCAACCCTGTGACAACAACCACACACGTCTTTACTGTTAAAGCCATTGGCGATAACAATGTTGAACAGCAGATACGTGTGACGGTGCGTCCGCCAGTAGGTCCTTATCGTATCTATATGCGAGCCATAAACGACTTGGCGTGGACTAAAGACGCAAGTAACCTTGAAGAATTCCAGCATTCTAATATGCTTGATGAAGAAGCCTACAATAATTCTAAAGAAAACAACAACTGGCGAGATGGATGGTGGGTGCAAGGAGGTGCTGACTGGAGTAAAGACCGTTCGTCGCACGTGGACTTTCACAAAGTCTACATCTACACACAGATAGGTGAGACAAAGGCTGATGGTTCAAAGGACGAGAATGTCGCAGAATGGTATTTCACCGGAGGGTGGCCAGGTAGCTCGATGGAGGCTGACAATAACAACCCTGGTTGGTACTATTACAAAATAGCGCATAATGCTGAGTCTGAAGGAAACAACAATAAGGGACAGGCACAGACTACTGCTAAAAAGATGATAAAGCCAGGACAGACCCTGCTTATTTTCAGCAATGGTACATACCTCAGTACGGGCTTCCAGCCGCATCGTTTCACTCATCACAACGACCCCGGCATCACACTCTTCAACTATGAGGATCGTGAAGGCTGGTATCTGTACGACCCTTTGTCGGATCCTTACTACAGAGTTTATGACGAGAAACCTACCGTTGTAGACGTAGAATATACCATATATACCAAGAACAAAAAAATAACTGCTTGGTATTCTCAATTTGGAGTAAACAATGGAGCTGGTAATTCTCAATTTACAATGTGGTGCGATAACTGCAATGTTCCTAACGAATTTGAATGTAATGAATATGGAAAGAAAAATGGCAAAACTTGGTACAAGACCATACTTCACCTTAAAGCCCCATTAGGAGAGTATGATAAGATTCTGGTGCTTAAGGTAAATGGTGATGAGATTCATACTACACTGTTCGACGGTGATAACTATCCCTCAACCAAGATGCACGGCAAGCGTTATGTTGTGGAAGGCAGTTACGATCCGGACACAGATACTTGGACGCAAGGAGCACCCTTTTAAAAAGTAACAATTAAAAGACAACGATATGTATATCAAGAAATTGACAATTTGGCTCTTCATGCTCTTGTCTATGGTGTTGGCTGCTTGCAGCGACATCAGAGACATTGTAGGAGGCGGCACTCAAGACTTGCCGTCCGATGGAGTTGTGCTGACTCTTAAGTTGCCTAATTTCACCAAGAATACTGTGGCGACACGAGCAACCGAGCAGCAGCAAATCAAAAGCCTCTGCGTATTGTGCTACGATGCTGACAACTATTATCTCGGCATGAGCAATATCACAGGCGCGGACATCAAGTCGAATAACGACGGCAAATACAAGGTGAAGGTTAAGGTTATGGAAGGAACCGCAACGCTGCATGTTGTTGCCAACGCCACCATAACAGAGAGCGACGCCAAGGATGCTTCGGGAAAGATAAACCTCTACAATGCTGTTCGCAGCACCGATATAGACCTCAACGCTCCCGTATGTTGGGGAAGCATTACGGTGACAGACCTGCTTAGTGGCAAAACCTCATTGACATTGGTACGGCAGTTTGCCAAAGCGTCTGTTACAAAGAATGAATCGTTGACCAATTTCGAGATAACAGGTTTCAGACTCTTCAATACGGCATCATCGGGCACGATAGCCTCAGAGTTGATTAACAAGGTGGCTTTGCCTTCGGTGGATTGCTCTGCTAAGACAGCCGAATATGTTACGGGCGAGCAGCCTTTCTATGAGACACCTGCCGACAAAGCATACATGATAATCAAGGCAAAGTATAATAAAGGACCAGAGACTTATTATAAGGTGGCGTTCCAAACAAAGAATCCGAACGGCACTTTTACTCCGATGGCTCTTCTTCGCAACCATCATTATCAGGTGAAGGTCACGGCTGTAAATCATGCGGGCTATTCGTCAGAAGCAGAAGCTAAAGCCAATCTGCCAGAGAACGGACTGTCTGTAGAAGTGGTGGACGACAATCCGCCTATTGTGAAAATGATAGCATGTAAGGACTACGAACTTGGAGTGTGTGGCAAGCAGACTGTATTGGGTAATGCCGAGGAGACTACAATTACGTTTGTAACAACCAAGCCAAAAGATAGTGAGTATAATGATTTTAGCGTTGTCTCGAACGATTCTTGGATTACAGTTCCAACTGATTATAAATCAGAAGCATCGTATATTGATTTGCCATCATCTGCTGTCGATGGACACCACTCGTCAACAGGCAGATTGTACACCATTAAGCTTACTCTATCCAAGAACTATGAATCGGATGCGCATACTGGTATTGTGACAATAACATCAGGCGACTTGTCGCTCAATGTAGCGATTACACAGTTGGGCTACGACTTCCGTACTGATCCAAATAGAATTGTGCAGATACGAGGACTTGCCGGACTTTCGTCCAAAGAGCAAGAGAACTACTTCAACTGGATGGATACCTCGCTTAAGGGCATAACACCGGCGGAAAACCAAGGCAGAGTGCGCAACGACGGACTACACTTCTTTGTGGGAAAAAATCCTGTTTACTATCTCATTCCGAAGCTTCAGGGCGACGAACTCACGTGTAATGACACAC
>ERZ1026862.1615-NODE-1615-length-12945-cov-18.320559_pt1 | contig 12945 bp, 7 predicted proteins | sample MGYA00380161_ERZ1026862 | MGnify/ENA primary metagenome ERZ1026862 (study PRJEB33269, sample SAMEA4719797) | human gut metagenome | biome: human-associated habitat; feature: organic feature; material: feces | place: Cameroon | collected 2013-10 ... | reverse complement strand
AATATTATGCAATTTAGCATAACTTTCCGCTCCTTTATATATATTGCTATCAATTACTATTGTATTCATAATTATATCTCCTTTTTTGCCTACAAATATAAGTTTTTTTGATGAAGCTACAAAAATTTTTAAGGAGTTTTTTTCAACTTCGCCCAATTCATAGATATTATCACTCAAAGAGAAAGTGTGGACCATTTGCTTGAGAGGATATTAACGACAAAACTGACAATTATTGATAAATGAATGTCGAGGTAAAGCCAAAGGGCAAGTCTTAGCTGTCTCCTAGATTTATCGGGGGAGCCCAAAATTCAGAACTATCGATAGTCTGGTTTTGGAGGTGTTTGGCTGCTTAAAAATTGCACCATAGGTGCGATTCGATTGCACCATAGGTGTGATTCGATTGCACCATAGGTGCGATCCATTTGCACCATAGGTGCGTTTTTAGGGGTAGTTTTATGACAATGAGAATAGATAGCCGTATTTGGTTATCAATTCTTGGTGGTCGGTGGTGTATCGCTCTTTGAGGTCTTGCTCAATATCGGATTCGGCAAGGAGGGTGGCGAGTTCGTGGAGAACTTTGGTGCCTTGCTGAAGGATTGGAGCGAGGACATCATGGAACTGGTCGACGAAGGGGGCGTAATAGTAGCCTATTTCTTTTATTATAAAGGTATAGGTGGTCCACGCTTCGGCGAGGGTGATACGACTTTGTGCTATTTCTGCCAACACGTAGCTTCTAAGGTAGTCGATGTTTTCTGCTTGGGCAGCGACTTCGCTTGTGGTTTTCACAGGGTGGAAGTAGCGGTCGATGATGGCTTCGCGCTCTTGCAGGTTTCGCTTATAGAATGGTGTTGGGTCGCTTTGGTTTGCTTCTGCGGGTTCTACTTCTTCGAATTTCTCGGCATGGACACCGGATATGGCAACGCTGATGCCACCGACGTCCATAACGAGACGACGGTCGCGATCTATACGAATGACATAGCCTTCCAGGCCTGCTAACTCACCTGAGGTGATACGAAGCAGGATGTGGTTGGTGGCATAATAATGAAAAGGGCGAAGAAGGAATCGGATGCGGTCGGGCGAAGTAGCATTGATACGCATAAAAGGACGCATCTGGGCGTCGGGAATCTGGGCTACTCTGCCTGTGCTGCAGTTTTTACAAAGATGGGCATTGGGGAAATAAAGATCAAGGTAGGATTGGATTTCTTTGGGATTGCCTTTGAAGAAAATAAGTCCGCTAACGGTGGGGACTTCTTGGCGATGAACGCCTTGTTTGCCGTTCTTCTTGAAATAGCGAACGGTTTTGTGTACAAAAAAGGTCTTCTGATCTTTGGTTAATTGGAATTCCAATCCTTTGATTTTGCTGTGATGAACAAAGAGGTATGACCACGTTTGGGCTTCGGGATTAGGATATATTTTTACTTCCGAGCCAGTCTTTGCGTCTTGCTCAGTAACGTGGGTGCCCTCTGGAGTGCAAAAGCTCTCGCTGGCTGTAGAAAAAGAATTCGTACCGTCCGGTGTCATAAATCCTGCTCTACTCTATTTCCTTGGCTGCTACCATAAGTGATGGGAGCAGAAGTCGAATCAGCCTTAACCTCGTGCTCATAACTCTTACAATTATGATATTTATTACCCACAATGCCTTGAGAACAAAGTGGTATTTATTTTACATTTTTGCTCATCTCGTTTGATAGAGAATAACAAACTATGGCAAAGATAAGGATTTTCTTTGAGAATAACAGCATATTTTATAAAAAAATTATTTCTACGTGCATGGTTTTTTGATGGTAAAAAAGCCTCAACCCCAACCCCTCTCCAAAAGAGAGGGGAGTAATTAGACTTAATGGCAATGATGTTCTTGCTTGAATGATATAGGCTTGAGTTTTTAAAAATAAACCGATTAATCTTTTAAAATAAACCAAGATAAACCTCTGTCATTTTCTTCAGCAGAGCTTGCCATCTGTGACTTGCCCAACCTTTACGAGAGTATGACTCTCGACAGTCTGGACAAGGCACAGATGACAGATGCACTCATGCATCTGAAGAAAATGACAGGCAATAAACATAATAAACCGTTGCTTGAGTGAAGAAACGAAGAATAAAGAAACGAAGTTCGGTGGCCGAAGGGAAAGCCAATTTTAGTGAAGAACTCAAGCTTGGGTTTATTATGTTTATTGCCCTATTATGGCAAAGTGCAGGTACTGCACTTAATGTAAAGGGTTGGCAAGGCGTGTCGTACAGCTTGCTTACGAAAGCGACTTGGCAAGGCTTTACATCAAAACTCGAAGAATGAGAGTTTGATCAGAATAGGGTGTTTATCTTGGTTTATTTTTAAAACGCAAGTTGGCTATGGTGAATGTCGAGGTAAAACCAAAGGGATGGTAGTCGTGACTATTCCCCATAAAATATCCATTGAGCCATGAAAATGCCAAATAGAAACAAGAGGATGTATTAACACCTAAATTACTAAAAAAGGCATACAACCAAAATCTATATAATTTAAGTTGTACGCCTTTTTGGGGAATGTATGTAAAAGCAGTATTTAACTAAGGATAACTGCTGCGTTATGCTTTATCATCAAGGATTTCCAATAACTTGTAAATTCTACTAGATGGATTTTGATATTCTTTGAGCGACTTCGCTCTATTGATTGCATCTTCAAGGTGCTCTCTGAGAAAAGTCTTTTGTGTATCAGTATAAATAGACTTATTGTAATTGTGCCACACGGGAGCACTTTTCTTCAGCTCCTTAAGAACAGCGTCTGTACTTAATGCAGACCTCTGATCATTTGCATGAAGTAACAGCCATATCTCAAAACAAGGGTTACTTAACAACAATTCAGCTTTACATGACATAAGTTTTTCGTTGATGACAGGTACATCCATGTCATACATGAGGAATGTGTCTACCTTATCATATGAAGATATTTTGAGTTCTCTTGTATGCTTGTCAACAAGGGTTTGAGTTATCCTTGTGCCCTCAATGTGTGAAACTATACGTACAGGAGACTTGTACCATTTCTTGATTAGATTAAGATAACCAGCCTCAGTTTCACCCTCGCAAATAACAAGAGCTATCTTTCGCATCCGCTTATCTGGGGATTTTTCTCTTCTGCTTGCCATAGTTAGCCCTCCAATAATTGTTTGATGCTATCTACCGAAGAGTCTACGTAGGGCACAGCATCGAAACGCCCTTGGATATAACCTTTCTCCGCATCCATATTTTCACGGAAGTCTTTGAAGTCATACAGAGAATATACCTCTGTAGCTCCATCTTCAGACTTGTTGACAAAGACTATCTGATCTCTTCTCAATCTTTTGACATCAATCAGATTGGTATTATGGGACGAGAAAAGAAGTTGGCTACCCTCTGACGCATGAATCAAGTCGAGGATAAAATCTGCCAATCGGGTATGAAGTCCCATGTCAAACTCATCCATCATAATACTCTTTCTATTTTTTACAACATCAAGCAGACGAATCAATATTTGGAAAAGTTTTCTTGTACCGCTAGACTCTTCTAAATCCAAGTCAAACATCACATCTTTTTGATTGCGATGAAAAGTTTTAAACTTCAACACATCGACTAATGTAAACGACAATTCGCCCTGACCTGGTATTGCTACAGGTGACGGCACTTGCTCTTTTCTTGCTTCGATGTCTGTTATATCAGTATCACATATTTCAAGAGCTTTTAGAATGACTTTCTTATAAGTATTGAAACTATCAAGAACCATGAGTTCATTGACATTCACAAGCCCCAACAAGAAATGATTCAAGAAGTATCGGTAAAGCTTTTGAGGTATCTCCCTATTCATTGAACTTGCTCTGCTTAAGAAGAGGTTCTTGTCGCTGGTGTTCAATACAACATCCGACGGTTTACTAATGACACCTGTACCGAAACTATACTTGCCATCAATATTGCGTAAGAAGACCTTTGCCCTCCTACCCATAGGATAGTGATAAAGACTTTCTGAAATTATTTTTGTCTTGGTTAGTTCAAAAGTATATTCATATTCTATGCCTTCACAAACAAAATCTATCAAGAACTTACTTGGTTTATCTTGCCATCCATCAAATTTGAATGGTTCAAAATTGAAAACAGCCCCTTCATTGTACAGGTGTGAGTTCAATATCATTCTGCAACAGAAATCTATTGCCTTTAGTATGTTTGACTTTCCTGAGGCATTCGGACCAAATAAACCAACAGACTTCAATACAGGAACACCATTCCAGTCCATGACATTGTGTCCTAGCTCACGAGCAAGTGCTGTATTTATATTGGCTGCTCGGAAGTCTATCCTAACTAAATTTCTAATAGAGAAGAAGTTCTCAAATTCAATTTTCAGTATCATTTAAATGCAAATAATGTAGCTTTTCTGCAAAAATAGATATTTATTTTGATTTTTACTCGTTTTCACTGTTAAAAGTATCCTGTCAAATAGCATTTTTAACTTTTATATAATAAAATGGTGACATAAGATGGCTCGCTTACCACTAATGCATAGCAAGCAAGGGTTTATCTTGGTTTATTTTTAAAACGCAAGTAAGAAACGCAAGTTGGCTATGGTGAATGTCGAGGTAAAGCCCTCCAGGCTATTGTCAGCTTATACGCATTACCGCGCACATCCTCGTCACTTTCGTTCCGAGTATGTACGCGGTTACCTACATCGCAAGCGATGTGTACAGCCTTCCAGGCTAGTTGTCGTGACTATTCCCCATGAAATATCCATTGAGCAGGTAAGGATCATACAACAAACATAGGAGATTATTGCTTAGATGGTCTTTTAAAAATAAACCAAGATGAGCTTTTAAAATAAACCAAGATAAACCCCTGTCATTTTCTTCAGCAGAGCTTGTCATCTGTGACTTGACCAGCCTTTACGAGAGTGGGACTCTCGACAGTCTGGACAAGGCACAGATGACAGAGGCGCTCACGCATCTGAAGAAAATGACAGGCAAAAAACATAATAAACCCTAAGTAAGTGAAGAACGAAGAGTGAAGAGTGAAGAATCAAATGGAATAAACGAGATGGAGTTTATAGCCATAAGACAATATAATTGGCTTTCCCTTCGGCCGCCGAACTATGTTTCTTCACTCTTCGTTCTTCACTCTTCACTTAAATTGGCTTTACCTTCGGCAGCCAAACTTCGTTTCTTCACTCTTCACTTAAATTCTTCACTTAAATTCTTCACTTATTTTTCCGGAACCGCTTGGATACGGCGGAGTAGCCACAGCGCTGGCATAGGGGCTCTACGGCAATATGGTTGGTGAAGCCGTGATAGATGGCGGAGGCTCGGGGCGAGGCGAGGATTTGAGTTAGGCTATGGTCGAAGAGATTGCCTAAGCTTATGTCGCCATTATGGTCGAGGCAGCAGGGAACGACGGTGCCATCTACGAGTACGCCTATCTGGTTGCGGAGGGCATAGCAGAAGACTTCTTCGGCATAGGCGGAATGCTGAAGGTCGGGCCACTCAAACATATTATCATTCTCGATGTATAGATTGTCGGCGAGTTTCCAACCATCGTATCTCTTAGTCCAAGGTTGTGGCACATGGTTGACGATGAGGTTTAGGATGGTTTCGTTCATGGCGTTGTGGCCACCTTCGTTCCATAGTCGCAAGACGATGACGCATCCTCGGTGGGCTGCTTCTTTGGCAAATGTCATCACTCCATCAATATATCGCTCAAGATCATTTTTGGCATTACCCTCATGAGAATGGAGCGAGATTTGTATTTTATGAGGCAAAGCATCGAGCATATCGGTACGCTGCTGCAACAGGGTGCCATTGGTGGTGAGGACAGGGATGTAACCTTTGGCTTGTGCCATTTGCACAAACTGTGGAAGCTGAGGGTGAAGGAATGGTTCGCCCATGAGATGGAAATATATGAATTTGACTTCACCTATGAGGTGTGAGGTGAGGGTGTCAAATTCTTCTAATGAAAGGGTGTGCTTAGCCCTTGTTGTCTTGGGGCAGAAGACGCAGTTGAGATTACAAATATTGGTTATTTCAAGATAGCATCGGGTTATCATAATATAAAAGAATGTATACAGGAATATTATTGGTTGTTTAAAATTTGTGGGGAGAGATGGGTTAACTGTCGGCAGCGATATTGCTGTGGTGTGACAAGGGTGTTCTTCTTGAACAAACGGATGAAATATGACTGGTCGTCGTAGCCTAATTCGTGGGCTATCTGCTTTAGTGGCAGATCGGTGGTAACGAGGAGGAGCTCGGCGCGTTCTACCTTTTTGTTTGTGATATAGGCATTAGGGGTATAGCCCGTGTTTTTGCGGAACAAACGAATGAAGTGGTCTTTGGTGAGATATACTTGCGAGCTTAGGGTGCCGATATCTATTGGTTCAGAGAGATGATGACGGATGTATTTCAGCGTTTTCTTGATGCGACTGTCGATGACTGATTCTTTTGGTTTGGAGATACGGATGAAACGAGCAAGTATGGTATAGAGGATACCGCGCGATTCGAGACGGTCGGCAAATGTGCGACTTAGGCTTACCTGGATGTTGGACAGGAGAGAGTGCTGATTGTCGTAAGATTGAGGGTCGGACTGCGGTAGCTGCATCTGTGGATTCAAAGCTATGAGGCGACTCATCAAACTCTCGTCTTCGGGCAGAGCTTCTAAATCAATGGGGAATTCGAAATCGTCAAAGATATTTGTGTCGCAGGATGGATCTTCATAGATATGGACATAGTAGTGGGAAAATGTGCCTGTACAGATGTTGCTATGCAGGGTGTTTGGAGGGATGAGATATAGATGGTGGGGCAACAGTTGCAGGGTGGTATTTGGCATAACGACCTGTGCCGCGCCTTCGGTAACATAATAGAGGCGAGCGAAGGGGCTCTTCACGTCTTTCCAATTCCAGTCGCCATGGTGGTGGGCAATGCCAGCATGGAGCATCAGGAAATGTAGGTCGTTGACGGTATAGTCGGTCATGGTGGTTGGGATTTTTAATGGTGAGAATTTAAAAGTTGAGGTAAAGGTAGCACTTTTATTTCATTTTTCGACATATGGATAGCAGAAAAATGGTTTTCGATGGTACAATATCGATTTTTAGGTTTTCATTTCATGGTTAGACGAAAGATTTATCATAATTTTGCCTGTGGAAAACCCAACAACTAAAAACTTTCACAAAGATGAAAAAGACTATTATAACACTACTATTATCGACTGCTATCACTGCAACCGCACAACAGAACGATGTGGCGGTGAAGACTGGTGAGTTTACTGGCGATTGGCAATCGCTAAGTGCATGGGAATGTCCGGAATGGTTTAAGGATGCTAAGTTTGGCATTTGGGCGCATTGGGGTCCACAATGTCATGCAGAGGCTGGCGACTGGTATGCTCGATTTATGTATTACGAGGGAAGCGGAGCTTACAACTGGCACAAGAGCCATTTCGGCGACCCAAAGACGTATGGACTGAAGGAACTTTGCAACGACTGGAAGGCGCAAAACTGGAATCCACAGGAGTTGGTGAGCTTGTATAAGAGCGTGGGCGCACGCTACTTTATGGCATTGGGTAATCATCACGACAACTTCGACTTATGGAATTCGCCATATCAGGAGTGGAACTCGGTGAACATTGGTCCGAAGAAGGACTTGATAAAAGGATGGAGCGATGCGTGCAAGGCTGAAGGACTGCCACTGGGTGTATCGATTCATGCCTCGCATGCATGGACATGGCTGGAGCCTTCGCAGAAATATGATGGCAACCTGACAAAGGCTGACGGTAAAGGAAAATGGTGGGAAGGAATGGACCCACAGGAGCTATATGCGCAAAACCATGCTCACTCTGCTGGATGGGAGAATAGTGGAACTATCCACTCGCAATGGGACTGGGGAAATGGTGCATCGCAACCTTCGGCAGAATATAAGCAGAAGTTTCAAAACCGAGTGTTGGAACTTATCGACGACTATAATCCCGACATGTTATACTTCGATGATACTGCAATGCCTTTTTATGGATGCGACGACCAGGTGGGAAAGAATATCCTACAGCACTACTACAACCATAGCGCTGCTCTGCACAAGGGTAAGCCAGAGGTGGTGGTGACGGGAAAACAGCTCACTAAAGAACAGAAGGGATACATGATGTGGGATGTGGAAAGAGGAATTCCGGACCGTCCGCAGGATACTTATTGGCAGACTTGCACATGTATAGGCGACTGGCACTATAGTCAGGATGTATACAATAATAATAGGTATAAGAGTGGTGCCACGGTGATTCGCATGCTCATTGATGTGGTAGCGAAAAATGGTAACTTATTGCTCTCGATTCCGGTGAAGAGCGATGGCACTATTGACGACAAGGAGCGCAAAGTGTTGGCTGACATCAAGGCATGGATGGATATCAACAGCGAGAGCATATATGGCACACGCATGTGGAAAACATTCGGCGAAGGTCCGCTTGCCGAGGCTGCTAACCCGATGAAAGCACAGGGATTTAACGAGGGACAGGCTTATTCGGCACAGGATGTAAGATATGTAGTGAAGGATGGAAAGGTGTATGCCACCATCATGGCATGGCCTAAGGCTGGCGATTTCACTTTCAAGGCTTTCTCGACAGCCGAGGCTACATATAGCGGCGATGTAGAAAAGGTGGAACTATTAGGCTACGATGGCGAAATATCGTTTAAGCAAAACCTGAAAGGTCTGACTATCATGGTTCCTAACACTAAGCCTAACAATATCGCACCTGTGTTTAGAATCACGGTAAAGGGCGAAAGCAGTAATGCCAACCTATTACTGCAATCGCTGATTGGGGATATGGAAGAGGCTATCGGCTCGCTGACGATGCATCCTTACAACACAGGAAAATATAATTCTAAAAAATTGGAGCATGTGCGCACAGCTTTAGACAAAGCTAAAAATGTGGGAACAGACGCTACCAACGAGGTATGTGAGGCTGCACGACAGGAACTTGCTAAAGCATGGCACGACTTCAATAATAATGGTTTGAACAAAGGGGGAGCATTTAATGGTATCATTGGCGAGAATCTGACATCTCAATATCTTATAGAGGCTTCTGGATTTAGCCGTGCTGAAGGTGGCAACAAGAGATTCGGCAAGCCTAAGAACTGGCAGGTTGAGAACTTTTGCATTCCAAACAATGGCGATGGCACTAAACAGGGATTAGACAAATACTCTGGCAACGAGGCTTTGATGCTTGGTGTGTGGAATGATGCCAAGAGCAACACAAAGGGCGACCTACACAATGCACGTATATATAGAAAGGTGAAGCTGCCTGCTGGTAAGTACTACTTTGGCGCAGCATACAACACTACATATAACATCAGTCAGCAAGCGTATATGTTTGTTGGAACAAAGCTGAGCGAAACTGCCAACATCCCTGACGAGGCTTTGGCTTACTACCCTATCGCAAATTGCACTAAAGACCTAAAGATGCAGGGTCTATACTTTCAAATAGATGAGGAAACGGAGCTATACATCGGATTTCAGGCTGATTTGCTAAATGGATCTACTACACAGGAGTTTCGCGCTGAGCAAGTAGCTCTATACGCACCGAAAGAAGGTGGAGAAATGCACTCTGCTAAAAATGGATGGCAGAAGATTGACAAAATGCCAGATGATGTAAGCCAATATTTCTACGCATTCTACGACCATGGCACAGACCGCGCATTGGTATTGGGAAAGGGAAATAATCAAGGGGCTGAAAACATGACTATGTGGTATGAGGATGATGTGTATCCAGAAACTAATAAGCATGCATTGTGGATGCTTGATGCTTTTGATGAAAACAACTATTCAGGTGCTAAGGGAGAGAATGCTAAATGGCTCGTGATAACACCTGTGAGCAATGCCGACTACTGCATGCAACACGACAACGCATGGAACTTTCGCACTGGTAACAACGGGGAAGGATGGACCGACAGATGCTATGTGGCTCCTACATATATGCCCGAGGGATATTGGACTCTGACAAACAATAATGGTAATGGATATATCGGACATTGGGAGGATACAGACGAAATTGCAGGTAATGCTACTGATGGTCGTATCGGACGTTACGACATCTATGCCATTGAGCGCGGAAAATATGTTGCTGCTGTAGAAAATCTCAATAAAGGTTCTGAAGATAGTCCTATAGATTTGACATATCTCATCACTAACGCTGAAGCTACAAGATATAATAATTTTCATGCAAAGCAACCTGTAGGATGGAACCTATCACTGGACGATGCCTTCGAAGTGGAGTATGCTAACTACTTGCCAAGTAAGGTTGGTGACAGCTACTTCAACAAATGGCAAGGTTCGGGAAATATCTCTGACCGCAGCATGGGGCAGACTATCACTGCCCTACCCGCGGGAAAATATCGCATTAGTGTAACTACATCATCTACTACTATCCATAATGGAGCTTGGCTCTTTGCAAACGACAAAGAGGCAGATATGACAAAACTTTCCAACAACTGTGCTAACATAATTCTGGATATCAACAACGGCATACTCGACTTCGGTGTGAAACTGAAAAACTACCAAAGCAACGACTGCAAATTCGACCACTTTACATTAGAGTTTCTTGGCAATAATAATGAATCGACTGGCATAAGCGAACAACCAACATTCAACTTAAACAACGAGAATCAACAAAAAGTAAAAACCTACTCCATTTCTGGTATGCGCCTAAACAACCCAACAAATAAAGGTATATACATTGAGGTGAAGAATGGTAAGAGTAAAAAAACAATCCGTTAGGATAGCATTATTATACACTCAAAAAAGGCGTACAACCTGAATCTATATGATTTCAGTTGTACGCCTTTTTGGGAATAAATGTAAAATCTGCATTTAACTAAGGATAGGTGCTCAGTGGAAATATCATGGGGAAAGATTGGAAACGCTAGATAATATTATAGTGGTGATAACTTGCCTGGAAGGCAATACACATCGCTTGCGATGTAGGTAACCGGGGGCAAGCGTAGCGCAGCCCTCGGTAAGGAATGGCTCTTTAACAATAGCCTGGAGGGCTTTACCTCGACATTCAACTCAGGCAGATAACTCAAAAGCTCTTTCTATAGCCTAAAGACATATGTGGACAAGATAAGCACTGAATACAATCAAGCGGTACAACTTATAAAGTCGGCTATACTTCAAAATCAGTTGGAAGCAGCCAAGGCTGTCAACAGACAGATGCTCGCACTATACTATGGTGTGGGCAAGTATGTCTCTGATAACACTCGTAAAGGAGTTTGGGGCACAGGAGCCATTGAAACGATTAGTGAACAGCTTAGGAGAGAACAGCCAGGATTGTGAGGTTTTGGCGTGTCTAACATTAAAACATGCGACAATTTTATGAATCATGGAACGTCGCTGTAAATCGCCAGCCGACGGCTGACGATTTACAACTTACTGAAAAGGAGATAATTTCACCCACTTTGACTCTACTGAATATAAATCGCCAGCCGACGGCTGGCGATTTGGACTGGCACGAATTCTTTTCTCTGAGTTTCACACATCATATGGAAATATTGTCAAAGACAAAGACTCTCGAAGAGCGTGTATTCTACATTCATCAAGCAGCTACTTTGCATTGGGATAAATACACTCTTCGTGACAACCTCAAGGCTGACTTGTTCCACCACCAGTCGCAGATGCCAAGCAATTTTGCCAAGACCATGCCGTCTACACGTCATGCTCTGAAGGCAATATCCATGTTCAAGGACGATTACTTGCTTGACTTCATCAATGTAGAGGAACTTGACGAACGAGATCCACAGGACATTGACGAGCGGATTATAGAAAATTCAATAGTTGCGAATGTTAAGAACTTCATTCTTACGTTCGGCAAGGACTTTACGTTTATGGGTAATCAAGTGCATATAGACAAGTTCGGACATGACCATTGGATTGATCTGCTGTTCTTCAACAGAGAGTTGCAATGTCTTGTAGTGTTTGAACTAAAGAAAGGCGCTTTCAAACCAGCCTATCTTGGTCAGTTGTCTGCCTATATACGCATACTGAATGATGACGAGCGCAAACCTCATGAGAATCCGACTATAGGAATAGTGCTTTGCCGTGATGCTGATAAGACATACGTTGAATATCTTCTTCAAGACTACACCCAGCCAATGGGTGTTGCAACATACAAGGTGATGCCTGAGAAGCTAAAGAAAATACTTCCTCCAGAAGAAGAATTCAAGAGATTGCTTGACGGAAAAGAATTCGACAAATCCGAAAAATAAGGAGACTATGGGAACTACTCTTTGGTGATAATAAGTAATTTGTCATTAGTATCCAGTTGTGTAAACAGAGTCGTAACACAGTTCAGTTTACACTACCTCAACCCACTTAAACACAAAAAAAGGCGTACAACCAAAATCATTATGATTTCAGTTGTACGCCTTTTGGGAATGTATGTAAAATCTGCATTTAACTAAGGATAGGTACGTTACGCTTTATAAATTACACATAAAATCAAATTACGGCTAAAAAAATAAAGAAACAGCAATAATAATTACGGAGGCTTAGAAAAAATTATTATCTTTGTCCATGATAATAAAAAAAATGTCAGTTACATACATTTCATCATATCCACGTTAATTATGTCAAATAATCGCACTTGGCTTGCCTTTGCCAATAGAAAAAGATGTAGACATGCTGATGCAATCCATAGTCTTGGATTCATTAGCTGGAGAATGGGAAGAGCACGTTTTTCTATCGGAGACGTTGTATATCTTTTTATGTCAGATGAGCGTTGTATACGCTTCAAGATGGTTGTAACTGCAGAGAATTGCAAACGTGAAGACCAAGAATTCTGGATTGAAACACCACAAAATGATATTACTTACAAACTTGAACTTCTTGAGGAATACGAAGGCACAATGCTTTCTGAGCAAGAATTATCCAAACATGGATTCAATGGAGGCAGATCTCTTGAAGTTCCCTGTTGCAACAATAAAGAACTTAT
>ERZ1026862.1614-NODE-1614-length-12948-cov-99.245327_pt1 | contig 12948 bp, 9 predicted proteins | sample MGYA00380161_ERZ1026862 | MGnify/ENA primary metagenome ERZ1026862 (study PRJEB33269, sample SAMEA4719797) | human gut metagenome | biome: human-associated habitat; feature: organic feature; material: feces | place: Cameroon | collected 2013-10 ... | reverse complement strand
TTATGTTAGGAGCAATAATAGGAGATATTGCTGGCTCAAAATATGAGTTCAACAATACGTTTGATTATGATTTCGAGATGTTCGGCGAGGGATGCGACTTCACCGATGATACCATTTGTACGGTGGCGATAGCCGATGCAATACTGAACGGGCGAAACTATCAGGAAAGCCTGTTGGATTGGTGCCGCCGCTATCCTTCTCCAAAAGGAGCGTATGGCGGAAGATTCGCGGGGTGGATTCGTTCTCTTGATCCACAGCCATATAATAGTTTTGGCAATGGTTCGGCAATGCGAGTATCGCCGGTGGCTTGGCTATTCGATGACCTGTCGCAGGTTTTGGAAGAGGCAGAGAAAACGGCTCTTCCTACTCATAACCATCCCGAAGGAATCAAGGGAGCCAAAGCCGTGGCTCATGCCATCTGGCATTTCCGCAAGAGCAGATTCTCAGAAGAATCTAAGGAGTATAAAGATAAGAATCCTAAAGAATCTGATGATAAGGCAATGAAAGCCTTCAAGGATATCGCCCGCAGCTATTATGAGGATTTCGATACGCGAGATTATCCGAAGGGCAAGTTCGACGAAACCTGCATGGATGCCGTGCCATTATCTTTCTATCTCCTCTCGCAAGCCTCATCCTTCGAGGATGCCATCCGCCTGGCCATATCTCATGGCGGCGATAGCGATACCATCGGAGCCATCGTTGGCAGTATCGCCGAAGCCCGATTCGGTATTCCGCAAGAGATTAAGGACAGAGCTATGGAATATCTGCCGGATGAGATGCAAGATGTATTGAAACAATTTGCAGGAAAATGCGAAATAAAGCCCAAATAATTTGGTATTATCGAAGAAAAGTCTTAACTTTGCCCCATACATATTAAAAAAGTAAGATTATGCAAGAATATCAATTGGATTTTGTAACCTATTGCGTTGGCAACTTAGCCGACCGATTGAACATGAGTGCCAGTAAGGTATATAAGATGTTACGGTCAACAGATATCTTAAATGGCTATATGATACCCTGCTATGATGTGCTCCATACTTTCGGCAAGGAGTACATCATGGACGATTTGATTAACTTGTTAAAGAAACGAGGAGCATTGAAATGAAAGTTTATCACGCATCAAAATTCATCATAGAATCACCAGACATTTATCATTCTCGTGATTTATTGGATTTCGGCAAAGGATTCTATCTGACATCACTTGTCGAACAGGCGAAGAAATATGCCCAGCGATTTCTCTTTCAGGGCGACAAAGCATATCTTAACCAATACATCTTAGATGAAAACTTAGACAGAGAATATAAGATAAAAGAGTTTATTGGCTACAACGAAGAGTGGTTAGATTTCGTTGCTTTATGCCGAATTGGGAAACAAACAAATAAGTTTGATATGGTTACAGGTGGTATAGCAAATGATAAGGTATTCAATACCATAGATCTTTACTTCTCCGGTAACATCAGCAAAGAAGAAGCACTTAAACGCTTAAAGTTTATTCATCCCAATCACCAGATATGTATTTTAAATCAAGATATTTTGAACAAGCATCTGCACTTTCTTCAGTCAGATGAAATAATATAAGGAGGGACTTTCATGGAAGCAAACAAGACAATACTTCAAATGAAATATGCTCGCATAGTACCTATCTTTGCAGAGCAAACAGGCATTACGTTGGAAGATGCTCTAGATTTCTTTTATACTTCTTCTATTTATCAGATGATGAATGAAGGCATTGCTGATATGCATTGCAGAAGCGATGGATATTTGGCGAATTTAGTAAAAGAAGAGTGGAAAAATAAAATTGCATAGATTCCTAATTCACACTACAGCTTATTCTGCCGAAAGATATGAGAGAAATATCGGCTAGAATAAAGTGTTACAACTAGGCTCAGCAAAGCTGCTGACTGCAGTCAGCAGACCTGCCGACTAGGCTCGGCAGACCTGCTGAGCCTAGTGGCAACTGCTGAGAAGGTATCTTCTGGAACCCGAGGAGTAATGTCTTTCAACTCACGAAGACGCTTGCATCAACCTATAGAGTTGACTCCTTTATCCCATCGAGCCGACTCCGTCATCTTGTAGAACCAACTCATTCTGCTAAATCAACCCTATCTACAACCTTCTCCAGGCAGTTAATCATTTTGATACTGCTTATCAGAAATCGTGGTCCCAATAAAAGTGTCTGCGATGCTGGCGGGCTATAAAGTCGATATTACATGTAAATGAATACCTCTGTTCGGGATAACGAACTGAGGTAATACATAGATAAACTGTACCCATTTTTTTGATAAATTATTGTTTCTTACTGAAAATATAAAACGTGGCTTTTCTTAGTCTGCTTTTTAGCCTTTCACCTGCATTACCTAAGTTGTGTTTCAACCATCGTCTTCTTTTTGGGCGCAAAAATACTCATATGGTATTACAGCTTATTTGAAGAAATATTAAAAACCTATTAGAAAATAGTGAACTTTATGTTTCATTCACCTTTCTCCTATTTTGGCTGTACTTCCAAGTTTGCCATAATATAAGTCGTGTCTTTCATCTATTTTTTGCCTTCATAGTCAAGAAAGAATCCTTTTGTGCAGTATTAGAAAATAAGCGTTTTACAAAGCCATTTCCTGTATAATAACAAAATGTCCACAAAACCAAATTCTTGGAATTGCGGACAAAAATGAATAGTTTTATATAATGTTAGAAAGCTGCAACATTATTAATACATGGTGTACCCTTGGCATCATCGAATACAATGCGAAGACCATTGGTCTTTACCTTGTCAAATCGTAGGATACGCTTGTAACCGATTGTGGTTGTCTCTTCCTTTTGACTGAGCTTTACCCAGTTCTTGCCCTCAAGATAATATACAGTGAATGCTTTCACACGCTGTCCTAAAAGTATATACTCCTGGAGCAAAAGTCGAGATATTTCTCAGAGTGAGAACTATTTGGTTATCTTACAGGACGAATCACGAATTTGAATGCATAGTCCTGATAAGGAAGCATATATTTCTCAATAGGTAATGAGCCCCATGTATCGACACATCCCAATCCCATCTGTCTCTGACTAATGTGTACAGAGGTAAAGTCTCGTGGTACAAGGTCTCCAGAATGTTCTTGGTTCTTTACCGGTCCGCGGTAAAGATCTGAAGTCAGATAGTTCAGGCTTGAACACTCCATTGGGTCATTGGAGAAAAACTCCAGACCTTTATTGTCTTTTGTCAGAACCTTCCAATATCTTACCTGCGTCTTGTTGCCAGATTCCTGTGGACGGACGTATGGATAATACTGATCCTTTACCAACTGGGTAAAAATGCCCAATCTGTCGGAATTGTTACGGTCTGCATAATTCTCGTTAGGACCCTTTCCGTAGAATTCAACTCTATCAAACTTCTTAGGCATCTGCAATTCCATTCCATAGCGCAGAAGATTTGGCTTGTTCTCTGCATCAGGATTTACCTTCAGATCTTGTTCAACAGTCAGTTCTCCATTATTATTCAATGTATAGGTAAGAGTCAGTGTAGACTCTGTTTCTTTGAGATACAACTCGGCAACAACAGAACCATTCTCCTTACGGGTAAAATTCTTCAGTTCCATACTTGGTTTATTCCATGCTGCACTTAATGTAGTCATATGTGAACCAAAATCGTTGTCTGTGCATGCTCTCCAGAAGTCTGGAGTCAAATCAAATCCTCTTACAAGCATAGGTGTTTTGTCAACATCCAAATAAGAAACAAGTCCTGTTGCCTTACTGATGGTAACATCCACACCATTGGCAGAAAGAACGAGATACTTGGCATGATCTACAGCCTTGACTTTGGCTGTTTCAGAGGAATTCAATACAGGGAACTTATAGTCGCTAATCATAAACTGCTGGTGGGCGATTTCTTCATCCTTACTTAGAAGAAGCGAATCACTGTTCAATTTGTACGAAAGAGTCAGTGTCTTTTCCTTTCCTCTGTACTTCTTGTCTGCAACTATCTTTGCATATCCAGGAATTGCAATGGTCTTGCTTGTCTGAGGAAGAATATTGTATTTGCCAAGGTTGATTAAACCATTTGCCATACTTTTTCCCTCTATCTCTATTGAATATACGAGATTTACGTTATTCAACGGAACAAAGAAGTTCTCGTTGAATACAGAGACTGTACCCTTGACCTTGTTCTCAAGTTTGCTCCAGATGTTCTGATGGAAGTATTTCACTTCATAAGCATGAGGATTTGGTCTTCTGTCCGGACTAACCAAGCCATTGTTGTTGAAGTTCTCGTCAGACATAGGGAAACGACCATAATCACCGCCATAGGCATAGATCTGATTACCAGTTATCTTGCTCTTGTCGCGCAGACCCTGATCAACAAAATCCCAGATAAAACCACCCTGATACTGAGGATACTGACGAACCAAATCCCAATACTGCTTGAATCCACCCATAGAATTACCCATGGCATGGGCATACTCCTGCTGAAGAAGAGGTTTGTCACAATAGTCCTTTTCCAGATATGCTCTACAACTGTCGTAATCAGCATACATAGGACAGAAAATGTCAGTCTTGCCAGCCTTCAGACCAGCCAACTCGTATGACTCAACAGGACGGGTTTCATCATGCTTGCCTGTTGAACATGCCATTTCGTATTGTACTGGACGAGAACTATCATATGCCTTTACCCAATCGTAGGCATCCTCAAAGTTCTTACCATAACCTGATTCGTTACCAAGACTCCACATAATGATACAAGGATGGTTTTTGAGAACCTTCACATTGTGCATGTTACGCTCAAGGTGTGTCTTGTTGAACAACTCATTTTTAGCCAAAGTCTCTTTACCAAATCCCATTCCGTGGCTTTCCAGATTTGCCTCAGCCATGACATAAATACCATATTCATCACACAAATCATACCAGCGTGGGTCATTTGGATAGTGGCTGGTGCGTATAGCATTGATGTTTAATTGCTTGGCAACCTTTATGTCACGAATCATGTTCTCAACACTGACAACATATCCTCCATCAGGATCTATCTCATGACGGTTCACACCCTTGATAAGAACAGGCTGTCCATTTACCAAGAGCTGTTTTCCCTTGATCTCGATCTTTCTAAAACCGACATTTTGGCGAATGACTTCCAATACTTTATCTCCATCCATCAGTGTCGCTCTGAGTGTGTACAAATTCGGTGTTTCTGCAGTCCATTTGGCTACATTCTGAATGGTTGACTCTACTGTTGAACTGCCACCCTGTAACTGTTGCTTTCTTTCAAAAACCGTATTGCCAGTTTTCTTGTCTATCAATTCTACCAGAACAGTCTTTCCATCACATGATTCTGTAGAAAAATGAATGGCAAAGATACCGTCTTTATAATTATCGGACAAGGAAGAGGTTACGTTCAAGTCCTTAATATGTGACTTCGGCTGAGCATAGATATAGTTCTCTCTGGCAATACCGCGAAGTCTCCAATAGTCCTGATCCTCAAAATAAGAGCCATCGCACCATCTCATCAGCTGCATGGCTATCAGATTCTCTTTTCCTGGTTCTACATATTTAGTGATGTCAAATTCCGCAGCAACCTTATTGTCTTCAGCATAGCCAACAAACTTTCCATTTACATATAGGTTGATATTGCTGGAAAATTCGCCGATGTGCAGTATTATATTGTCACCATTCCAATTCTCAGGAATTACAATCTTACGTCGGTAAGATCCGACGTAGTTGCCAAGATCCTGCACATAAGGAGGATTTGATTCCCATTCATTTTCCCACTCATATCTATAGTTGGTATAGACTGGCACGCTATAGCCATTCAACTCCCAACATCCAGGAATTGGCATCTTACCCCAATTAGAATCATCAAGATTGAGAGAATAGAAATCTAAAGGACGCTCATTGGCATTCTGCACCCAATTGAATTTCCAAATTCCTTCAATAGACAAGAATCTCTTTGAAAGCTTCTTGTCATTTCTGTCAGACAGTTCCTTATTCTCATAGCCGAAGAAATCAGAAACAAGCTCGTTACGATTGATGTTGTTCACCAAAGGGTCATTCCATGGTTCTGTCTTCTGGGCATATACATTACCTGACAAAGCCATAAAAAGTACCATAAAATTGCATAATTTATTCATAATCAATAGGTATTTATAGTTTTACACTTGCTCCAAACTCAACAGTGAAAGGACGAAGATAGCGTCCGGACATTACGTAGCCATTGAATCGCTTGGCTTCTTCCGGACCAATAAGCTCTGAGCCGGATATTGTACCGCTGGCACCTTTTTGGTTCAGGAAGTTGACTACACCAAGGTTGAATGATAATTTGTTGGTCGCATTCCATTTCACACCTGCGAAAGTTTCCCAATGGCCGTTAAACCAAAGGGCATTTGAAAGGTTAGCATACGTTTTTCCAAAATATCTGAAACTGCCCCATACAGTCATCTTATCCTTGTAAAAGGTATAACTTGGGTCAAGCTCAATCAGTATCTGTGGTATTTCCTTGACAATGTTACCAGTGGCGTTTAAGTCTGCGGTCTCACCATCATCAAACTTTACTGTCACAGAATAGTCCTTGTATGTTGGTTTCTGATAAGTAAAGAGGGCATGAAGATGCGCACCCTTGAAAGGGTCAAGTTCCACATTGGTTGTCCATCCAACAGTCTGAATGCTATAATTTAATGATGTTGTCTTTGAAATACTAGTGCCAGGTTTGGTTATATCCTGCTGGTCTGTATTGTTCGTCTTCTGAATCCAGGTTATCATTGATGTAACATCAATCCACTTATTGCGATAGTATATACCACCACGGAGCAATGGAATGCGGAGACGCAGGTCCTGTGGTCCCATATTGGCATAATCTGTCATGCGAGGAGAGCGTTCCATTTGAGTGAAGTCAGCGGTGAGTCCCATACCTTTATAAAAGGACCATGTAGCCGAAACTGTAAATGCATAATTGAGCTTATTCTTTGTTCTGTGCTGTGGTGTAATGGTTACACCGTCTGCATTGGTTGCACCGACATACATGTCTGCAAATCGTGCATAAGGCAACTGGTCTACAGACATACGACACCACTCTAAGCGTGCGCCATAGAAGAAACGAAGGCTTTCAATAGGACGCCATTCGTCTGTGAAATATCCTGCTAACTTATTCTCATTACCGATAGCATAGTCTGTAGAAATCTCATTGAACCCATAATAAGTTGTTCTTGCAGTCGGGTCTGAAACCATGGAATGTGATAGAAACTCCGGATACTCATTTACAGTGGCATCCCATTGTGTTGACGCAGACCAGTAGTTTAAGTCAAAGTTCCACTCGTTGAGACCTATTTTAAGATTATGCTGGCCATAGTTTCTCATCACCTCAGAGGTGAGAAGGAAAGATTTTGCCTTTGCAGTATGAAACCAGATTCTTCGACCATCCATCATACCTGTATAAAGCTTTCCATTCTTGTCATAATACGTATTCGTATTACCCTCAACCTTTCCATCTTTGACATTCATGATGGAACTGCCGCCAAAGTCGGCATAGTTAGCATCAGCCCAGGTATATTTAGCCTTTGTATCCAAGTTCCATGCATTACCTAAATCCCATTTGAATAATACCGCAAATTCGTGAGATTTGTTCTTGTTCCAATCATTGATAGTAGTGTTTTTCACTTCACCTGTCTTCATATCACGGTACATGAAGTTCTGAGAAGCTGGAACGTATGAAGATGTACCCAATTTAAAGCCATCCAATTCTGTCACATCACCATTAGTGTGATAGATAAATGGTGCAAAACAGGTTACGGTACCCATACGCTGACTGTTTGAGAACTTGTAGAGGAAAGACAACTGACCTCTGTTTCCCCAATGCTTTGTCAGGGCACCCTTATAAATCTGGGTACGGTCATTATAGTTGGTAAACTTCAAGTCAAAGGTTCCCGGATCAAAGTTTTGATACATATTCAAGGCATAAGTCCAGCCTTTAGCCAGAGGTCCTGAAACGTTCAAATCAAACTGATGCATACCATAATGGTTGCCTTTGTAATTCAAAATACCCTTGAACGTATTACTGCCTAAGTCGCTGAAACTGTTTACTGAATAAGCAATGTTTCCTGTAGCTATGGCTGATTCCTGCGGGTTCATCAATCCTACTTCAGCCAAGCTTCCGTCACTTCTCCAATGAGCAGATAGAGGATGGATGTAAGAAGAATAAACGACAGGTAATCCGTTCTCGTACACATTTACATCTTCACTTGGAAGACCTATCTGAATGTAACGAGGTGCATTGGCATCGGATGCATTGAGCATCACATTGCGTTCTGCTTTCTTTTCTACCATTGTAGTGTCTGACTTCTCTTGAGCACTACAAATACTTGGGATGACCACGCAACAAGATAAGAGCAAAAGTTCTCTTCTCATAACTTTAAAACATTAAAAACGCTAAACACATAATGGATTTATTTCAACCATACATGCAATTACGCTTTATGTCCGTTGCACCTATACGGACCCAAATTAACTACTGAACACATACATAAGGGAAACAGCGTTGGTGCAGTACGAGCTACTCAGTCAAACAGTCCTGAACTCCTAAAACATCCTATACAAGCCAGTAGTGGAATACACTTTGACCTCTAAGATAATTATGAAATTTTACTATACGTTATATTCTACTAATGGAACTATTCTGGTGTAGTTGATAATAAGTTTACTATTTTTATATCTTATTGGGCGGTCTATAACAGCCTTGTATATTCCTGATCCTGGTTTGATATTATTTTGATATTATATAGAATCCGTGTGTGTATAACCAAGTGCGCTTGTAAACGCCATTTCCAATATGCTTGTCCTTCCCGTCTTTCTCACTCGGCATTCGTCAATTAAGGTAAGGCGTGAAAACGATTGCAAAGGTAAGACTCAAAACTTAATAATCAAAAAAAAAAAACAATATTATTAAACTTTAACGGTAATAACCAAAATGTTTATCAGATTTCAATATATCCTTACTTGTTGGCACGGATCTTTAATCCGTAACCCTTTAGAAGTAACATCTGTTTTTACGTTATTTGTTGCTTCTTTGTTTTCTTCTTTGCTCTTTTTCTCAACCTGCGGCGCAAGTTCAAGCTGTATTTTTCGGTCCAATGCAGCCAGTTCCGCTTTCAGACTTTTCAGCTCTTCTTCCTAATGGACATATTTGTATAATAGATTGCGATATACGTATCATGGAAACTGCTTCGGGATGTAGCAGACTGTACGTCGGGACGTAATTTCGCTGATTTTATGGCAATACATGGCAGATTATGGCAATTCAAAAAGCTATTGCCATACCAATATATTCTTATAATCAAACAGTTATAGAGCAGTATGGCAATATGGCAATTCTTGAAAGAAAAACAATTATAATACAGCAGATAGAAAAACACTAATCCTTTTCAATATTCCATCTGTTGCAAAAACAAAAAGGGTGCGCCATTGCCTTATGACCCACCCCTCATATTATAATTTAGTTTACTCGCTTGCAGGTTATTCTCTGCTTATACTGACTTCCTTTATTTCTCCTCAAAATAACTGCCCGCTTCCATCTTGCAATCCATCGCACGGCACTTGTTGTAGCGCTCTCGGGCTCTGTTTTCTCTTGCAAACATCGCCTTGGTGCCAGCCTCATCTTCCGAGAACTGAAGGTGATTGTCGATGCCCATACCATGAGCAATGTTCTCCACATCAAGATCATCGGTACCGATGAAGGTAAAGGTCCAGTTCTGCTTCTTCAACTTCTCAATGAGGTTCTTGATCATCTTCAAATCATACTCCTCGCTGCAGTTCTCCTCACCATCTGTGATGATAGTCACCAATACGCTGTCATCCTCGGTGGTCAGGGCGTTGATCTTGGCTATGCCCATGCCTATGGCATCGTAAAGAGGGGTGCCGCCACATGGGTTGTAATCCCTTGATTTCAAAGGGTTAGCACGACGGGCAGACACATTATCATAGAACAGATTCTTGTGGGTGCTGTCGAAGGTGATGAGCGTTACACGCTGCTCCATGTCCTTATGCGTCTTCTGCATTTTCTGAATCGTGGTCAGGGTCTCGTTGATGCCCACCAGTGCCTGGCGCTCGATAATGCTCATGCTGCCACTCTCATCTACTACCAAAAGATTGAATACTCGTTTCATAACTTGTTTCTCCTATTTATTTTAATTGTTCAACATAATTTTATAAGCAAGAAGAACTATTCCCAGCTTCTATTTATCCCTTAAAAGAAAGAATAGAGTGGAAAATTAAGCAGAGGATTATCTTTTTTCTAAAAATATTTTTGTCAGTAGAAATAAAACCCGTACTTTTGCACCAAATTATTATACATATTATATAAGGAGATGAAAGAAATATTGATAGTAAGCATAGGCAGCTTCTTCGGAGGCGGCATGAGATATTGGATTTCAAAGTTGGTGCAATCCTGCACGGTGATTGCCTTTCCTTTCGGAACGATGGCGGTGAATGTGGCGGGATGCCTCATCATCGGGTTCCTCTCGGGATTGAACTGGCGGGAAGGGGGATGGATGTCGCCATCTGCCAAACTGCTGCTCACCACGGGGTTCTGCGGAGGATTCACTACCTTCTCTACCTTTATGAACGAGGGAGCAGGACTGATGAAAGAAGAGAATTACCTCTATATGATACTCTATCTCTTCGGAAGTCTGGCGCTGGGACTTATCGCCGTTCTCGCCGGACATTATCTGGCGAAAATGATTGCATGAGAAGAAGTAGGAGAATTGAAGAAAAAGGCTCAGATTGCCGAAAAATATACTGAAGATAGTATTCCATCAAATGAAGAAATGATGAAAATACTATCTTTTTTATTATTTTATATTTTCAAAATGCCTTAATTACGAAATTTATTCGTAAATTTGCAGAAAATAATCTGCACTCGACAATTTGAAAGCAAGCTTTCATTGTACTCGTTTGCTTAATTTTTGCACCAATGAATACATTAGATACAAACAATATAAAATGGAGCGAGAATGTAATTATCGCTGACGCCGACTATATAGACCGAGTGGCTTTTGATCTGATAGTCAACTTCGAACGTATGATCAACCGTCGCATCCAACCAGCCGATATGGCACAATGGGCAGTCTGCATTGCCCTTGACGGAGGTCTGAGAGAGGGCGAGCACGAGACACAGGTTGTGCTTATCCACGACAAGCAGTCGATGGCGATGAAGAACTTCCGCCCTGCCAACTATGAGAAGGATCTGAACGCTCAGGCTTTCAAGGATGATAAGCTCGGAGAATTCATCATCTCTTCATATCCTACGGAGGAAAAGATGGTAGGCAAGGATGACTTCCTCGTAGATGTGGCACGCACCGTATGCAACGCCAAGGAAGTGAAGCGAGTGATGGTAATCCCAAATTCTGAGAATGGAGATGCTTACGACCGACTCCGCGAGATACTCCGCAAGGTAGATGACGACGACAAGCGCATCACCCTCTTTGCCATGCAGCCCATGCCAGGCGGCAACTTCAGACAGGAGATTCTCGGATATTCGCTCATGAATGCCCTGGGAATTTCGGCAAATGAGATAAAGTAAAAAATGAAGAGTGAAGAATTCATTTGCTTTACTTTCCATAAGGGCGCAAGCCTAATTTAACATTTAACATTACACTTAACATTAAAAATAAAAAATGAGTAGAGTACTTATGATTGGCGCAGGTGGCGTGGCTACCGTGGCTGCCTTCAAGATCGTCCAGAACCAGGACGTTTTCACCGAGTTTATGATTGCTAGCCGTCGCAAGGAAAAATGCGATAAGCTGGTTAAGGATATCCACGCCAAGGGCTACAAGATGGATATTCAGACAGCTGAGGTGGATGCCGATGACGTTGAGCAGTTGAAGGCTCTCTTCAATAGCTATAAGCCTGAACTTGTCATCAACCTCGCTTTGCCTTATCAGGATCTTACTATCATGGATGCCTGTCTGGCTTGCGGTTGCAACTACATGGATACCGCTAACTATGAGCCTAAGGACGAGGCTCACTTCGAATATTCATGGCAGTGGGCATACAAGGATAAGTTTGAGCAGGCAGGTCTCTGCGCTATCCTCGGTTGCGGTTTCGACCCAGGTGTATCAGGCATCTTCACCGCTTATGCAGCCAAGCATCACTTCGATGAGATTGAGGTGCTCGACATCGTGGATTGCAACGCCGGAAACCATCACAAGGCTTTCGCAACCAACTTCAACCCAGAAATCAATATCCGCGAGATTACCCAGAAGGGACTCTGGTATAAGGATGGCGAATGGATTGAAACCGACCCACTCTCTATCCACAAGCCTCTCACCTACCCTAACATCGGCCCTCGCGAGAGCTATCTGATGCACCACGAGGAGTTGGAGAGCCTGGTGAAGAACTACCCTACCATCAAGGAGGCACGCTTCTGGATGACCTTCGGTCAGCAGTATCTCACTTACCTTGATTGCATTCAGAACCTCGGCATGAGCCGCATCGACGAAATCGAGTACGAGGCTCCATTGGCAGATGGTTCCGGCAAGACAGCCAAGGTGAAGATTGTTCCATTGCAGTTCCTCAAGGCCGTATTGCCTAACCCACAGGATCTCGGCGAGAACTATGATGGCGAAACATCTATCGGTTGCCGCATCCGTGGTAAGAAGGATGGCAAGGAGCGCACCTACTACGTTTATAATAACTGCAAGCACCAGGAGGCTTACAACGAAACCGGTATGCAGGGCGTAAGCTACACCACCGGTGTGCCAGCCATGATTGGTGCCATGATGTTCCTCAAGGGCATCTGGAAGAAGCCAGGCGTATGGAACGTAGAGGAGTTCGACCCAGATCCATTCATGGAGCAGTTGAATAAGCAGGGATTGCCATGGCACGAGGTGTTTGATGGTGATTTGGAAATCGACTAAACTTTAAATAAAATAAGAATATGGCAAAAGAAATGCAAGAGGGAAAATTGAATCCCAATGAAGGCAAGCTGAA
>ERZ1026862.1610-NODE-1610-length-12955-cov-4.441628_pt1 | contig 12955 bp, 7 predicted proteins | sample MGYA00380161_ERZ1026862 | MGnify/ENA primary metagenome ERZ1026862 (study PRJEB33269, sample SAMEA4719797) | human gut metagenome | biome: human-associated habitat; feature: organic feature; material: feces | place: Cameroon | collected 2013-10 ... | reverse complement strand
AAATCATATTAGGGCACCACCGCACAAATCCCATCGATTGAAAAATGTGAACGAATAGCAAACAAACCAGTTGCAGAGAAAAATAAAAAATGGTATAATAAAAGTATGAATAAGCAGATAAGTTTATCGAACCTGGAGGACGAACTGTCACAGGTACGAACGAAGAAAAAAGAATTTCTGGAGCAGATAGAGCGGATAGTACCGTGGAACGAATGGGTAGCAATGATAAAGCCGAGCTATTACAAAGGAGAGCGCGGGAATAAGCCATACGATCTGGAATTAATGCTGAGACTCTACCTGATACAGAATCTGTATAATTTGGCTGATGAAGCAACAGTTGCAGAAGTAACGGACAGCAGGGCGTTTTCTGATTTCTGTGGAGTGGAATCAAGCAATCAGATACCAGACGGAGATACGCTGGGAAGATTCAGAAATCTGTTGATAAAAAACGAGCTGCAGGAAAAGCTCTTTGCACAGGTAGTCGAACAGCTTACAGCAAGAGGGTTGATTCTGAAAAAGGGAACGATAGTAGATTCAACGATAATAGCAGCGCCGACCTCCACCAAAAACAAGGAACGCAAACGTGACTCTGACACACATCAGACGCGCAAGGGAAATGCGTGGTATTTTGGCTATAAAGCGCATATCGGAGTTGATAAGTACAGCGTGCTTGCGCATACTGTTAAAGCCACTCCGGCGAATGTTCACGATGTAACGATGATGTCTGAACTCCTTACTGGAGAGGAAGAAGTCGTTTATGGCGACAGCGGTTATCTTGGCGCTGAAAAGCGTGAGGAAGCGATTGTAAAGAATCATTCCGTAAAACTGATAAAATATAAATTGAACCGCCGTCCATCGCAGAGCAAGGACAATTCCGTCAGATCAAGAGCACAAATCAAACGCAGGGAAATGGAGAAATCATCAGTCAGGGCAAAGGTTGAACACGTTTTTGGAGTAGTTAAGGGACTGCTCGGGTACCGAAAAACTCGGTATAAGGGTCTGCGAAAACAGACCGCTAAATTGAATATCATGTTCGCCCTGGCGAATCTGATTCTGGCTGACAGACCTCATCTGGCAGCTTGATTCAGTGCACCATGGCAAGCCTGATGGGTAACCCGCGCGAATCCCACAACATGTCACTCTTTTGATGCCAATGGGTCGCTAATTGTGCGGTGTTGCCCAAAGAGTTCCTGTCTTCAATTGGAATTGCGAAACAGGACTTTGGTCCTGATGATATTTCCATGGTTGAAAAGGCTTTAAAATTTCGATACGGGTTAAGAGCATATTGAACATTTATGTCGGAACTGTATTGGCGCAAATATTTAGTGATTTAATAAAGCACCCCCACCTGCCAACCAGCAGGTGGGGGTTGCTTTGCCCATTTTCCGGGCTGTTGTGGTGGAGCCGAGGGGAATTGAACCCCTGTCCGAAAACCCGTCCTCACAACTTTCTCCGGGTGCAGTTTATCTTTTAGATCTCCCTCGCACGAACGCCGACAAACAGGCTCTCGCGTTTGGCAGCCTTTAGTACATCAAAGATTACAAGGCTACTCATCAGTGACGTTCACCACTAGGCGACGCCATATCCCCGCCCGTGGTACTGCGGAGTATGACGGTAGCGCGCTTAGGCAGCTACTAACTCAGAATTATTATCTGCGTTTAAATTTAAAGGTGCGACGATTAAAGTGATTTCGCCCTCACTACCCGCTTATCGTGCCTCAGAATCCCCGTCGAAGCCTTTACGGCCCCAGATTCAGTATTACGATCTGTGAAATAAAGTATACCACAATTGCAAACGTTTGTCAAGTGGTTTATTTCGCCATATTCCGCGGAATATGCCGCACTCTGTCGGATTACAGCACGATCCGCCCGGAATGTTGACAATCCCGGCGGCCTGTGATATACTGGATTCAAGGCGCAATGCGCTCTTAGGGTATGGGATACAGGAGAGAAAAATGGGAAGAACAGGCGAATACATAAACGACAGCTGGCGATTCAGCAAGTGTGGCGCTGCCCAGCCCGGGAAACTGGCTTCACCCGGATTTGACGACAGCGGCTGGCAGGAAATCACCCTTCCGCACACATGGAATTCCTCGGACTGCACCGGCGTTGTGGACCCGGCGCCGGAATACTCCGAGGGGTACTACCGCGGCGCAGGCTGCTATCGCAGGAAGGTGTTCCTGTCGAATGAACAGTACCGCGGCAGGGAAGTGTTTATTGAATTCGGCAGCGCGAATACTGTCACGGAGCTTTACATCAACGGAAAGAAAGCCGGCAGGCACGAGGGCGGTTACTCCGCATTCCGGTTCGATATCACAAAATACGTCCGGGTCGGAACGGAAAATCTGTTTGCGGTGGTCGTCAGCAATGCAACGTCGGAATACATCGCTCCGATATGCGATTGCGGCGATTTCACCAAAATGGGTGGAATCTACCGCCCGGTGCGTATCGTTTCTACCAGCCGTGTGCACCTGAGTTCGTTCAGTCCGTGCGTGGAAGTACTTGACGGAAGTGCCCGGGTAGCTGCTGAGATACAGCTGGAGAACAACGACGCAGCGGACGCCCGGATCACGGTGACAGCAGAGGTGTCCGGCGAGGGCGCGGTATTATCCGCGCAGGAGGAATTCACGGTCCCACGCGGAGGAATACAGCCTGGCTCACTTGAGATCGCGATTCCCGAACCGCATTTGTGGGACGGAGTCCGCGACCCGTTCCTTTATACGATGAAGGTCAGCGTAAGCGTTGACGGGGAATGCGTGGACAGCCTGTCGAAGCAGTTCGGCGTGCGTACTTTCAGTTTCGACCGGGAAAAGGGATTCTTCCTTAATGGGAAGCCTATGCCGCTGCATGGCGTGAATTACCACCAGGACGCCCCGAAGGGCGGCTGGGCGATGAGCCAGAAGCAGCGCGAGCGTGACTACGCCATGATGAGGGATATGGGCTGCAATGCGGTCAGAATGGCGCATTATCAGCACTGTGAGGAGGAATACGCGCTGTGCGACCGGCTGGGACTCTGCGTGTGGACCGAAATCGGGATCATCGGCAAGCTGTGCCCCGGGGAGCCTGCCGAGCCGGTGCTTTCTCCGGAATTCCGCGAGAGTGCGCTGAGCCAGCTTCGGGAACTTATCGACCAGACGCGGAGCCATCCGTCCGTGATAATGTACGGTATGTCCAACGAAATATACCAGATGTCCGACAGCATATGGGAGCTGTACTGCGAGATGGAAAAGATGATCGGCAGCTATTCAGACAAACGCGCCGCGGTCTATGCGGACGCGCAGTTCTGGGGAAAATTCCGGGAACTCCCGGCGGACGCTGTGGGATACAACCGCTATTTCGGCTGGTATAAGGAAGCCGGAGATGTGGAGAAATTCGGCGAGTGGTTCGACAAGGCGCATGCGGAACAGCGCCGTCCGCTGTGCGTGTCAGAATACGGCGGCGGTGGGGCAATAACCCAGCACAAGGACAACATCGACTGGCTGACCGAGATCGACCCTAACGGCGAGCGGCACTACGAGAACTACCAGTCCTATATGCATGAGCGGATCTGGGTGCAGCTTTCCGTGAGGGACTACCTCTGGGGGAAGTTCGTGTGGTGCATGTTCGATTTCCCCTCCGCCGGGAGGAAAGAAGGGGACACCGCCGGAATAAACGACAAGGGGCTTTGCACCCGGGAGCGTATTCCCAAGGACGCGTACTGGTTCTATCGCTCAGTGTGGAGCAGCTCCCGGACATGCCGTATAACGGAGAAGCGGTTCCGGCGGAGGGCGGCGCTGGTTCCGGTCGTGAAGGCGTATGCCAACGCGGTGCGCGTGGAGCTTTTCGTCAACGGTGAATCCCGTGGAGCCGGCAGGAATACTGACGAGCGGCTGCCGACAGTGTTCGTCTGGGAGAACGTACAGCTGGAGCAGGGGAGGGAGAATTCCGTCACAATACGGGCGGAATATTCCGACGGCTCCACCCTTGAGGATCATGCTTCCTGGTTCGGCGAATGAGCCTGCGACAATATTACAGAATGCCATGTGTGATAATTTGCACATGGCATTTTCACTTTATTGTCAGATTTAATTTCTTAAAGTTACAGGTTTACTTAAATGAGTAAATAAAGCAAAAAACAGATAATTGCGTGCGATAGTGCAAAATGCACAATACTTTTTAGAATTTCATATTTGGAATTAACGAAGTTGCGGTTTGGGTGTTGACTTTAGCTAAAATGTGTGTTAAAATTACCTTGCGATAAGGTGATGAGCAATTGAGATTCACTCAAAAGAAACTAATTGCGAAATTCACCTAAATAACTTAATATACAAAGCGTGGAGGTAATACAATGAAATTCAAGAAGATCATGGCAGGAATTCTTGCCGCAGGCACAGCGCTCAGCATGGCAGCATGCAGCTCCGACAACGGCGGTTCTGGCGCAGCTTCTGACGGAAATCAGTCCGGAGCAAGCAGCGCAGACTCCGGAAACACAAGCACCGACAACACCAACACTGCCGGTCTGACTCTCAAGGTCCTCACACACCGCACGGACCGTATCGAGGACGGCTCCCTCGCAGAGATGACAAAGGCTTTCGAGGAAGCAAACAACTGCAAGGTCGAGTATCAGGGATTCACTGACTACGCTTCCGATGTATCCACGATGATGAGCACCACCGATTATGGCGATGTGCTGATGATCCCGGATACAGTAAAGATCAAGGATCTCGGTAACTTCTTCGAGCCGCTGGGCACTCTCGAGGAGATGGACGCAAAGTACTACTGGGCTGACAAGAAGATGTACGACGGTCAGGTTTACGGTATTGCGCACCTCGGTACTGTTGCAGGCGGTATCTGCTACAACAAGCGCGTATGGAAGGAAGCCGGGATCGAGCAGCTTCCGTCCTCTCCGGAAGAGTTCATCGAGGATCTGAAGCTCATCGCTGCGAATACCGACGCGATCCCCTACTACACAAACTACGCTGACGCAAGCTGGACCCTGGTACAGTGGGCTTCCCTTGTAAACTCCGCTTCCGGAAGCAGTACATACGAGAACGATATTCTGACCTCCAAGCGCGACCTGTTCGTTGAGGGCGACGCTTACTACGAGGTTTACAAGATGATGTTCGATGTATTCTCTGATCCCACTCTCCACGAGGAAGATCCGATGACCACCGACTGGGAAGGCTGCAAGGCTGCCATCAACAACGGCAAGATCGCTACAATGGTTATGGGTTCCTGGGCGGTTTCTCAGTTCCAGGAGGCTGGCGATCACCCCGAGGATATCGGCTACATGCCTGCTCCCTTCAGCACAAACGGCAAGCAGTACGCTGAATCCGCTCCGGACTACTGCCTGGGCGTGAATAAGAACCGTTCCGACGACATCAAGGCACTCGGCAAGAAGTACATCACCTGGTTCGTTGAGGAGAGCGGCTTCGCTCAGAAGGAAGGCTCCATCTGCGCGCTCAAGGGTTCTCCGATGCCTGACTACCTCACTGACTTCGCTGACTGCGAGCTGTTTATTACTGAGGCTGCTCCTGAGGGACTGACCGGCGTATGGGACGCTATCAACAACGATTCCGAGGTCGGCACATGGCAGGGCGACGCTGACAACTTCAAGATCAAGATGGCTGAGGCTGCTTTCGCAGGTCAGGGCGAGGACGCATTCAAGTCCATCGTTGCTGATGTGAACGCAAAGTGGAACGCTACCCGCGACGCTAACGCTGACCTGGCTGCTTACCTTGAAGCAAACGCAGGCTGATTCTGACAACTCCGAAAAGTTAAATAGATTTCTCCTCGGCTTTCCTTGAAGGGGCGCGTAAAGCGCCCCGGGGGAGGGCTGAAACCCGGGCGGTGCCTGTGCGCATTCTGCCCCGAAAAACGATCAACGAGGTGAAAGGACTTCTATGGCAGTCAATTCTGCTGCGAAAAAGCGCAGCCTTGGACAATGGCTGAAAGGCTACACCGGACAGAAGTACACGACGACGCTGCTGTTCCTGCTTATCCCGGTGGTGCTGCTGGTGCTGTTCACGGTTATCCCGGCGATAAACATGGGCATATACAGCTTCCAGAAGCGCGACCAGCTTGGTGTGACCTGGGAATGGGTCGGGCTGGACAACTACAAGCGTATCTTCACCGACGGCGCTTATCTCCAGACCTTCGCCAACTCCATATACTACCTTATCGGTTCCTTTGTACAGCAGGCGTTCGCGCTGCTTATCGCGACCGTTCTCTGCTCAAAGCTGAAATTCGCCAACCTGTTCAAGGGTGTTCTGTTCTTCCCTTATATGATGAACGGCGTTGCGGTTTCTCTTATCTTCCGCAGATTCTTCCAGAAGGGCGACGGTATCACCAACACTGAGGGCACGCTCAACAGCATTATCATGCTGTTCGGCGGAGATCCCGTGAGGTGGCTGAGCGAGCCGAATCTGGTCAACATCTGCCTGGTGTTCGCGTCAATATGGCGCTACATCGGCTTCGATATCATAATGTATATCGGCGCTATCCAGTCCATCTCCCCGGAGATTTACGAGGCGGCGGACCTGGACGGTGCAAATCCCTGGCAGCGGTTCTGGTACATCATCTTCCCGAATATCCGGCCCATCGTCGGATTACAGCTGATCCTTGCGATAAAGGGCGCTGTTTCCGTGTTCGAGATCCCCTACATCATCACGGAGGGCAAGAATGGAACCAGCACCTTCGTCATAAAGACGATCGAAACCGCGTTCAAGTATCAAAAGGTCGGTCTGGCGTCGGCTATGGCTATAGTCCTGCTGGCGATAATACTTATCGTCACGGCGATACAGAAAGCGTTCTTCAAGGAGGATAAATAGCGAATGAGCACTCTGGCAAAGAATCGGGAAAAGGATCCCGCCAGGAACGAGATGTACCGCGCAGGAAGGTTCTTCCGTCAGGCGCTCAAGTATGTCTTCCTGATAGTGTGCTGCCTGCTGGTAATCATTCCGCTGGTAGTCGTGCTTATCGGTGCGTTCAAGACGCACGATGAATATATATCCACGGGAGTGTTCGAGCTGCCTGCGGTCCCGCAGTTCGAGAACTTCAAGACGGCTTTCGTGAACGGCAAGGTCATGCAGGGACTTTTCAATACGCTGCTGATACTGGCTGTGTCCTGCTTCGGTACGATAATCACCGGCACGATGACGGCGTTTGTATTACAGCGGTTCAACATGCTTTTCACGAGAGCGGTCAAGATGGTGTTCCTGGTCGCGGCGCTCCTCCCGAATATCTCCATGCAGGTTACAGTATTCCAGATCGTCAGCAAGCTTGGACTTTACAACACGCTTGCCGCCCCCTGCGTACTGTACATCGGCACGGACATCATTTCCATATACATCTTCATTCAGTTCCTGAATAACATATCGAAATCGCTTGACGAGAGCGCGATACTGGACGGCGCAAGCTATCCCCGGGTGTATTTCAACATTATCCTTCCTATGCTGCGCCCGGCGATAGCCACCGTACTGGTAATCAAATTCGTGTCCATCTACAACGATTTCTACACTGCGAATCTCTACATGCCAAGCAAGGACCTCGCAGTCGTTTCCACGGCGCTGTACCGCTTCATCGGACCCTACGGCGCTCAATGGGAGGTCATCTTCGCCGGAATTATCATCTGTATAATCCCGTCGCTGGTGATATTTCTGTTCCTCCAGAAGTCGATTTACAGCAACCTTGTGACCGGCTCTGTGAAGGAGTAAACAAGCTACCCACCATTTCCTATACCTATACACGGCGCCGCCCCCTGCTTCCCAGCAGAGGGCGGTGTTGTGATTTATCGGGATTCCGCAGGGGCGGGACACGAACATATAATTCCGGCGAATACTGCCGCCAGGGGAGAATACACCGGCGAGATGTCGTTGGCGAATCCCATCACCAGGGCGGCGATCACCGCCGCAAAGGCCCCGGACAGCGCTCCACTGCGGACGGAGGATACCGCGCCGCGACGTAGCGTGATTACCGCCAGCGCCAGGAAAATCAGCAGCGCCGGGATCCCACAGGACACCGCCAGCCCCAGATACATGCTGTGCGGCTTGTCGGTGAGCAGATTCGCGCTGCCGTGGGTATTCAGGGCTCCCACGATGTCGTTCTGCGGATAATGGAAGCAGAACTCCCCGGTGCCTGTTCCGATAATAAAGCAATTCATCAGCGCCGGGAGCGTATTCAGCCAGATGTAGCCGCGCCCGGTGAACGCGCCGTAATATTCCGACAGCTCAGGGAATGCGCTCTGCTCCAGCGGCTGGATATAGCCGTTCAGACTGACGTAGCCGAGGTCGCTTTCCATAACCGCGAACCGCAGTACATCGGCATATCCCAGGTCAAGCGACAGGATATCTCCGCTGCGCTGCGCGTGGATCCCTGCAATGTCGGCGGAATCCTCCGGGGCGGCTAAAAGCGCGGTTTCCCCGGCGGAATCCGCCAGGGTGACGGCGCCACTGTCGGCGGTCAGCACCAGCTCCGTATCGGAATTACGCAGCCGCAGCGTGCCGCCGGAAAGCTCCGCGGAGGTGAGTCCCCAGCTGTTTTCCGGGGAATAGGACACGCTGTTGCCGGCGGAAGCAGTGAGTATTCCGGGCTGCGCGATGAGCAGCACCGCCGCCGGAACTGCCGCCGCGGCAATAAGGACGGATCTCTTCCAGTCCGGTCTGCTGCCTCGGAATATCCGGACGGTCAGCAGGATAACCAGCGCGGCAGCCCCGGCGAGAAGTCCGTAGAATGCGGCGCTGGACATGGACGACAGCGCAGTACACAGCGCCGCCCCGGCGGACAGCGCCTGCGCGATGGAATATCCCCGGCGCGGTTCCGTAAGCGCGGAGTGCAGCAGGAACGGGAACAGCAGCGCGCAGAACTCGCCGCAGGAGGTGCTGCTGCCGAACAGAAGCATAGTCCCGGCGCTTTCGGCGGCTCCCCAGAGGATCCCGGCGAGCTGCCCGGAGAGCTTCTCGAACAGCAGCATTCCGCCGCAGAGCAGCCCTGCCGCCGTGGCTCCGGCGGTGATGTACTTCAGATTCTCCGGGGAGGACATTCCCTCGTATGTCGCGAGGAAGAGCGCGGCAATACCGATAAGCGCGGCGATTCCGGTGCTTTCCGAGGCGATTCCCCAGAAGCTTATTTCCGGGTGGAGGGAGAATATCCCGGAGAGGACTGCGGTCAGCAGTATCAGCCCGGTGCCTGCCATCAGCGGCAGCGCGTGACGGCTCAGCAGCGGCGAGCGCCGGGGTTTATCCGGGAATACACGTTCGCCGAGCCAGAACAGGACCAGTGCCGCCCCTGCCGCAAACAGCAGTATCTCGCGGCTGCGTACGCAGAGGTCGGTTATTGCTCTGCCGAGGTTCGGCACATATACGGATTCCGCTTCGGTCAGGGTTATCGTCACCGGGAATCCGGTCAGCGGCCAGAGGGCAATAAGGACCCCGATGAATATCATCGGCAGCCTTGTGTAGCCTTGCTTTTTCAGTTGCTTCTGTTTCATCGGGGTCTCCTCTTCAGTTGTGCAGGCTGCATTCCGCCGGGAGGGTCCCGGGGGCAAACCAGCCGGTTTCGGTTTCGGTGCAGCCGGGGGTCGCGATTCCGCCGCTGACCCGGCATATTTCTGCGCTCACGGTATTGCCGCAGGGGGTGAAGCTGGGATTTTTGTTTGTGATGGCGGACATCACATTGCTCCACACTTTGGACGTCGAGGGATATGTTCCGGCGCTTTTCAGCAGATTCTGGTCGTCGCTGCCTATCCAGAGGGCGGCGCACATATCTGGGGTTCCGCCGGCGAACCACTGGTCCGTCACTACCTCAGAGATGTTGTCCCGGGTGCCGGTTTTTCCTATGACCTCAATGCCGTCGATGGAAGCGTAGCGTCCCAGTCCGTCTTCCATCTGGACGTTTGAACGCAACATTCGGTTCATTATCCAGGCGGTATTCTCGGATACCACCCGGACGGGTTCGGCGGAGTATGAATACAGCGTTTCGCCGTCTGCGCCGACAATACTGTTAATGTAATGCGGCGGAGTGTAGCTGCCGCCGTTGCCGAAGATCTGGTACGCCGCCGCCATATCCTTCGGGGTCACGCCGTATACGAGGTATCCCATGCCCATGCCGATGGGGACCTTGTCGCTGTCGATCAGCGTGGAGAATCCCAGGTTTATCAGCTGGTCGAAGCAGCGGTCGCCGCCCAGTACTTTTTCAAGATACACCGCGCAGGTGTTCTTGGACTGACGGAGCGCGTAGGAGGTCATGACCTCCTCTTCGAACTTTCCGTCGTAGTTCTGCGGCCAGTTCTTTGCGTCCGGCATATCTGGGAGGAATCCTGCCCAGGTGGTCACGCCGTCCTCAATCGCCGTGGAATACACGCTCAGCGGCTTTATGGAGGAGCCAGGGGAGCGCGGCACAGTGCACCGGTCCGCGGTCGTCCCGTCGGAGGCTCCGCCGGAGCAGCCGAGCACCGCGCCGGAATAGTCGCTGATCTGCATTGCAAGCTGAAAATGTGACATCGCCGGGTTGTCCGTTATCTGCTGGTCCAGGACGGACTGCACCTCGATATCCATGGTGGAGTTCACGGTAAGTCCGCCGCCGTAGATGAGAGCGGTCTGCTCCTCCGCAGAATACCCCAGGTCGTCTAGGATTCCGTAAAGCTCGTCCAGGAGCTGCGCGTGGTAGCTCCCGGCAGGGGTGCGGACTTCCTGGGCGGAAAACTCCGCGTCCGGGAATTCTTCGGCAAGCTGCTGCTTCGTCATTCCCTTCAGCTTTTCGGAAGAGCATATCTGCGCGAGGATCTCCGCTTCGTCCGCTGAGATGGAGTCCGGCTTCTTCCCGAAGTAGAAGGAAGCTGCGTTGTCCGCGCCGTAAATCCCGTTGCCGAAATATGCAGCGGAGCAGTAAAGCTCCATCAGTTCCTCGTCGGAGCGGCCGGATTCCAGCGCCTTGGTCCGGGCGATGAGCTCCGTCCGCCCGGCGCCGGGATACAGCTCCAGGACGGTGCGCTCCGTGACGGAGTGCTGCCCGAGTATGCTGGACACGGGGTCCATGCGGAGTTTCCCTCCGCAGATAAGTTCGAGGTTCTCCCGGCTGATGGAAAGCCCTGTGCGCAATCTGCTGAGGGAATACACCGGCTCGCCCTGGGCGCAGATCACAGTTCCGGCAGGGGCGCTGAATTCGCCGGACGCGATGGAATAATACACGCCGGTGCTGATACCAAGCGCGGCGGCGCAAAGCACCGCCGCCGAGGAGATCGCGATAAGCGCGACCTTTACAGGTTTTTTCACTCTTTCACCGCCCTGACGATGGAGTATTTGCCGTCGGAGAGGATAGAGAAGTAGCCGTCGCTGAGCGCTTCCGCGGATTCGCAGGGGAATTCCTCGGATACGGTGCGTGAATTCTCGTCCACGAATACGCCGTTGCCGCCGGTGCAGGCTATCGCTACTCCGCCGCTGAACTTCGTCGCCTGCTTGTAGCTGTTGAGCACCTTGAAATTGCTGTCGAGGTACATGCTGCCGCTGGAGGTTTCAGCTACCCACACGGAGTTGTCCGCGAGGGTGATATCCTTGTACCAGTCGCTGAGCTGCGTCCAGGAGGAAATGCTCTGTGCGGCGGTTTCGTACTCCGAATTGTACCACTCCGGCCTGTAGACCGCGTACTCTGTGCTGGCGACCACTCCGTCGGTGGTGGAGCGGCAGATGAGCACATGGTCGCTGTCGAACACCTTTGCAATGCTCATGTCTGTATCAGCCGGACCGCAGCCGCTGAACTTGGAGGAGCTTCCGGTGGTCTTTACCAGCTGCAGCATATCGCCGGAATTGATGGCGCTTATCTTGGTGCTTCCATCGTCATAGACCGGGAACGCCGCGCCGGTTTCCGCAGTCACGGGGTATTCCTCAAAGGAAACATTTGAGCCGTTGAGGTTCAGTTTGTAGGTGTAATAGATGGCGGTGTTGTCGCCGTTCTTTTCGTGCAGCTCGGTGAACGTGAAGTATATCTCGCCGTTGAACACGTTGCACCCGGTGGTCATGACGGAATTCGTTGTGTAGCCGCTGCTTCTGCTCTTGAAATCGCTGCGGAGGAACTCCGGAACGCTGCTGATATCAGAAACGAATTCCGCAGGGAGAGTGCAGAGGTTCTTGCCGTCAATGCCGGATATGCGGTATCCGCCGTAATCCTGCACGACTACCACGGGGTCGGGGCTGCTTCCCCACCACACGTTGAAGCAGGGCGGAATGTTCATGACCTTGTCGCCGCTGCGGTCTATTATCCAGGAAATGTGGCTGGTGGAATAGCTGCGCTTTCCGTCCCAGGTGGTGCTGACGAAGGCGTACTGCTCATCGCTACCGAAGAACGGGGAGATGTAGGAATAGAGGTAGTTGTTGCTTTCTCCGGATACGGTGGAAAGGCGGTACCTGCCGTTGTAATCCACGGCGAATATGTCGGAGCCGCTGCCTTGGAATCCGCCAGTGACGTCGTTGTAGTGCCCGGTCGCGTCGGGGTATTCCGCCACGGTGACCATGCCGTAGGTCGCGCCTGCCGGCTCTGCTATGACTTCGGAGGTGGCTTCCTCACTTCCGGAATCGGAGGTGTTGCCGAGGAGCTCGTCGAGCATTTCCTTTATCTCGGGGTCGCCGGTGATGTCGTAGCCGTCCTGCAAATACTGGATAGCGACATCTTCCTTGCCAAGACCGATGTAAGCCTTTGCAATGCCGATATAGGCTTCTACGCAGGTGTTGTCCAGGTTTATCGCCTTTTCGAACTCGATTATCGCCTTGTCGTATTCGCCGTCTTCCAGGTACTTGTTACCGAGTTCCACGAGCTTGTCAACGCTGTCGCGGCTGGAGAGGAACCACGCGGTCCCGGCTCCGGCGGCGCCTAATCCTACCACCGCCGCTGCGCCTATGATTATGAACTTCTTGCGGTTCTTGAATCCTTTGGGCTTTGCGGAATTGCTGGTGGAATCATCGGTAGGTGCCGGGATTTCCGCTTCT
>ERZ1026862.1606-NODE-1606-length-12966-cov-17.370692_pt1 | contig 12966 bp, 7 predicted proteins | sample MGYA00380161_ERZ1026862 | MGnify/ENA primary metagenome ERZ1026862 (study PRJEB33269, sample SAMEA4719797) | human gut metagenome | biome: human-associated habitat; feature: organic feature; material: feces | place: Cameroon | collected 2013-10 ... | reverse complement strand
GGGTGAACCCTTATTTAGGCTTATAAACACCCACAACAATATAAGAGAAAAAAATAATTATATTAACAACACCACTTTTTTGCTTAAAAGCTTGGAAGCTATTATATTTTTCACTATTTTTGCACCCAGAACTAATGAACGTATAAATAACACCTAATGTTAATTGTTTCACAATATAACTTCAAGTCAACTATAGTTGGGGGGGGTAAAATAGGAAGTAAATTTCTTATTTTCCCTTATCTTACATATATATAAATAGCGCAATCCCTGCACCATGCCTTTAGGTTTGGTGCAGGGATTGTTGCGTATATACCCCGCCTATGCTTACTAAACACCGAAAAAATACAAAAGAACTTACTAAGAAATAGAATAAAATTATTACCACCTAACTAATAACATTTATACAATTTATACAATTATTTTTATGAAACTAAAAAGATTATTATCCCTGGCGATGCTGTGCGTCGCAGGTGTAGGAAGTTCGTGGGCAGATACGAATCTTCTTACCACGGAGAATGGTTGGCAAAAAATTACCGACCTTAGTTCTCTAACCCTTAGTGATTATTATTTTGCTTTTGTCGATAAAGACAAAGACTTGATGCTCTCGTTTGAAGAAGGTGCAAATCAAAGTACAAATGCAAAATACAAAACCATGGTTTATCGTACAAGCCAAAAGGCTGAGATGAACCCTGCTATGCTGTGGACGCTTGAGAAAAGTAATTCTTCTTGTCTCATTAGAAATGCAGGCAATACGAGTAAGTTTATACAAACGGAATGGAATGCAAGCCAATTCGTTCGTACTCACGACAACGGAGGAGGTAGTAAAAGTTGGGGAGAATGGGAATTCAAACTGAATAACGGAGTATATAATATCAAAAATACAAAATTTGCAAGCAAGAATGTTTATATAGGCCCTTGGACAGATGGTGAAATCAAAAATGGCATGGAGGTAAAGGGAAACAAAACAGGCAGCAACATTGGCAACTTTTATCTATATGCAATACCAAGAAGCAAGGTTGATTGGATAAAACAAGCTTCTGAAAATAATCCAGCGAATTTGTCTTACAAGATTCAGAACGCAAACGCTGGGTATAATGGCGTTAATGGTTGGACCGCAACAGGAACAAACCTTGAATTCAAAAGAAATGGCGAGCTAGGTTTCGATGGTATTAAAGGATTCCTTGAACCAAGCAACTGGAATAAGAGCAGCTTTGATATAACAGTAACTCAAACTATCAGCAACTTACCTGCCGGAAAATACAAGGTTAGAGCTGCAGGTCAGGCTTCAACAGGAACAACTTTTACAATGGATTGTGGTGGAGAAGTTACAACCTTGAAATCAATAGGAGAAAAAGGTGGTAATATTGATCAAACAGGTGCAACAGTAACACCAAACCCAGAAACCTGCATAAAAGGATGGCAATGGTTTGAATCATATAATAAATTGAATAGCGATGGTGATTTAACCATTAGATTCCATTCAACAGCATCAGCACAATATAATTGGGCAAACTTTGACAACGTTGAACTCTACTACTATGGCCCAAGTGTTTCTGGCAAAGCAACTTCAACAACTTCGCCAGCAGAAGTAGCTGCTGATACATGGTATGCTTTTGATGTGCCTGTTGCAGGAGACTACACCATAACTCCATCTGCAGGTACAATATACTATACACAGAATGGCGAGTTGTTCCCATCTGAAATAACAACATCTACCACCGAAGCTACTCAATTGGCTTTAGCGCAAGGTAAGCTTTATGTAAAGGCTTCGGAAGCCGCTACTATCACATTTGTAGCTAATACTTTTACATACGAAGTTGGCACAGCTTCTACAGATGTAGACTATGTTCAGAAAGGTCAGACTATTACTGTTTCGTTTGCAAATGCTATTACCACAGATCCAAATGCTAAATTTGAGTATAAAGCTAAATCTATCACATTGAATGGAGAAGCTGTTGAAGTTAACCTTGCAGACAAAGCATTTACATTTGTAATGCCTGAAAATACAGAAACTTCAAAAACTTACACTCTCGATATTCCTGCAGAAGCATTCGGCTACACAGGTCACACCATGAATGCTGCTCAGAATATCACTTTGCATACTCCTGCTATCTTTGATGGCACATACTATTTATACAACACAGATAATAAGAAATATCTTAGCCGTGGTGGCAATTATGGAACACAAGCTATTGTTGACGAATATGGTATTGCTATTGTCGTGAAAACAGATAATGAAAACAATACTGAACTTAAACCATTTGACAGCTACTTGAACTTGGGTGATGATGGTTGGGTATATACAGATGCCACAAATAATAGAATTCGCAAGTTTAATGCTTCTAAAGTTGACGGAGGATATAAATTCCTTAACACAACAAACAAAAAGTATCTTGCAACAAACAATGGTCAGGTTGTTGGTGATGCAGTAGAGGGTGGTAATCTGCAAGGCGCATCAAACATCTGGACTTTAGAGAGTGTTAATGACCACTTGGCTGTAGTTAAGACTTACGAAGATTCACAAGCTAAAGCTGCAGCAACAGCTGCCAGCATAGTAGTTTCAAACAAGGCTGAACTTGATAATACACTCAAGGTCGGAAACATATATCCTCAGCTGATTGCTATCAAGGGAACACAAGGCGCAGTAAAAGAAAACTATCAAGGTGGTGCTTCGGCTGATAAAGTAAGCAAGCCTTTGGATATTTTTGCAGAAACCGTTAATGGTCTTAGACCAGGTTTGTATAAGCTTAGCGTTAATGCTTTCCAACGTGCTACATTGTTCAACGATGTGATGAATGCAGGTGGCGCACGCGGAAAGGTTTATGTTTATGCTAACGATGCAAAGACACAGCTGAAATCTATTGCTGAAGAGTATTCTGACGAAGCCTACACAGAAGGATGGAATCCTAACTTACAATCAGAAGGCAAAAACTATCCTAACAGCATGGGTGCTGCAAACCAAGCTTTTGCAAAGAATATGTATGTAAACGATGTTTATGTATATGTAAACGCTGACGAAGGTGCAAGCACAGGAACTTTGAAGTTTGGTATACAGAATCCTACTCGCCTTGGTAATGATGGAAATCGCCAAGCATGGACTTGCTACAACAACTTCACACTTACATATTATGCACAAGCTGCAGACGAGATTGTAGGCGATGTACATTATTATTATACTTCATGTGATGCTCCTGAGTTCACTCTAACTGACGAGGTTCCTGTGGTAGATGCAACAAATGCTAAAATCACAAATGCCACTATCGTTCGCAACAACCCTAATGGTATAGTATATCTTGCAGAAGGCTCTACTGCCGATAATGGCAACAACATAGTTGTAAACGGCACTTGTGCTAACCTCGTGCTCACAGATGGTCATCCATTTACTGCAACAAAGAACTTTGAAGCAACAAATGCGACATACGAAATGACAGCTATTGCAGCATCTACCGACAAGAGCTTTGGAACTATCATGCTTCCATTTGCAATAAACTCTTTGCCAAATGGTGCTAAGGCTTACTCTCTTGAAAACAACGTTGTTTGGGGTGAAGATATTCATGCAACAGAGGTTTCTTCTATCGCAGCCAACACTCCAACAATTGTTACCGCTAAAGGCACTTATGCTGCTAATAATGTAGCTATTGCTGCAACAGAGTCTTCATACGAGAATGGACAGTTGGTAGGTACCTACAAGGCTATGGAGGCCATTGAGAATAGCTATGTATTGCAGAAGCACGACGACCGTGTAGCATTCTACTTGGTTAACAACACCAAGCCAACTGTGAAACCATTCCGTGCATATATTAAACCTCAGTCTACAAATGCTAAGCAGTTCATCAAGGTGGTATTCGATGGCGAAGCTACAGGCATTAAGGAAATCACTTCTGACAACACTAAGGCAGAAATCTTCGACCTCAGCGGACGCAGAGTGACAAAGGCTCAGAAGGGTGTTTATATTATAAATGGTAAAAAAGTAATAAAGAAATAAAGAAAGGTATACAATGATGAAAAAAACATATATTAAGCCAAGCATTAACGTCTTGGAAATGACAGAGTATGAAGCTATACTCGCTGCATCTGATGGTGCTACAGGAACTGGTAGCTATGATGGTCCTGGTACAGTCTTAGATGACATGGACGAGGACAAAGTTAAGTTTAACTCTGTTTGGGACTCTGATTTGTAGAAAACATATTTAATAAGCATCAAAGATGAAAAAATATATATTAGGAACTGCTACATTGCTGGCATTGGCTGCATGTAGTAATGATGATATTGTAGTGACTCCTGGTGCACAGGAGCCTACAGAAGGAAAAGAAGTTAGCGCTGTGCAGAGCAACATCGTTGGCAACTACGACAACCAGGCTGTAGAAGATTTGGATGCAGGAACACAAATAGGTTCGCGTGCAGGATTGGATGCCAACTTGAATGCTACATGGACTGCTGGCGACGAACTATCTATAAGCAACGGAACATTGATGTATAGCTACAACGTGACCAAAACTTTTGATGAAGGAAAGACTGCTTCATTTAATGTTGCAGAAGGTCATGCTGCACATACTTCAGATGGCAACGACAACTTCTATGCCATATATCCTCGCCGTGCTATTACCGAGGCTAATGGTGTAGGTCGTTGGAATGGTTCAGAGGTGAAAGGACAGATATTTGCTCAGCAAAGCTATATCGAGAATATGGGAAAGGCTACCAACGGCAATAACTTTGGCGGATACTATATCACTACCAAGGCTGCTGAGGTAAAGACTACAAATAATGAGACACAGCTCTCGTTCTCGTTTACACCTCTTGCATCTGTTGTTGATGTAGACCTTAGTAAGACTGTATTGGAAAGTGGCGATGCTGTTGCAGCTGTTTATCTTCGCGACATGAGCAATAAAACCATTGCTGCCAACTTCTCTTACGACTGCAACTCGCATGCGCTGACAACAACTGGCGATGGTGCCTGCGACTACAACTATTCAAGCCGTAGCAATGTTGTGGAAGTTAGCTTCTTCGAAAGCGAAGACGAGAAAGGCAATATCAATTATACAAGTATTGATGCAAGCAACAAGGTGGTTCGCTTCTATATCTTGCCTGTAAAGCTTAATAATGGTGTGGAGATTACTGTTCGCACAAAGAATGGTAAATACTATACTAAGAAAGCAAGCGCAAGTGTAGGTACAGAATATACAACAGAAGATTTCAAGATTTCTTCAACCGACAATAATATCAGCAGCATCGTTAAGCCTTACTATAAGAAGTATAACTTCGGTACTATTGACAAAGCTCGCAAGGGCGCATGGATGTCTTGTATTCCTCAGAATGTATTCTATACTATGCTGAGTGTGCCTGGCTCACATGATGCAGCAACAAGCTCCGCAACTTCTTTAGCTAAAACTCAAAACAAGACCATTGCAGAACAGCTTGAACTTGGTGTACGTGCTTTAGACTTGCGTCCTTCTGCTACAGATAATCTTGAGATAAAGCATAGTAGTTATGGTACAGGTGTTACTCTTGCTGAAGCTATCGAAAGCATGAGGAGTTATCTTGAAAAGAATCCTACTGAGTTTATATATGCTACGATTCATTTGGAGGGTTCTGCTAACGACACAGAAAAGAAGAACTGGAGTAACAAAGTATACGCTCTTGTAAAGGCTGCAGTTGATGGAAAGTATGCTTTGGATGCATTGTCAAAGGATGCAAAGTTGGCTAACTATAAGGGAAAAATCATCTTTATCTACCGTGATGATTTGACTGGCGATAATAGAATCTATAATGCCGCAAAGGTTGCATGGAATGATAATATTGCACGCACAGTTAAAGTTCGCGGCACAAACGGCAACGAAATTAACAACTTCCTTATATCTTACCAAGATATCTATGAAAGTTCAGATAAAGAAGATAATAATAGTGGCATAAGTGGATACTTCATACAGAAAGGTGGCGTAACGAGCGATGATGCTAAAGTTAGCATGGTTAAAAAATATATCGATGATGCAACTGGTTCTAAAGACCAGCGTCTGATATTTAATTTCGCCAGCTATGCAGGTGCAAAATTATCATCAATATCTGGTCATGCAAGTAATATTATGCCTTCGGTAAACTCTTATATTGTTTCTAAGAACAATCGTTTGGGCGTTATCTTAGCAGACTTCGTGGATGCAACATATGGTGGATATAATTTCACAGCCATTACCACAGCCAACAACTTCAAGTATGTATATACAAAGCGCAGTCGTATTGATTACATCAAGAAGTATAAGAATACAACTGGTAATACCGGCGTTGGCATAGCAGGCGACGAATATGCAGATGGATCTGACGTATTTGCTAAACCACACAAGAACTTCTAATCCCTAACTTCAACATAGGCATAGTCAAGTGGTAGGCTTTCTCTCCTACCCTTGATTAGCCTATGTTTTCTATCTTTTATATGAGAAACTTATTATTAGCTATATTGATGTGTCTGCCTTTGGCAACTATGGCACAGGAAAAGCAGATGGTGGTTTACCGCGACGGACGAACTCCTCTGCGCATAGATGTGGCTTCGGTTGACAGCATAACATTCGAGGATGCTGTGGAGGAACACGAATATGTAGACTTAGGACTGAGTGTGCTTTGGGCTACATGCAACATCGGAGCTGCTACACCTGAGGAATATGGCAACTATTTTGCATGGGGCGAGACAGCAACAAAGGATAGCTATACTGAAGAAAACTACGTGTATGCTGAGAATGGCGCATACAAAGATTTGCCTAAGGATATAGCTGGCACTGAATATGATGCAGCAACAGCAATATGGAAAGGAGAATGGCGCATGCCTAATATCAACGAGGTGGAGGAATTGGCAAAGAACTGCACATGGACATGGACTGCACAAAAGGAGGTGAACGGATATCGCATAGTTGGTCCTTCGGGCAAAGAGATATTCCTTCCTGCTGCCGGTCAATGGCGCAACGCTCCTATCAACGTTGGCTCCACAGGCTATTATTGGACAAGCTCTTTGTCTGACGAATATTCCTCAGCAGCCTACAACCTCAACTTCACAGGTTTTAGTGGCAGATGGAGTGCCAACCGCGCCTACGGCTTCTGCATAAGGGCTGTATGCAATAAATGATTCTCACACATTTTTTTATTTATATAACTCACAACATTTATGTTAAGAAAACTATTTATTGCTTCTTTTGCATTAATGACACTATTGGCACCAAATAGCGCATTTGCACAAAGAAGCTACTCATTCAATGCAACAACATTGAATGTTGATGGACTGCCAAGAACGATTCTAGGTAAAGAAATTAATCCTGATGCCAAGGAAGCAGAAGGTGCTACGGCTATTGGCAACGAAACCCGAACAAAGGGTTGGGATATTGTAGCGATGTCTGAAGACTTCAATTTTCATGATTATCTTATTGCTCCTATTTCTGATTTGTATTACGCAGGAACCCATGGAGGTAAAGTCGCTGCAAAGATTAATACGACAGACGGATTGGGCTTATTGCTTACTAAAAAAACGGGTTGGAATTTTAGTAATGAAACAAGAGTGAAATGGAAAGACCACTATGGAGAAATTAACCATGGTGCAGATGGACTTATTGATAAAGGATTTCGATACTACACTATAACAATAGCTCCAGGCGTGGAATTCGATTTCTATTGTCTTCACATGGACGCTGAGGATGACCCAAAAGACATCCAAGCACGAGAAAGTCAGTTGACACAGTTGGTGGAATATATTAAGAGCCATGACAATGGACGCAACATTCTAATCCTTGGTGATACTAACTGCCGATATACTCGCGATAATGTTAAGGGAAAACTTATCGACCCTATCAATGCCGTTGACAACTTCACTATTCATGACGCATGGATAGAATTGATACGTGGGGGGGCATATCCAAATCTTGGCGACCCTGCCATTATGATAGGCGACAAAGGGCCACAGATGGGAGAAGTGGTAGACAAGATTTTCTGGATAGAAAATTCAAAGTCGCCTTTGAAAATCAAGGCTAACAGTTTCTTGCACGACACATCGTTTACAGCTTCCGACCATTATCCTCTGACTGTAAACTTTACTATTACCGACCCTAACGGTACTCCAGCAACAAATAGCGACTATACATTGCCAGAATCGGCAACAGCAGTTGCGCAAGAAATAGTTGGCAATAGCGCAGAAGAAGTTGCTGCATCGGGCGAAACTTGTTTCCTTATGAACTTGTCTACAAAGAAGTATCTTCAGGCAGGCGCTAATTGGGGAACACATGCCGTAGAGGCTGTGTCGGCAATGCCATTGACACTCACTTTGGTTGATGGAAAATACAGAATAAATACTATTCAAGGTTCGGTATCGGCTGAAGCGGAGCCTTATATGGATAATGGAAACAACACCACTTGGACTTTTGAACAGGTGGCTGGCAAAGAATACCAATATATTATTAGATGTGATGCTGGTGCCTTGGCTTCTACAGGTGATAACAACCTCGTAAAGTCGGTTGCTTACAATGCTAACAACGACAAACAAAAATGGGTTATCCTTACAGAAGCAAAACTTAAAGAAATAATGGTTCATCAAGCTTCTGCAGCTGAACCTTTCAATATCACTCCTTTGGTAAAAGGTGCCGACTTTGGCAAAATGGATGGATGGAACGATCCTAACAATAACGGAAACGTTTATGCACAAAGATGGTGGTCGTCGACTGTAAAACCTACTTTCGGAGGCGAGTGGCCAAATAGTGAGACTGGTTACCATTCTGCTGCAATGTATGATTATGCAGAAGGCATTAATGTAAATCAAAAAATTACGAAATTGCCAATAGGTAAATATATAGTATCTCTAAACGCATGTTATAGAGAGCAATCTTCAAAGTATACCATTGGTTCAATTTCAGATCATAATCGAGACTCTTGGTTATCATTTACACAAGAAAATGGTAATACAACAAAAGTTACAATACCAAATGATAGAAATATTAGCTCTGCGTCTGATGTGTCTGCTCTATTCTTCCAAGGCAACCATTTGCTAAAATCTGAAACTATACAATTGTCTGAAAATACTGATGTTACAATAGGATTGTATCTTCAATCAGCTAAAGAAAGTAAGAAAAGATCTTGTAAACTTGGCATTAGCAATATCCAACTTTACTACTATGGCGATGGTGACGATACAGAAATCGACCCTTACATAACCTTCAAGAATAAAGTGGCAAAGCGTGTGAATGAAACATGGGCTAAGGTACAGCAACTAAACGATGCTGGTAAGGAAGTTTACGACATTTCAAGCGTTATATATCGCTACAATGAGAACAACATTAAGTCGGATGAAGACGTTGATGTACTATGCAAACAGGTAGATGCAGCTTATAAGCGTGCTCTCATAGCTTCGTTGAATAACGAGACTTCTGGCGACATGACAGCATTGATAGAAAACCCAAGCTTCGAGACTGGCGACATGACAGGATGGGTATCTGATTTTGCAAAAGGAGATGTTGGAGTAAAGGCTAATAGTAATAATACATATACATCACAAGGCTGCGATGGCGAAAATCTGTTCAACTCTTATAATGGAGATAATGAGACTACTGCTCCTTATGTATATCAGACAATAAGTGGTGTAAAGAACGGACTATATGAGGTGAAGGCTTTGCTAACTTCTTTTGATGGAAGATCAGTATTCCTTATCGGAAACAATAGCCACAAAGCAATAGTTGCAGAAAATAAAGGTAAGTTTACAGAAGCTACTCTTCAGTTCTTGGTAGAAGACGGAAATATTACCATCGGAGCTGTTGGTGGTAGTGGAGAAAAGTATGATAAGTATAATCATACTAAAGGTTGTTTCTTCAAGGCTGATAATTTCAGGGTAAAGTATATATGCAACGTGGCAAACGGACGCATAAAACTTGCTGCAGAGGATATAAAAACAAAGGCTGCTAATCTCACCGACAACGCAGGAGCATCTATTGATTTGTCAGAATATGAAAATGGTATAGAGGCTGGCTCATATACCGGTGATGGCAAGGCTGAAATGAAAGAGATGTATGCACAGCTGAATGCTGCTGTAAAGAAACAGCGCACAAAGAATGCAGATATGACTTTCGCTATAGTAAATCCAAACTTTGAATATGGCGACATGACAGGTTGGACTTGTGCAACATCGGGCTGGGAAACAAAGGTGGCATTACAGGATAATGATACTTATACTACTTTAGGAGCCGAAGGTTCTCATCTCTTTAATACATGGGATGGAGATAACGCTGTAAAACCATTGACACAAAACGTTACTGATATTCCTAATGGTAAGTATATGGTTTCGGCTCTTGTAGCTATGGATGAAGGAAACAATATTGCTTTAACAGTAAACGGACAAACAGCAACGACTGCTGCTGTGGGTTCTAGAACTATGACTTTGGTAAGTGGAGAATATAATGTAACAGACCATAAGGCAGAAATCTCTTTGGGTAGCGACAATGGCAAATGGTTTAAGGCAGACGATTTCCATATGACATTCATCGGCAACGAACTCACCATGAACGAAACCGATAATGCGTTGACTGCACAGACAGACTATTATACATCTGTAACTGTAAACCGCACCATCAAGGCTGATGCTAAATGGAACACATTGGTATTGCCTTTCAATATGAAGATACCTGCAGGATGGGAGGTAAAAGAACTTACGGATGATACAGAAGTAGACGCTAATGGAAACATACATTTACGCTTCGCTACGGCTAATAGTATAGAGGCTGGAAAACCATATATGATAAGAGTGAATGAAGCAGTTAATAAGATAGAGGTAGAGAATGTAGATGTTGACACAAAGACTCCTACACAGATTGGCAACGGAATCAATTTCGTGGGTGTATATACTGCTGGCAATATCCCTACAGGTGCTTTCTTTATATCAAATAATCAGTTCTATCACGCAACAGGCGGACAAAATATTATCAAGGGTATGCGTGCATATTTGCAATTGCCAGAGGGAAGCCAAGCTAAGGCTATAACCTACGACATTAGTGATGTGCCTACAGCTATTGATAACATAAATACTGCTTCTGCTGCTACTGCCATCTACGATATACAAGGTAATCGCTTGAATAGCATGACAAAGGGTGTGAACATCGTAAAAATGGCAAACGGAATGGTTAAAAAGGTTATCGTGAAGTAAGTTACGATAGCAAACTATAATAATTATAACAACAAAAGAAACAATGAAAAAGACATATATTAAGCCTATCATAAATGTTATAATAACAGAAGCTGACGGTTCGTTGTTGGCTGGTTCTATAAGTGCAACTGACGAGAATAAAAACATTCTCGATGGCATAACAGGAGGTGAAGCTACAGAAACAGGAACTGAAACTATAATGGAAGCTGACTCAAAAAGTTCTTTGTTTTGGGAAGATTAATAGTTTCCATAATTTAAGAGCATAATTAGAAAAGCCACCGAAGATATTTTTGTCTTCGGTGGCTTTGTTTTTATAAATATTCTTCATTCATCATTATCTTCATCCTTTCTTCACCCTATCATCATTGCTTTGCAACATAGACAGAATAACTTTGCAACGAAAAAAAGGAGGACATAATGATAATAGTATATAAGATGTAGAAAAGATGAAGGTAATTTTTGTAATTCAAGGGGAAGGTAGAGGACACTTGACCCAAGCATTGGCTCTGAAGCAGCAGCTGCTGCACGAAGGGCATGAAGTTGTAAAGGTGTTGGTAGGAAAGAGTAAGAACAGAGAAATTCCTGAGTTTTTCAAGACTCAGATAGAAAGTCCGATAGAGATGTTTTTAAGTCCAAACTTCTTACCATCAAAGGATAATCGCAAGTTTAACCTGTTGCGTTCTATTGGCTACAACTCGTTGTTGATACCTTCGTATCTTTCAAGCATAAATTTTATAAGAAAACAAATCGAGGAAAGTGGGGCTGATATCATTATCAACTTCTACGAGGTGTTGTGTGGCATTACTTATTCCCTATTCCATTTTGGTATTCCAGAAGTTTGTATAGCTCATCAATACCTTTTTCTCCACCCTTCGTTCCAGATGCCGAAGAAATATCCTTTACCTGAATATCTATTGAAACTATTTACTCAAATCACTTGCATTGGAGCCTCTTCGAAGTTGGCTCTCTCTATCCGCGACAATAGTGACACACCTGTGCATGGCATAAAGGTTGTGCCACCATTGCTTCGCGAAGAGGCCAAGACGGTAGTGCGCCATCATGGCGACTACATAATGGGCTACATTCTAAATGCAGGATTTGCAGAGGATGTGAAAGCTTGGCACTATAAGCATCCACACACTCGTCTTCATTTCTTCTGGGACAAGAAAGATGCGCCTGAAGAACTAAAGATTGACGACACGCTGACTTTTCATCGTATCAACGATGTGAAATTCCTAAAGTACATGGCTGGATGCAAGGCTTATGCTACTACTGCCGGTTTTGAGAGCGTATGCGAAGCTCTGTATATGGGAAAACCTTGCATGATGATTCCAGCCCATGTAGAACAAGTATGTAATGCTGTGGATGCAGAAAGAGAGATGGTGGGAGTGATGAGTTCTGATTTCAACATCGACAAACTAAAAGCTTTTGCCCATGGATATGAGGAGGATGTGGAATTCAGAATGTGGGAGAACAATGCCGAAACTCGTATTATGGCAGCAATAGAAAATGCTTATGACAACTTCTATATCAATCAAAGCAATACTGCCTATCTATTGCCACACACAAAGCCTACAATATAGATAAAAGATAAAACCATCACATTTAGAGCGACGATATATAATTAGTTTATGATTATTCATAGTAAAAATAATCTAAAGAATTTGGATGTGTTGCGTGAATTGCTTATTTTTGCAAAAAGAATAACTTATCCGCATAGCTATGGCACAATTCATAAACCCCTTTACCGACATTGGTTTCAAGCGAATCTTCGGTCAGGAAATATCAAAACCTCTGTTGCTCGACTTCC
>ERZ1026862.1600-NODE-1600-length-13022-cov-9.980720_pt1 | contig 13022 bp, 9 predicted proteins | sample MGYA00380161_ERZ1026862 | MGnify/ENA primary metagenome ERZ1026862 (study PRJEB33269, sample SAMEA4719797) | human gut metagenome | biome: human-associated habitat; feature: organic feature; material: feces | place: Cameroon | collected 2013-10 ... | reverse complement strand
CCGCGAGCGCCCTGAAAGGGCAGCCAGTCCTTAGCCCAGGGCAACGCCCTGGGTATCAATGTATAAACGCCAACGCCCTGTAAGGGCAAAAGTATGGGCGAACGGTTGGCTTTTACTTTTGCCCTTACAGGGCGTAGGGAATGGGGACATGGTACCCAGGGCGTTGCCCTGGGCTAGGAACTTGTTGGGCTTTCAGCCCGCGCAGCGCCGCGTTTCCCCCTACGAAAAAAGGCGTTCAGGAGGGATTTTCCTGAACGCCTTGTATTGGCGAGGTGTTCTGATGGGGAACACCGTTTTGTCTGGCAGATTATTCGCGGTTGGCACGCTTGCGGGCAAGATGGTCGAGAATCACCTTGCGCATGCGCATGGACTTCGGCGTCACTTCCACGTATTCGTCTTCCTTGATGTATTCCAAGGCTTCTTCAAGCGAGAAGATGACAGGAGGAACGATGCGGGCCTTGTCGTCGGCGCCCGAAGCACGCATGTTGGTCAGCTGCTTGGCCTTTGTGACGTTGACCACGAGGTCGTTGTCGTGAACGTGTTCACCCACCACCTGGCCGGCATACACTTCGTCTTGCGGATTGATGAAGAACTTGCCGCGGTCTTGCAGTTTGTCGATGGCATAAGCAAAGGCCGTGCCTGTTTCGAGGGAAATCATCGAACCGTTTGTGCGGCGCTGGATGTCGCCCTTAAACGGCTGGTATTCTTTGAAGCGGTGGGCCATGATGGCTTCACCCTGGCTGGCTGTCAAGACATTCGTGCGCAAACCGATGATGCCGCGCGAAGGGATGTCAAACTCGATGTCGACACGCTCGCCCATGTTCTGCATGGAGGTCATTTCGCCCTTGCGGCGCGTCACCATGTCAATCATCTTGGAGGCGAACTCTTCTGGCACGTTGATGGTCAGTTCTTCAATCGGCTCACACTTCTCGCCATTGATTTCCTTATAAATAACCTGTGGCTGTCCCACTTGCAGTTCGTAGCCTTCGCGACGCATTGTCTCGATGAGGATAGAAAGGTGGAGCACACCGCGACCGCTGACAATCCAGCTACCCTCGCTATCAGAGGGGCGTACGCGCAGGGCGAGGTCTTTCTCGAGTTCCTTGTTCAGACGCTCGGCGATGTGGCGTGAGGTGCAGAATTTTCCCTCCTTGCCGAAGAACGGCGAGTCGTTGATGGTGAAGAGCATCGACATGGTCGGCTCGTCGATGGCGATGGTTGGCAGCGGTTCGGGATTTTCGAAATCGCAGATGGTGTCGCCGATTTCGAAGTTTTCCAGACCGACCACAGCGCAGATGTCGCCGCTCTCAACGGCGTCAGTCTTTTTGCGGCCCATGCCTTCGAAGGTGTGTACTTCCTTGATTTTCGTCTTTTCGAAAGAGCCGTCGCGGTGTGCGATGGTGCAATTCATGCCTTCGCGAATCACGCCGCGGTGAACGCGTCCCACAGCGATGCGGCCCGTGTAGTTAGAATAGTCGAGCGAAGTGATGAGCATCTGCGGCGTTCCTTCCAACTGCTGCGGTGCGGGAATCACCTCGATGATTTTGTCGAGCAGGTAGTTGATGTTGTCTGTCGGCGTGTTATAGTCCTCACCCATCCAATTGTTTTTTGCGGAACCGTACACCACAGGGAAGTCGAGTTGGTCTTCTGTGGCATTGAGGTCGCACATGAGGTCGAACACCATTTCGTAAACCTCTTCCGGGCGGCAGTTCGGTTTGTCCACCTTGTTGACCACCACGATAGGCTTCAGTCCGATTTGGAGTGCCTTCTGGAGCACGAAGCGCGTTTGCGGCATCGGGCCTTCAAAAGCGTCGACCAGCAAGATACAGCCGTCGGCCATATTGAGCACACGCTCCACCTCGCCACCGAAATCGGAGTGTCCCGGGGTGTCGATGATATTGATCTTCGTGCCTTTGTAGCGGATAGAGACATTCTTCGAGAGGATGGTTATACCGCGCTCACGTTCAAGGTCATTATTATCGAGCATGAGGTCGTTGGTTTGTTGGTTCTCGCGGAAGAGGTTTCCGGCGAGCAACATCTTGTCCACGAGCGTCGTCTTGCCGTGGTCAACGTGGGCAATGATTGCAATGTTACGGATGTCTTGCATATAATAATCGATATATATATATTGTTTCAACATGCAAAGTTACTGCAAAGCGCCCGAAAAAAACTAAAATGAAGGGTAAAAGTTTTTCGGAAGAGGGGGAATTTCGTAATTTTGTAATGGTGAAAGAATAACTTGACCTATTTTGACCTGTATTTTTGTTGGTTTTGGAATTTGGAAAAGGGAGCATAGCGGGCTATGTGACCGATGACAAATTTCAAAAACGGCAAAAAGATAGGGCATAAGAATTTAATTCCTTCCCTCAAAATTGGTCAAGTTATTTTTTTACCATTACTTTGTAGCCTAAAACCTTTATATTTCAAGCAGATGAAGCAAATTTTATGCGGTCTGGCCCTGTGTCTGACCACGTTTACTTCTTGTATCAAAGACGAGCCGCTCAATGCGGAATGCGACATTGTCAGCGTGCAGAGCGAATGGCTGGAGGCCCACAAAACGCTCTTCCGCGGAGAGCCGATTGTGAAGAACAACAGCGTCTCTTTCACGCTTCTCGACAACGTGGACCGCACGGCCCTCAACCCCGTTTTCGTTCTGACCGAAGGGGCGCGTATTGCGGCCGAGGTGGACGGAAAGATGGTGGAAGCCAACGGCATCACGCGCGACTTCAGTATGCCGCAGATTTATACGGTCTATTCGCAAGACGGCAATTGGAATAAGAACTACACCGTGAGTTTCTCTCCCGTCAAGCCCCTGAATCTCCTGAGCTTCGAGAATTTTAAGCTCGACCCCTCTGGGCGTTACTACGAGTGGTTTGAGGTGGACAAGAACGACGCCACCACGCCGCAGCGCGACTATTGGGCGTCGGGCAATTCTGCCTATGCGGTGACGGGAATGGCCAAGAATCCTCAGGAATACCCAACGGCACCGGCCAACAACGGTGTGGAAGGCTTCGCCGTGAAGCTCTCCACCAGCGATGCTGGAGAACACGGTCTCAAAATTAAAATGCCCATCGCTGCTGGCAACCTTTTCTTGGGCAGCTTCAACTCCACCCAGGCCATGCTCTTCCCGCGAAAGGCCACGCGCTTCGGTCTGCCGCTCTTGACGGAACGCCCTGTGGCCCTGAGAGGTTCCTATAAATATAAGGCCGGCCCAGAGATGGTGGACGCAACGAAGACACCGCAGCCGGCACTTCACGATACGGCCGACATCTATGCCGTGGTTTACGAAATCGCTACCAAGAGCGAAATCGCTGCCGACCCGAAGAAGAAATTCGTGCCGCTCAACGGCGACGACGTGCTCTCTTCCGACCGCATCGTGCTCATGGCGCGTATCGACAAGCCCGTGGAGTTTGAAGGAACGTTGGCGGAACTGGAAACGGCACCGTGGGTGAGCTTCAACGAACCATTCCGCGTGGTCAACGGCAAGACTTTCAGCGAGGAACGCCTGAAGGACAACGGATATGCCATCGCCATCGTTGCCACCTCCAGTCGGCAGGGCGCCTACTTCATCGGCGCCATCGGGTCGACGTTGTATGTTGACGAACTGCGTATCGTTTGGGAGGGCGAAGAGTAATTCAGCTCCGCACCTCCTCCCCCCGACAGTATCCTCTCTTGTTTCATTAACAGGCATGAAAGGCTGAACCTCTGTTCCCCTTCGCAAAGAACCGTCTGGCATGTTCAGTAATGGTGAAAGAATAAGTTGTGCAATTTTGACCTGTATTTTTGTTGGTTTTGGAATTTGGAAGAGGGAGCATAGCGGGCTATGTGACCGATGACAAATTGCAAAAACGGCAAAAATACAGGGTATAAAGATATAACTCCTTACCCTTCAAAATTGGTCAAGTTATTTTTTTACCATTACTTAGGCAGACATTGGGACGGGCGAATGCCATCCTGCCGGATTTCCAACGACAATAACAATGAAGAAAACAATATCCATCCTTTTCGCGATGCTCTTCGCGATTTCTGCGCAGGCACAGGGTGTGTCTGAAGCCAAGGAAACCAAGCCCAACCTTGTCAAGGCGGCCCTGAAGGGCTGGCAGATGCGTCTGGGCGGCGGTTTGAGTTTGGGCGGCACATCGCCGCTCCCCATTCCGGCCGAAATCCGCGCCATCGACAGTTACGACCCGACGCTCTGCATCGCCATTGAAGGCAGCGTGCAGAAGATAATCCACCACCGCTGGGGCATCGCCACGGGCGTGCGCCTCGAATCGAAGGGCATGAAGACCGACGCCACCGTGAAGAACTATCACATGGAGGCTCGCGAAGACGACGGTTCTGATATCGTCGGCGCTTTCACGGGACACGTGAAAACGAAGGTGTCAAACAAATACCTCACCGTGCCCATCCTTGCCACCTACGACATCAACCCGCGCTGGCAGGTGCAGGCTGGTCCTTATCTCTCGTGGCTGATGGACGGCGAGTTTTCGGGCGAAGCCTATGGCAAGCCCCTCTATGACGCCGACGGCAACCTGACGGGCAATGATGCCTACATCCGCGACCAGAACCCCACTGGCGAACGCACGGAGGTGTCGCACGCCACCTATGATTTCAGCAACGACTTGCGCCGTTTCCAATGGGGCATGCAGGTGGGCGGAACATTCAAGGCTTACAAACATTTGGCGGTGACGGCCAACCTCACATGGGGTCTCAACGGCATCTTCCCGTCCGACTTCACCAGTGTGACGTTTGCGCTCTATCCCATCTACGGCACGTTGGCCTTCTCCTACATTTTCTGACACCAAATCCAAACTATAATATATGAAGAAATTTTTACTTACTCTTTGCGCCGCTGTGGCAATGGCCACTACGGCTTCTGCACAATTGGCTGAAAAGATTGCCGGACAATATGCTGGCGACCTCTACATCAGCCTCGGCGAAGAAATCAATGACGAAACCGAACCGATGCCTGGCCAGTCGCTCGATGTGACCGCAGCTGTCGATGCTACCAAGGGCGGCGTTGACCTCGCCATTCACAACTTCTCCTTCGGCGACATTCCTTTGGGCGACATCCTTCTGCCGTCGATCAGTGTGACGACAGACAGCCTCAACCGCGTTGTCTTCGGCAAGAACGAATCCGTTGAACTCTCCTTCCTCGATGGCGCCATCATGGCAACGGCCTATCTCGATGAGACGAAGAGCTACATCAGCGGCAACGACATCGTGGCCTATATCAATGTTATGTGGACCAACAACGAGCCGCAGATTCCCATCTACGTGTTGTTTAAAGGTAAAATAAAAAAGGACGAGCCTGCTGTGAACACGCCTGAATCGCTGGCTGCCAGCGTCGGCCAGTTTGGTGGCGACCTCTACATCAGCCTCGGCGAAGAAATCAACGACGAAACCGAACCGATGCCAGACCAGAAGCTCGACATCACCGCTGCTGCCGACGCCGTGAAGGGCGGCGTTGACCTCGCCATCCACAACTTCTCCTTCGGCGAAGCTTCCTTGGGCGACATCCTCCTGCCGTCCATCAGCGTGACGACAGACAGCCTCAACCGCATTGTCTTCGGCAAGAACGAACCCGTTGAACTCTCCTTCCTCGACGGCGCCATCATGGCAACGGCTTATCTCGATGAGACGAAGAGCTACATCAGCGGCAACGACATCGTGGCTTATATCAACGTTATGTGGACCAACAACAACCCGCAGCTTCCCATCTACGTGTTGTTTAAAGGCAAAAGAACCGTGGATGCCATCACGCTCCCGACCACAACCCAGAAGGCAGCCGACGTGGTTTACGACCTGCTCTCAGGCCGCCGCATCAAGGCCAGCGAAATGCAGCGCCACGGCATTTACCTTGTCAACGGCAAGAAGGTGCTGAAATAAATATGCTTAAAACACTTTCTGATTTTCCCACCCTCTTTATTGGGGGTGGGAAAATTTTGTTTCATACCTGCCTTGTTTGGGGAAGTTAATACAATGCCATAAATACTTTCATGGTGGTAAGTAGGTGTTCTGAAAGGGTAGGGCGTTCAAAATTGAAATATCAAAGGTTAGCGGTAGCGCCCTCGCAGCGGAGATTTGCACAGGCCCACACAATCGTCTGTTGCGGCGCCAGCATTGTAGCTCACTTTGCTCGCAAAGTGAGGGCCACGAACACGTAGCGAACATGACCAACGCTCTGGGGCATGACTTTGTTGGATTTTCAGTGCTTGTCCGCCACAATATTCGCCCCCCTCACTTTGCGAGCAAAGTGAGCTACAGTGCTTCGCCCCAGACCTCCGCCAAATGTTCGCGCGATGCCCCTTGCAGCGATGTTGCACTCGCTTGCTATTTGCTCAAAAACGAGCCGAAATTTTCCTGGATTTTGAACCCCCTACCTGAAAGGGCTTTCAGCCCGCGCAGAGCCGCAGACAGGGCTTTTTACGCACAATCTCTACCTACTTAATATTTCAATTTTGAACGCCCTATCAAATAATTATATTGAAATGCTTCCCCTCATTTAAATTTTTCATTACATTTGCATTTGATTTCTTGAATTAATACTTTGGTCAGGAGTGTCTCCAGATGGAGCGTTTCAAGAACAAAGGTTAAATTGAGCCTACGCCGAGCAGAAGTCAAGGGTTAGTTCTCTGGATTGAAGCAGAAGTTGCGTATGGGTGGAATGCAGGAGATCAACATATACTAAGGCGTTTATCAACGCTTGTTCTTGACTTTCGAAATCTCGCAAGTTTCATGTACCGTCAAGTCAGCGATAGATGTCCAAGTGATATGATTATTTGCCTACCTGGTTAGATGAGTAATGTCATTGCAGCGCTTTCAGTGCATGCCATGACACGTTTCTTAGTTTCCAGGTAGTATCAGATGGTATATCATATCAATGTGGGCTCTGTTCGTTCAACGATACAGGGCAAATGCGAGGGCCTCGAAGGTAAAACGACAATGAGAGGTTCACGCTTTTTTTGTGTCCTCACATCATGAAAAAACATCTTCGGATGTCAGCGCTTAAACTGCAAGAACTTAAGCATGAAAAAACCATCCGGAGAAAGCACACAATATGAAAAAACGCTGGCGAGAAAAGCGGATGAAACGTCCGTTGCCTGTTTTTCCAGAATGTAAGAAATGAACACATTGTCTAATGTGGAACCCCAAAGAGGCGGGGCAGAGCCTCTCAGCACCGGATTTGCCTCCGATGTCCTCCCCGAAGTCTATAGCCCATTGGCTGCCGACTCACACACAGGGGTGTCCCCGAACTATGCTCCGAAGGATGCACCGCGTTGGAAAGTGCCTTGCTGGTTTGTCCTGCGTGTCACCTACGGCCGCATAGATAAGGCCGTTGAAGATTTAAAAGCTAAAAACATACCCACTTATGTGCCGATGCAATATGTGGAGAGAATCGTATTGGGGAAAAAGAAGCGCGTCAAGCAGCCTCTTTTCCCCAATTTGATTTTTGCACGTATGACGCGCATAGAGTCGCATTCCATCGTCAAGTCTCCAGCCCCAACGGCCACTTACATCCGCTATTATCTCGACAAGACAGAGAAGCCCGAGAGCAAGACGGGCCTCTGTCCTCCCGTCATTCTTTCTGAAGACGTCATGCAGCACATCGTTCGTGCCACCATCACCTCCAATCCCCATGTCAAGACCCTCCCCGTATCTCGTTGCCATTTCAAGAGCAACGACCAAGTGCGCGTTAAGGAGGGCGAATTTAAAGGCTTTGTCGGCCGCGTCATCCGCGTGGCAGGCCAGCAGCGCGTTGCTTTGGAAATCAAAAGCATCTGTTACCTCGCCACCGCCTTCGTTCCCAGTGCATTCTTGGAGAAGGTGGGAGAGAGTTCTGGGATTGGAAGAGAGGGGCAGAGAGACGCGGAAGAAAGCGTTGTCTGATGATGCTGGAGTTTGCGGAATTAAAAGAGACCTCCTTACTCCTCAAAATTGTCCAGCTTGTTTTTTTGCCATTGCTTAACGTATTAATAATTTTTAAAATTCAAACAATATGAGAAAAAAACACATTCTGCCGATTGTGGCGCTCGGTCTTGCCACAAGTTCTTTAGCCCAAAATTTGGAGTTGAAGCCCATTTCAAGTCCAAGAAGAAATGATTATTCCATTCTGCCCGCAAAGTTCAATCATAGTGGACATGATTTGCTGACAACTGTGACTGGAGTTTCTGATGATGAAGAAGATGCTTCCATCATCGTAATGGATTCGAATCTCAATGAAATCAAAAAGATTCCTCTGACAAGATACACGAAGTCTACTTCCACCTGTTGGAGAGATACAGTTTATACGCATAAGGCTGATATGGATTTTTCTGTTGAGGATGGAGATACGAAATTCTTGCCAGATAGCATACTCCAATGGTTTCCTAAAGAGTATTATGCCAGTATCGTGCAGGGTGGCATAAGTTGGAATCTGTTCGGGGGAGAAAAACCATTTTACTTTGACGAAGATTTTAAACTTGACTATGTAACAAATACTCCCGAGAAAGTTGAAGTGAACTATGAGGGGACTATGATTGTCAGAAAGACAGGCCAGGAGGAGTTGAGGCAGTCAACAACTTCCAAAAGGTATATTGTGAAAGGAACTATTGTTTTGAAGGACCCTTTTACTTATGGTCTTGAAGAAAAAGGGAAGAAACAATACAACTTCCAGATTCTCTGTAATGCGGAGTTCTCTGAGATGTCTCGTGGGGAATGGAAGGAAAAAGTGGAAAGTGAATGGAAGGAAAGTCCGTTAGGATATATTGGAATGCTTGATGGAAACAACGCTAGCTGCTATATCAACGTCTCGCAAAACATTTTCAATGAGGATGATTCTTATGAATGGATTGAAGACATTATGGAACCCTATGAGGAGGTTTATAACGAGGTAGATCTTGATGGTGATGGTGAAATCGACGGTAAGAAGATAAATCGCAAATATCGTCGCACAGGTTATCGCATCATGCAGGATACAGGAAATGTTTTGGCAGAAATCAAATTTGGTGAAGGTAGAACCGAGTATATTAGACCTTCAATAATTGTGGTTGATGGAAAAAAATATTTGCAATTACAAACTTTTGAAAATAGCGAAAGTTCTATTGAAGTTCAATTGTATGAAATCATCTCAAAAGGTTCGTCCACGTCTTTAAAGAAAGTTCGCACTGACTATGGCGCAATCAGTGCTTCGCCTGCTGTTGCCAGACAAAACGAAGTGGTAACCGTTGACCTGTCGAGTATCAAAGAAGCCAAGGTGCTCAATGTTGTCAGCGGAAACGGACAGCTTGTTTTGCAACAAAATCTGAAAGCAGGACAAAACCAGGTCCTCGTGCATACCTCGGGGCTTGCCGCTGGCATGTATGTGATCACGGTTTCAGATGGTAAAAACACCACAGAGAATTGCAAAATAATCGTTCGATAATTGCGTAGCTAAACAAGCTTTGTGGCTTTATATCAAACAAGTATAAAGCCAATATGATAATATAGAGGAGCTTCCGTAATTATCAACCCCATAAAACAAAGGGGCGTTCTGAACCAAACGATTCAGAACGCCCCTTGTTTTCATTCGGCGGACTCCGCAACGCCCGTTCGGCCTTTGTCGTCGGACGTTTGCGGAATCACATCACTGGCCCTTTCCGTCGGCCTCAATCAGCGCGAGGAGTTTGCCAACGGCTTCTTCCGTCGGAATGTTTTTCTCCACGCAGACCTTGCCGCGGTAGAGGCTGACGCGTCCGCGGCCTGCACCGACATAGCCGTAGTCGGCATCCGCCATTTCGCCCGGTCCGTTAACGATGCAGCCCATGATGCCGATTTTCAGGCCGCGCAGATGCGCCGTGGCCTCCTTGATGCGGGCGATGGTGCCCGGAAGATCGTAGAGCGTGCGTCCGCAACCCGGACAGCTGATGTATTCCGTGCGCGACTGACGCAGGCGTGCCGCTTGCAGGATGGCAAAAGCCGTGTCGTCGGCCACGGAAACAGGCAGCGCGGCCTCTCCCTTTGGCGGCAGGCACATGAGCGCCACGCCGTCGGTGAGTTGGTCGAAGAGCAGACCGCCGAGGTCGGCGGCGGCCCTCAGTTGGAAATCCTCTTTGCGCGAGGCTGGCAACTGATAGGCCATGCAGAACACCACGGGAGTCGGGATGCGCTCGTTCCAGAGCTCATGCACCAAGGCGCGGAGTTCGCCCGTCGGGTTGGGATGGCTGGAAGTGGCGATGAGCACCACTTCTGGATGGTGGCGCAGGCAGGCCTTCATCTCGTCGTTGCATTGCAGATAAGTGGTGAAGAGAAACTTCAGCGGCGCCTGGCAGTTGCCAACGAACATCAGCGTGTCGGGCGAGAAAGCGGGGAACGTGTCGGCCTCGCCAGTCCAATAGTCGGCGTCGACGATGTATTTCACGCCCTCCATGCGAGCTTCGGCCGCCGGCAGGTTGCGTCCGCAATAGATATAGTCGGGCTTGAGCTGCCCCTGTCCGCCCTTTCCGTCCGGGCGCATGGAAATCACCACCGGTAGATGGTTGCCGCCGATGTTTCCGGCCTGGCAGGTGGCGCGGCGCTCAGGGCGCAGATAGTTAAATTCTGGGCAGGGCGTTGCCGGAATTTCCGGATGTCCGCCGCGGGTCTTCGTGATGTAGGAGGCGAGTTTGTAGGCCACGGGAATTTCCTTTTCCGGCGCTTCGCTCAGCGACACGCGTAGGGTGTCGCCGATGCCGTCAACGAGCAGTGCACCGATGCCAACGGCGCTCTTGATGCGGCCATCTTCACCTTCGCCGGCTTCCGTCACGCCCAGATGGATGGGGAAGTCCATGCCCTCTTTGGCCATGACGCTACACAGCAGACGCACCGAGCGCACCATCACCACCGTGTTTGACGCCTTGATGGAGATGACAACGTCGGGGAAGTTTTCCTTGACACAGACGCGCAAAAACTCCATGCAGCTCTCCACGATGCCTTCTGGCGTATCGCCGTAGCGGCTCATGATGCGGTCGGAGAGCGACCCGTGGTTGACGCCGATGCGGAGGGCCGTTCCGTGTTCACGGCAGATGGCGAGCAGTTGTTTGAAGCGCTCTTCCAGACGTGTGAGTTCGGCGGCATATTCCTCGTCGGTGTATTCCAGATGCTTGAACGTGCGGGCCGGGTCGACATAGTTGCCCGGATTGATGCGCACTTTCTCCACGATGCCAGCCGCCACGTCGGCCACTTTCGGATTGAAATGCACGTCGGCCACGAGCGGATTGTCGAAGCCGCGGCGAACGAGTTCCGCTTTGATGTTGCGGAGGTTTTCGGCCTCAATGGTTCCCTGCGTGGTGAGGCGCACATAGTCGCCTCCAGCCTCAATGATGCGCACAGATTGCTCCACGCATCCCGCCGTGTCGGTTGTTGGGAAGGTGGTCATGCTCTGAATGCGCAGCGGATGGTTACCGCCCAGCGGACGGTTGCCGATGCGCACCTCATGCGAGGCCCTGGGATGGTAATTAAATAAATCCATGAGCACGCGAAATCAGTTGGTCTTGTTTTTGTAGCACACCGTTGCCAGTTCGGCATTGGCTTTAACGATTTTCTCTTTCAGACTGTCTTTATACTGCTCCAGACGCTTTGCCAGCGCTTCATCGGCCAGTGCGAGCATTTCCACGGCGAGGATGGCGGCGTTTTGCGCACCGTTGACACCAACCGTGGCCACAGGGATGCCGGGAGGCATCTGGATGATGGAGAGCATGGCATCGAGTCCGTCGAGCATGCCTTTGATGGGCACACCGATGACAGGCACCGTGGTGCTGGCAGCGATGACACCTGGCAGGGCGGCTGCCATTCCGGCGCCGGCGATGATGACGCGGATGCCGCGTGCTTTCGCGTTGCGGGCAAAAGATTCAACCTCCGCAGGCGTGCGGTGGGCAGAAAGGGCGTTCATCTCGAAGGGAACGTCCATGTCGTCGAGAAACTTGGCAGCTTTTTCCATAACGGGCAAATCGCTCGTGCTGCCCATGATGATGCTTACAATAGGAGTCATTGGGCTTATGATTTTATGAGTTTTTTCTAATGTATGAAGACTTGCTTATAATTGTTGCTTTAGCGGCCATCCAACCTTGCATACCTTGCGTTGTCAGATGTTCAAAATGAAAAACAGGGCGCAGGCCATGCCGATGAGCACGCCGAGGCCGAGGTCCGTCAGTTTGTGTTGTCGGAGAATCATGCGTGCCGTGCAGACCAGTCCGGAGAGGAGCACAGCGAGGCAGAGGGCGTTGGTGGGGTCGAAATTGAGGATGAGCGAGAAAGCCATGACGGCACCAATCACGCCGCCTGAGGCCGCAGCGTGCGTGCTCACTTTCAGCCACGGATTGATGAGGGCGCACACAATTTGTATGGCCAGGGCGCCAGCCACGATGCCCAGTGTGAAGCGGGGCATGCGCATGTGGTCCATCATATAAAGGAGTGTGGTGTAAGACGAGATGGAGAGGATGTAAGGCACGATGCGCCTTTCCCGCCGGCTAAGCTGGTGGCGCGTCCATCCGTTGATTTTTCGGTAGGCGTAGATGGCCAGTTTGGGCAGGATGACGGTGAAGAGAGCTACCATGCCGATCACTTGCGCGTTGTATTGCCACGAGGTGTAGCTCATATAGCTGAAGAAGAGCAACACGACGAAGGCCACAACCGGCAAATAGAATGGCGAGAACACCACGGAGATGACTTGCGCCGTCAATATGAGATATCTGTTGGTCATAGAATGCTTTAATGTGGGTGTTCAAAATTGGAGTATTAAAGGTTGGCGGAGATTGTGCGGAAAAGCCTTGTCTGCGGCCTTGGGCGGGCTGAAAGCCCAACAAGTCCAGAGCCCAGGGCAACGCCCTGGGTACCATGTCCCCATTCCCTTCGCCCTGTAAGGGCAAAAGTAAAAGCCAACCGTTCGCCTATACTTTTGCCCTTACAGGGCGTTGGCGTTTATGTATTGATACCCAGGGCGTTGCCCTGGGCTATGAACTGGCTGCCCTTTCAGGTAGGGTGTTCAAAATTAAAAAAACATCGAGACCATTTTCAAGCGGCCTTGA
>ERZ1026862.1599-NODE-1599-length-13025-cov-7.015189_pt1 | contig 13025 bp, 11 predicted proteins | sample MGYA00380161_ERZ1026862 | MGnify/ENA primary metagenome ERZ1026862 (study PRJEB33269, sample SAMEA4719797) | human gut metagenome | biome: human-associated habitat; feature: organic feature; material: feces | place: Cameroon | collected 2013-10 ... | reverse complement strand
TTATATTACCATTTTCCAACAAGGTTATCTGATAGACGCCATGCTCCATGTTAGGGAAACTCGCAAGAAATAATTCTTTCATAATCGTTATATTTATTTGTTTATAATGTGGTTTCATCTGAAAAATCCAAAACCGTAAAAAGTAAAGTCTATTCATCAAATGTTCCGCTCAGATGTCTCCTATCATAATATAGGTCGATGGTTGTCTTTTCGCTGTCACCGTCTGTATCAGGAACGTAGAGCGTTGTCTCTGCCGGACCGACGGTCTGGGTGGACTGGTGCATTACGTTACCATACTGGTCGCGGATGACAACTGTCATGTCGGTTATGGTACTGTCGGACGTGATGGTTACATCATCATCATCGTAAGTTACTACAGGAACCTCATGACGAGGTCCATTGGAATTATGTATTGCACCCCTTTGAACTATCAAAGGTTCACAATCTCCTTTCTGAGCATATATAGCATTAGAGAATGCCAATACGCTACCTAATAAAATTAATTTTAATTTTTCCATACTCGAAATTTTTTGCAAATATAAGTTAAGAGCAAGAAAAGGAGCAAAAATAAGAGTTGAATAAAAGTTGAATTTTTAGTTCAACTTTTATTCAACTCCATTAAAAGAACTGAAAGTCAATAAGTTACAAAGATATTACAAAGTACGGATATATTCGTTGAAATCTATATCTTTTGAGTTTTTACCGACAAAAGCCAACAAAAGTTTCTTTTTTGCTTTAGATATTGTGCTCTTATCTCTTCCAAGCAAAGCAGCAATTTCGGATGAATTTAAACTACTTATTCTGATTAAAGCACACATTCTAATATCCTGCACACTGAGATGGCATAAAGACTTCAGATTCTTGATAAAGTCAGGTATCAGCATAAGAAACTGCTCGTCAAGAGCTTCAAGTTCTTTGTTAGTAAGGTTCTCGCTAATTGCCACTTTTTGAGAAATTACCTGAAAAATGTCTGATGCCATAAAGCTTTTCAAGACCTCTTTTTCAAGATCATATTTTTTTGCTATAATATCTTGTTGGAATGTATTGCCGTCAGCTTGTGGCGCAATGTCATTTGCGGCAGTACTGCGATCCTTCATCTCCTGCAGCTGCGACAGTAAATTCTTTATCGTCTCATCCCGGTCTTTGATATTATTATCATTTCGTTCCTTTATCTCATCCTGATAACGTTCCCAATTAAGCTTTTGTATGAAAGTCCTCCTCTTCATCTTCCGATAAAAGACAATGAAATAGAAAAGTCCGTATAAAGAGAGCATGACAACGATACACATAGCCACCAACATACGATAATGGCTTCGTTCAAGAGCTGCGTTACGTTCCTTATACATCGTATAGTCATATAAAGCATTCATCTTGGCAATGGAAGACTCAACATTTATCTTCTTCAAAGAATCGGCGGCTTGCTCATATTCCGCCATATACATAAGAGAACGTTTCGAATCACCTTTTATATTATATATATGTGCCAACTGGCGAGACGATTCTACCTTTGTCTCTATTTTTTCTATTTTGTTTAACTCATTAAAGAAATACAAGGCTGAATCAAGTCTGCCAAGTCCCAAATATGACAGTCCTGCTACATCATAAAAGGAATCCTTTGCATTGTTATCGTCAGACATAGTGTGAATAACAGGCAACGAGAGGTCTTTTGCCTTCTCATATTCCGCCTTTCCAACATAATAGTTTGCAAGAGAACTTTTCATTTCGTTACAGACCTGTATATCATTGCTCTTCTGTGCTATATCCAAGGCTTCTTTATAATAAAGAAAACAACTGTCATTCTTTTCTTCTTGATATACATAGGCTATCTTTTGAAGGCAATATGCCATCATTGCGGAATTGTGATGCATCGTTTCTATACGGAGAGACTCTCTGAAGTAATTCATAGCTTCCTTATAAAAGGACTGTTCGAGAAGCTGAAACCCCGTCTGGAAATTTACAGCACTTGCAAATTTACTGTTTTTATCAGCAACTATGGTCAATGCTTTCTTATAAAACTCCAAAGCCATAGGAATGTTGTCTAAATCACGATAGGCACATCCTAAATAATAATATGCATATTGCAACTTCGACTTGTCGGCTCCAAAGGATTCATAATGGTTTACTATAGTCTGTGCCTCCTTGACATCCGTGGCTGGAATATAAGCCTTGTCTCTCGCCTTTACACACAACAGACGGTAATACCAGAAGTCTGCTGTTCCCATTGATTTAGACTTGACTCGCAAAGCATTAAGATGTGAAATGGCCTTTGGGGGATTGCTCTCACACAACGAGTCGGCAACAACTAACTCACGAGGATAAGTGTGGTGGCTGCAACATACGAATATTGCAGCTATAGCTATCGCTGCTATTGCCAATGCAGCAACAGACAACGCAACGATTTGCTTTCTTGAAAAGCGTGACATAAGGTCCATGATTACAGTTTTTCTATATTGTTTTTAAGTATTAAGATGGCAAAGATATATAAAATTGCTGATATGACAAAGAAATGGGTAGTATTAAACTAAAAAAGATCATCAGGTATTTTAACTCGTCTACTCATCAGCAAATCTCCTCGTCAACTCGTCTACTTGTCAACTCGTCAACTTTTAAAAAAAACATACCTCCTCGTCTACTCGTCTACTTGTCAACTCGTCAACTTTTTAAAAAAACATACCTCCTCGTCAACTCGTCAACTTGTCAACTCGTCAACTTAAAGAAAAAACCAACCGGACCCACTCTGTCAAAGAGAGTGAGCCCGGTTAAATTATTTATGGTTCGCGATATTAGCCGAAATTACATTCCTGCTGCCTGTGCAAGCCAGTCATAGATGCAGCTGCATACTCCGAAGAGTAATACACCGGCTGTACACAAAGCAAGGGCGAGACGTGTGTTGCAGTCGCTCTTGAAGGTTGGCAATGGCTGATCGGTCTTGTTGATGTACATGCACTTTACAATCTTCAGATAGTAGTAGAGCGACGGTACGGTGTTCAACAAGGCTATGAATACTACTGCGTATGCAAGTGTGGAACCGCCCTTGGCTGCTGCCATGAAGACGAAGAACTTACAGAACATTCCTGCAAACGGAGGGATTCCGGCAAGTGAGAACAATGCCAAAGTCATAAGGAAAGAGAGCTTTGGATTGGTTTCATAGAATCCATCGTAGCAGTTCATCTTGGTGTTGCCACCACCACGGGTCTCAACAACATTTATGATGGTGAACACTGCCATGTTGGCTGCAACATAGATGAGCACGTAGTACATCAGAGATGCAAGACCCATAGCACTGCCTCCAATGACAGCAAGCATGATATATCCTGCCTGTGAGATAGAACTGAATGCCATGAATCGCTTCAACTCCTTCTGACGAAGGGCAAAGAGGTTGGCAACGGTGATGGTGAGCACGATGACGATGTACATCAGATACTCCCAATACTCTGACATAGGAGCGAATACCTTTACGAGGATTGCCATCAGCGCAAAAGCTGCTGCTCCCTTGGATACTACACTAAGGTAGCCCGTAACAGGAGTTGGCGCACCCTGATAGGTGTCGGCGGTCCAGAAGTGGAACGGTACAAGGCTTATCTTGAAACCTAATCCACTGAAGAAGAACACGAGTCCCATGATTGTAAGAGGAGAGGTACTGATCTGAGAAGCTACATCACCGAAGTAGAGTGTGCCTACCGCTCCATAGATGAAGGAGATACCATAAAGCATCACACCGCTTGAGAAGGTTGCCGTAAGGATGAACTTCGCAGCTCCCTCTGCTGAGTTCTGCTTGAACTTGTCGAATGCCACGAGACATGCCATTGGCACACTCGCCATCTCCAGTCCGAGGAAGAACATCATGAAGTGGCCTGATGAAATCATCATATACATACCGAGCAGAGTGCTTATGAGCAACTCGTAATACTCGCCTTCCTTGTTAAGGACATCTTTGCGCTCTACCCATGACTGCGACATGATGAACACGATGAGTGTACCCATGGTGAGAATAATCTTCATCACATTGGCAGCTGGCGTAGACTCATACATTCCTCCGAAAGCCTGAGCCGGCTCTGAAAGGAAACATACTCCAATCTGGCACACCAGAAGGGCGCCTGTCAGCAGGCTAAGCACAGAGTGTTTCTTCTCGCCCTTCAGAATGAGGTCGGCGAGGAATACTATTACCAGAACAGCAATAAGTCCTGCTTCCGGTATCATATTAAAAAACTGACTATAATCCATATCTTGTCCTACTGATTTATTAGAGGTTTGTTACTACATTGAGGATCGGACCAACAGCATCGCTGATGGCATTGCTTGCCCAGAGAGGGAAGCTTCCGAGTCCTGCCACACAGAAGATAAGGCAGCATACTGCAAAGCGCTCATCCCAAGTGGCATCGGTAAGTGTGAGGTAATGCTCGTCCTTCACCTTCTCGAAGAGGATGAAACCAACGGTACGCAGGATGTAAACTGCTGTCACAACGATTGAAGTGATAGCGATTACTGTGCAGCAACGATGGAACATATCCGGATTCTCAAACGAACCTGTGAAGATCGTCATCTCGGCAATGAAGCCAGAGAAACCAGGAAGTCCGAGGTTTGCCAAACCAGCAATTACATAACCAACTGAGAGGAATGGCATTATCTTCATCAATCCACCCAACTTACGGATGTCACGAGTGTGGGTACGTCCGTAAATCATACCGATGAGGGCAAAGAAGAGTGCCGTCATAAGTCCATGAGAAAGCATCTGAAGGATTGCTCCTGTGCAGCTTACCTTTGTCATCATCAGAAGGGCGAAGAGCACCAATCCACAGTGTGACACTGATGAATAAGCATTGATGAACTTAAGGTCGGTCTGAACACATGCTGAGAACGCTCCGTAAACAACAGAGATTGTGGTAAGGATAAGGAATATCCAAGCCAAATCCTGTGCTGCATGAGGCAACAGGAACATTGCGATACGGAAACAGCCATAACCTCCAAGCTTCATCAATACTCCGGCATGGAGCATAGATACTGATGTAGGCGCACAACCGTGACCGATAGGTGACCATGTGTGGAATGGGAACAGGGCACCCAAGACTCCGAATCCGATGAATACGAATGGGAAGAGTACGTTCTGTACCGCTGCCGGGATATGGTTGTTGTGTGCTATCTCAAGGATGTTCATTGTGGTACCTCCATTGAAGAAGTAGATACCTACCAATCCGAGGATGATGAGAGCGGAACCTCCCATAAGCATAAGAGTAAGCTTCATTGCTGCATACTCCTTACGACCGGAACCCCAGTAACCGATAAGAAGGTACATAGGGATAAGGGCTACCTCATAGAACATGAACATCGTGAAGAGGTCGATGCTGATGAAGAAACCATATACTCCGGTGGAGAGCAGTGTGAACCACATGAAGAACTCCTTAGTCAGAGGCTTGAGCTTCCAAGAAGCGAATGTTCCGGTGAACACGATGATGCTTGAAAGCAGAAGCATTACAACAGAAATACCGTCAACACCGACAGCATAGCTGATGTGGAGAGGTGCGAACCATACTGTGGATGCCTGAAGAATCATCTCCTCAGTGTTTCCTGCAGCACGCTCGCCTACGAAATGCAATGTCAGCCATACGGACATTGCAAGCAGCATTGATGATCCGATGACCATCACTGTGCGAACCTGTTTGACGTCGCGGGCAGCCCAAAGGCCGAGCAGCATCAATACTGGAATTACTACGAATACACTTAATATACTCATATCTCGTTATAATATGCTAAGTAATACTAATGTTAATGCTACTGTACCTGTGAGGAACCATACTGCATACTGGCGAACATCGCCGCTCTGCCACGGACGCAGGGTCTCACCTGCCTCATTAGCTCCCCAAGCAGTAAAGTCGATAAGACCGTTGATGATGTGCTCATCAATCCACTGTACTGGCTTACTTACGAAACGGAACAGAATCTTATGGGTAACGAACATATAAACCTCGTCCATATAGAAACGCTTGTATGCCCAGCGGTGAAGACGTGGGAACGTCTTGTAGAGCTTATCGGCAACAGGCTGCTTCTCACCTTTATATATATAGGTGGCAAGAGCTATGGAGATGATGGCTATTACCGTTGAAGTGGCTGCCACCTGAGGATCGAAATGTACTGTATAAGCTGTTCCTGCCGCACTTACAATCTCACCGAAGCTTGTCCAGTTCCAATCAAGGAAGCCTCCAAGTGTGGTGAACACACCGACACCTACTGTGATAATACTCAAGAAGATGAGTGGGAAGGTCATAGTAAGCGGTGCCTCGTGTGGAGTGTGGTGAGCATGAAGTTCCTTGTTCTCTGTACCCCAGAAGATACCGTAGTACAAACGGAACATATAGAACGCTGTCATGGCTGCCACACCTGTCATCCACCATCCTATGAATGCTGAATGCTCAAAGCATGCTGTGATAATCTCGTCCTTAGAACTGAAACCTGAGAAGAACGGAATACCTGCAATGGCAAGACATGAGATGAGGAAGGTAGCGTGAGTGATTGGCATGTACTTCTTAAGTCCTCCCATTGCCGACATCTCGTTGGAGTGTACAGCATGGATGATACAACCGGCACCAAGGAACAAGCAAGCCTTGAACATGGCGTGGGTGAAGAGGTGGAACAATGAAGCCATATAGCCAAGCTGTGCGTGGTTGTCAAGCACAGCTCCATGATGACCTGGCAGACATACACCGAGGGCTACCATCATGAAGGCAATCTGAGAGATTGTCGAGAAGGCAAGCACACGCTTGATGTCGCTCTGTGCACAGGCTACAGCAGCTGCATAGAATGCAGTGAAAGCACCTACGTAAACAACGATTTCCATTGCCTGTGGAGCATACTCAATCCATATTGGGAACAGACGTGCTATCTGTACTACTCCGGCAACAACCATAGTTGCAGCGTGGATGAGGGCAGATACAGGAGTAGGACCCTCCATGGCATCTGGCAACCAGATGTGGAGAGGGAACATGGCTGACTTACCAGCACCACCGATGAACATCAGAACAAGAGCTGTAGGCAGGATGAAACCGCCGGCAGCAGCTGCACGTGAAGCATCGCACTGGGTAAAGGCTGTCATGCCTTCTGCTATCTGTACCTCTGTTCCGGTGAACGAGAAGTTGAACGAACCTGTGTAGTAACCGAAAATCAGAATACCGATGAGGAAGAACATATCAGCAAAACGGGTTACGATAAACGCCTTCTTGCTGGCATGTACGGCAGCATGAAGTCCATAGTAGAAACCGATGAGCAGATATGAACTTACTCCCACAAGCTCCCAGAACATATACATCTGGAAGATGTTTGTGGCAAGTACAAGTCCGAGCATTGACATGGTGAAGAGGGAAAGGAAAGCGTAGTAGCGCTGGAATCCCTTCTCGCCGTGCATATAACCGAATGAATAGATATGCACCATGAAACTAACAGTAGAGATGACAATCAGCATCATCACTGAGATAGGATCCAGAAGGATTCCGAGGTCGAAGTGAAGTGAGCCGAGTGGCAACCATGTATAGTTATATGGTACAATTGTCGCAAACGTACCGTCGGCAAGACGCGGAGCCATGAAGTACTGGAAAGCAGTGATATAGCTCAGCACCGTTACCAGACCGATAGAACAGGTTCCGATAAGTCCTGCTGCCTTATGCGACCATGCATACTTGTTTCCCGCGAAGTCGGGCAAGCCAATGACGAGAAAACTCAGCAATGGCAAGAGAAGTATCAACAATGAATATGTATAATCCATAACTTATTAATATTTCATGTTTTCAATACTGTTCACCTGATCGCTGTGGAAATTACGGTAAACATTAATAACAATAGCGATAGCAACGGCACTCTCGGCTGCGCTCACACCCATAGAGAAGAGAGTCATGAAGAAGCCCTCGAACTCGCCAGGGAACAACAGACGGTTGAATGCTGCGAAGTTGATGTCTACAGCGTTGAGCACAAGCTCTACGGAGATAAGCATCGCTATCAGGTTACGACGTGTAACGAATCCGTAAACGCCGATGAAGAACAACAGTGCGCTAAGCACAAAATAACATTGTACTGGTACCATAATTACTTATCCTCCTTATCTTTACGTGCAACAACAATTCCACCGATGATACATGCCAGCAGGAATACTGAGATGAACTCGAACGGAAGAACATACTGATACTTGTCGCTTCCAACAAGAGCTGTACCGATTACGTCCATCGGAACCTCAGCATCTGCCATCTCACATGCCTTGAACAAGAACTCGTTCTTCAGCAGTACAACGGCAACAGTGAGGAAACCAGCCAATGTGACAAGGGCTGCTCCAACAGCCTTGCTGCCTTTTACATGCTCAACGAGTCCCTGCAGAGTGCGCTTGCCAACAAGCTGGATGGCGAAGATATACATCATCGTCAAAGCTCCGGCATAGATACTTATCTGCGCAGCACCCAGGAATGTATAGTCGAGGATGAAATAAAGTCCCGCAACGCCGAAGAGGACGAAGAGCAGGAATGTAGCAGCACGCATGATGCGCTTTGTAGCTACACACATCACAGCTGAGCCTAAGATGACTACAGCAAAGATGCCAAACATTATTATATTAGCCATTTCTTACTTGTCCTCCTTATTTTGTTTTGGTGTTAAACTTACCGATTTCCATTGGTGCGCCACCGTCAATGAGGTTTGGAAGGCTACCTCCCTTATAAACCTCCTTATCAAGATGAAGCACGAGCTTTTCGCGGTCGAACACGGCATTCTCGAAATCGTTCGTGAAATGGATTGCACCGAAGTTACAAGCATTGACACAAAGTTCACAGAACATGCAGTCGCCAAGGTCGTACTGGTAGTCAACCAGCTTGCGCTTCTTCTTACCCGTCTCCGGGTCTTCAACCATTTCAGTCAAAATCTTTATAGAATCGTTTGGACATGCCTTCTCACAGAGAGTACAGCCTACGCACTTGTAGTTCTCGTTCTCATCACGAGTAAAGACAAGGCGGCCGCGGTGGCGTGCCGATATGTGGAGAGTGGTCTTACGGTTCTCCGGATACTGCTCTGTACTCTTAGGTGTGAAGTATTCCACAAGAGTGGTCTTCATACCAACAGCAAGAGTCTTCATCGCAGAACCAATTTCTCCGAAATATGATTTCTTGTTATCTTCCATATCTTTCTTTTTCTCCTTTAATTAAAAGTGCCAGCCGAATGCCACGATGATTGTCATGAGCACAAGGTTGATGAGACATAGAGGCATGAGGTACTTCCACTCGAGCTTCAGTATCTGGTCGATACGAAGACGTGGGAATGTCCAACGCACCCACATCAAAAGCCATACCACAGCAAATGTCTTGCCGAGGAACCATACGATGCCCGGAATGTAGTTCATCACAGCATCGAAGCCTTCGATACCTATATTTACAGGTGCCCAGCCTCCGAGGAATACTGTTGTGGCAACTCCTGAAACTACAAAAAGGTTAAGGTACTCTGCCAGATAGTAGAATCCGAATCCCATACCAGAATACTCGGTGTGGTAACCGGCGGTAAGCTCACTCTCAGCCTCTGCCAAGTCGAACGGGCCACGGTTTGCCTCTGCGTTACCAGCTACGAGGAACACGAGGAATGCTATAATAGCAGGTACGTGACCTTTGAATATCAGCCAGTTCCAAGGACCTGTCTGAGCCTCTACTATACCGGAAATCTGCATTGTGCCTGTAAGAATAACGGCTGTTATCAGACACAGACCGAGAGACATCTCGTATGAGATGAGCTGTACGGCACCACGCATAGCGGAAACGACACTATACTTGTTGTTACTTGCCCATCCTGCAAGGAAGATTCCGATGACACCGATACTTGAAACGGCTGTCAGCAAGAAGATGCCTACATTGAAGTTGAGCACTTCAGCACCATTGTTCCAAGGCAGGAACGAGAATGTTCCTACAGAAGCGATGATTACAAGGAAAGGAGCAATGAAGTAAAGCAGCTTGTCGGCCTTGTCCACAACAAAGATTTCCTTGATGAGCATCTTGAGCACGTCGGCGAACACCTGGAATACTCCCCAAGGACCTACTCGCATCGGACCGAGACGACACTGGAAGTAGGCACACACCTTACGCTCCATGAATATCAAGATGATTGCCAGCACGGCATAGCCCGCAAGGAGCAGAACGCCAACCAGCACACACTCGATAAGTATCGACAGAAAATCCCCAAGACCGAGAGTCTGACGGAGAAGAGCGTCGAACCATGTTGTTATTATACTAAAGTCAAACATAATTTTATTTTAGAGTTTAGAGTTTTGAATTTAGAATTATCCCCGCTTCAAGGCGAGAACTCTCAATTCTTAATTCTTAAATCTTAATTCTTAACTCGTTTATCTGTCGAGGTCAGGGATTACGAAGTCGATGGCTGCACCGGTAGTGATGAGGTCGGCTATCTTCTGTCCACGAAGCATTGGGTCGAGAGCTCCTGCAAGGGTAAGTCCCATTGGTCGCATCTTCATACGATACGGGCTCTTGTCACCACGTGAGTCAAGATAGATACCGAACTCGCCGCTGGCTCCCTCTACAGAGAAATACCACTGTCCCTCAGGAACCTTGATGATAGGCTTCTGCTTGATGTAGAACTCACCATCCGGGATGTTATCGATGAGCTGCTCTATGATATCAAGACTCTGATAAAGCTCCTTGATATGAACATAGTAACGATCCATTGAATCGCAGCCTGTCATAGTGATTTCCTTCCACTCCACCTTGTCATACATATCGTATGGATGGCGCTTACGGGTATCGTTCTTCCAACCGGCAGCACGTCCTGCAGGACCTGTAACACCGTAGTTGATACAGTTCTCTTTGTCCATAGGACCAACGCCAACAAGACGGTTGTGTGTTATGACGTTGTCACCGAACACGTCAAGATACTCCTGAATCTTCGGACGAAGATACTTACAGAGCTTCTTTGTGTTCTCCACGAAGTTCGGATCTATATCAGCCTGCAGTCCACCGATACGGTAGTAGTTCATGATAAGGCGTCCACCTGTTGTCTCCTCCATAACGTTGAGCACATGTTCACGGTCGCGCATGCAGTAGAGGAATGCCGTGAGGGCTCCAAGGTCCTGGGCTGTACAGCCAAGGAACAGCAAGTGGCTGTCGATACGCTGCAACTCATCCATGATAGTACGGATGTATCGGATGCGGTCAGACAGTTCTATACCCATAGCCTCCTCGATGACACCAACAAGTGCGTGACGGTGCATCATTGCCGAGAGGTAGTTCAGACGGTCGGTCAATGCCAGGGTCTGAGGATATGTCATACCTTCCCACATTTTCTCTATACCACGGTGGATATATCCGAGGTGTGGATAGATACGCTTTACAGTCTCACCGTTGATGACTGTCTGCAGACGGAGCACACCGTGTGTTGACGGGTGGTTAGGACCGATGTTAACGACATAGTCATCATCAGTAAACAAGCGGTGCTTTGTTTCTGTAAGGTGACCATCAGCATCGAGATTATACTCTACTGTATAGTCGCTCTCCGGTTCGTCTGTCAGAGGGAACTTGTTTGCCTCCGGACTCATGTCAAAGTCCTTACGCAATGGGTGGCCCTTGAAGTCAGTACGCAGGAAGAGACGACGCATGTCTGGATGACCGAGGAACTTGATGCCTACGAAGTCGAAGACCTCACGTTCAAGCAGGTCAGCACTCTTCCAAAGGTTTATTACTGTAGGTATTACGTCGCTGCCGTCCACCTTCTTTGCTATTGTGCGTACGGAGCATCGTTCGTTGTTCTCTGTATTCTCGAGGATGTAGATACATCCGAGACCTTCTTCGCCGAAGTCCTCACCGATTATGGTAACAAGGTAGTCGAAATGTTTCTCGTTCTTCAGCTTTGCCATCTCACGGGCGAAGTCCTCGAATGTGAGTTCAATATTATTCAGTTTCATGTCTTATACCTTATTATATTATACGGTTTGAGTTTTCTCTGCATCGTTTGCCAAGTCGCCGCACTTGAAGTCCGCCGGCACATCGGTAACGATGATTGGCTCCGGATGACCGAGCTTCTGTGAATCCTGAAGGTTCTCGTTGCTCAAGCCGCGAAGTCCGCCCTTGCTCATTGAGAGTTCCTTCTCCTCCTTGGTCATCTTGTGGTTTGCGCCACCAAAGAATTTCTCGATCTTCACCTTGCGCTGCAGCTGCATCATGCCATAGAGGATTGCCTCAGGACGTGGTGGACATCCTGGCACATAAACATCAACCGGTACAAGCTCGCTGATGCCACGAACCACGTTGTAGCTCTTTTTGAACGGACCACCGCTGATGGTACATCCACCCACAGCCACTACATACTTAGGCTCTGCCATCTCGTCGTACAAGCGTTTGAAAACCGGTGCCATCTTATTGGTGATGGTTCCTGCACACATGATGAGATCAGCCTGGCGAGGAGAGTTACGTGTTACCTCAAAACCGAAGCGAGAGAAGTCATAACGAGCACAACCTACAGACATGAACTCGATACCACAGCAACTGGTACCGAAGGTCAATGACCACAAGGAGTTGCTTCGTCCCCAGTTGATAACCTGGTCGAGCGAGCCGAGCACCACGTTGCATCCGCCCTCATGGAGCTGCTCAACAATCTTCTCAAGCGTCTCGTTGTCCTTAAACTCGTCGTAAGGAATACTCTTGATAACGGGTTTTCTTACTTCCATTCCAACGCTCCTTTCCGCCATGCATAAGCAAGGCCAAATACTAACACTAACAGGAAGAATCCGATGCTACACAAAGCCATCGGTCCAAACTGCTTGACTGCTACAGCCCATGGATAGAGGAACACTGTCTCGATATCGAACATCAGGAAAAGGATGGCAAAGAGATAGTATCCAACGTGCATCGGCAACCATGATGTACCGCGCGTCGGAATACCGCACTCAAAGGGTTGTCCCTTTACTGGATTGTACGAACGAGGACCTACGAGTTTCGCAACTACGTATGCTCCAACGACCAATACAACTGCCGTCAAGATAACGGTAATAAATAGTATAAAAT
>ERZ1026862.1598-NODE-1598-length-13026-cov-13.917740_pt1 | contig 13026 bp, 8 predicted proteins | sample MGYA00380161_ERZ1026862 | MGnify/ENA primary metagenome ERZ1026862 (study PRJEB33269, sample SAMEA4719797) | human gut metagenome | biome: human-associated habitat; feature: organic feature; material: feces | place: Cameroon | collected 2013-10 ... | reverse complement strand
ACTTAAAATAGTTGCAATATTCAATAAAATAACCTGTTTTGCTTACGAATCGAACATAATTGTCTTTTTGTAGTTTGCCTTTTGCTACATGCAAAACTGCAACTCCATTTGTGTATACTATGCAGTTTGTGGACTGCTTATAAATAGGTGTTGCTGAGGATAGTGTAAGCTTAATAGCTTGTTTATAATAGTTGTTTAGCTCAATGGATATTTCATAAGAAATAGTCGCAACAACCAGCCTGGAAGGCTGTACACATCGCTTGCGATGTAGGTAACCGGGGGCAACGCCCTCGGTAAGTAAGGACAAGCAAACAATAGCCTGGAAGGCTTTACCTCGACATTCAACTCTTGCAGATAATGCAAATTGCACTTAATTACTTGAAAATGAAAGACCAAGGTAAAGCCTTCCAGGCTATTGCTTACTTACAACCAAAACCGCGCACATCCTCGTCACTATCGTTCCGAGTATGTACGCGGTTACCAACATCGGCAAGCCGATGAGTATAACCAAAGGGCAAGTTCTCTCAATCCAAATATTATATAGTGTTTGCAATCTTTATCCTCATGAAACTTCTATATTGCCTGTTGCTATCGTTGTTTATAATAGTTGCTAATCAACAACTATTTATATTGTTCTTTCGACTAACCTAGGTTAGTAGGTCAAGTATATTAATATAAATGGCAAAGTAATTAAGCTTCTATGACCGACTAACCTTGGTTAGTCGAAAGAGATAGTAAACTGCGTAATTCTTTGCTGCAGTTTTGAAGGAGGTTAGGAAGTATATTATTCAACTATCGCAAAAAAGTGTTTGCGATAGTTGAATATAAAAGTTGAATGGAATAGAGGAATAGAATTGTTCTCTATAATAGAGAAATGGAAGATTCTCTCTTATTCTTCATCAGTAGGCAAGAAGCCTTGATGCTTTAGGGCTTCGATGAAGCCGGCAGACATAGCCTCGTTGTCTTTACGAGTATAGCGGATGTCGGTGAATATCTGTGCGAGAGTCTGCTTGTGGTTTATCTTAACGAACTCTTGGTTCTCAGGAAGCGCCTCTTTCTCAGCATAATATTCGTCTATAGCTTCTGGAGTATATTCGTGGTAGGTCTCTTGGTGCACGAAGGCTGCTGTAGACAAGCGGTCGGTAAGTGCTGGTTCTTCGGCTGGCCAACCAACGGTAAGTGTGGCTACAGGCATCACAAGCTTAGGCAGATGCAGAGTGTCGATAATCATCTGAGGCATGTAAACTGTGGTGCCGAGAAAACACAATCCTAACCCCTCTTCTTCTGCAAGATTGCAGAATGTCTGAGTGAAGAGTAGGGCGTCGGTAGCAGCATTCATAAACGACAGGAAGTTGTCGTAGCCAGGGTCGGCATTACGTTGCAAACACCAGTCGGTGGAGCGACGGAAGTCGGCACAAATAGTGATGACTACTGGTGCTTGCTTCACCATAGGCTGGTTGAAGTGAGCAGGCGACAACTGTTCCTTAACCTCTTCTGAGCGAGTGACAATGGCGCTGTATAGCTGCATGTTGCCCATGGTCTGTGTGCGAGAAGCCTCGGCAAACAGACGGTTTAATAGTTTTTCGCTCACTTCCTTATCGGAATATTTGCGTATACTTCTGCGTGTATTGATATTCTTCATAATGTGATATATATAATAAGGTGTATTTATGTCTATATATATATAATAAGGTGTAAAATCTATCTTTTTAGCTATACAAATAAATCATCTAAGGTTAATTGTACTTGTGCTATAGATGAATACGTGCTAGGACGAAGCCCAAATGTAGTGATAAAAGTAGTGATAATACCATGGCGTATTCCTGTCTCACATATAAAATCTGAAACTCTATTACGTATGCGCATGTCTTCCTCTTTTGTAATACTGTACGGCATTTGTGAATACTTAATTTCACAAAGGTTTATTAAATTGTCTGCACGTTCTATTAATAAGTCTATTTGCGCTCCATGTTCTGATTGTTTGCTTCGCCAAGAATAATACTCTGTATAAATCTGGGCGATACCTAATTGCTTTTTGATTTGTGGAATATGGAGCATACATATACGCTCAAATGCTAATCCATACCATGTGTTTTGTCGCGGTTTTCCCATCTGATGCGTCCAGAAAGCAGAATCTGTAGACGCAGGATGACAAAACTGCATATAAAATAATGTATAAAGATCCGTGAGTTGATATATTTGCTCCTTTTGCTTAATTTTCTTCTCGCGTGTATTATAGCCACGTATAAAATCGCAATTTACCAATTCTCGTATTACCTTTGACAAGGTACCACCTGAAGGTAATTTTATCTTTTCTGCAATTTCTTTACGAGTTAAGCCCTGCTTACAAGAAGCAAGTACTTCTATAACCTTCATATATATGTCTGAATTTTTAAAGAGCGAAGTGTATAATCTTCCATACTCTCTTTTTAGTTCAGCATGTTCAGAGAAGAAAAGTTCATCCACATTGGCATCCACACCTTGTGTCTTATCAAGAAGACTAAGATAATAAGGGACACCACCCATGATGCTATATATTTGCAATATAGATAGCCTTGACCATGTGAACCCATTACTTGCTAGCAATTCTTCTGTTTCGCCCAAGGTAAAAGGAGCTAAATATATTTCATGAGTGATACGATTGTGTAAACCGCCATGACTATCTATTAAATTGTTTATCATCCATGATGTAGCACTACCACATACTATAAGCATTATCTCATTCTGCTTAGAAGCCCATCCATTCCAAAAATGTTCGAAAGCTTGTTGAAAGCCTGATTTGCGAGTATCTAAACATGGTAATTCATCTATAAAAACAACAAGGCGTTTACTTGTTAATTTAGCTTTTAATAATTGCTTAAGAGCTTCAAACGCTTCAGTCCAAGTTGCAGGTATAGGTTGCTGAGTATCACCATATTCTCTAAGAGCAAATCCAAAATTGGATAACTGTGCTTCTGAAGGTGCGTCTATAGAACCAGACATTTCAAAAGCAAATTCATCGTGGAATAAGTTGTGAATAAGATATGTTTTACCAATACGTCTCCTACCATATACTGCCACAAATTCTGACTTCCCAGAGTTGTAATACTCTGTAAGTTGTTTTATCTCTTTCTTTCTTCCTATAATCTGATTCATAAGCAATAGTTATATTGGTTATAGGCACAAAGATAAGTCTTTTTTTCGATGTATAATCTTATTTGATAGCCAAATCGATGAAAATTAACACGATTTGGCTATGATATAGCTTATACAATAGCCAAATCGAATAAAAAGAAGTCGATTTGGCTGTAATACCAAGGCTTTTTACTGTTAAGTATATGGCTTTAACTTCTATCAATCATCTGGAGCAGAAACTTATTTAACGTATTTACTTTTTTAACTTCTGATTATTCTATAACTTCTGAACTTGCGAAAGTTATCCGTTTTGGATAACTTTATTTCAAAAACGGGGAGGGAAGTTTTCCGTTTTATTATTTCTCTATTAAAGAAATTATGTATAACTTTGCCATCGTTATTTTACTGAACAATGGAATCAAAACAAACTTTTACCTATGAGGAAGCTTATCAGGCTTCATTGCAATACTTTGATGGCGATGAACTTGCTGCCCGAGTATGGGTCAACAAGTATGCCATGAAAGATAGTTTTGGAACAATCTTTGAATGCTCGCCTAAGGATATGCATTGGCGTATTGCTAATGAGATAGCCCGCATTGAGCAGAAATATCCAAACCCTCTTTCTAAGGAGCAGATATTCGAGCTGCTCGATCATTTCAGATATATTATTCCTGCTGGTAGTCCTATGACAGGTATTGGCAACCATCATCAGGTGGCAAGCCTTAGCAACTGCTTCGTTATTGGTCTTGATGGCGATGCCGATTCTTATGGCGCTATCATGCGTATTGACGAAGAGCAGGTGCAGCTGATGAAGCGTCGTGGTGGAGTAGGTCATGACCTTAGCCACATACGTCCGAAAGGTTCGCCTGTGAACAATTCTGCGTTGACTTCTACAGGTTTGGTTCCATTCATGGAGCGCTATAGCAATTCTACACGTGAGGTTGCACAGGATGGTCGTCGTGGTGCGTTGATGCTCAGCGTTAGCATTAAGCATCCAGATAGCGAGGCTTTCATAGATGCTAAGATGACTGAAGGAAAAGTGACAGGCGCTAACGTTTCGGTGAAGATTGACGATGCCTTTATGCAGGCAGCTGTCGACAACAAGCCTTATGTACAGCAGTTTCCTATAGATTCAGATAATCCAAAGGTAAAGAAGGAGATTTCTGCCCACGACCTGTGGCAAAAGATAGTGCACAACGCATGGAAGAGTGCAGAACCAGGAGTGTTGTTCTGGGATACCATCATCAGAGAGAGCATACCTGACTGCTATGCCGACCTTGGCTTCCGTACTGTGAGCACAAATCCATGTGGCGAGATTCCATTGTGCCCTTACGACTCTTGCCGTTTGCTCAGCGTCAACCTCTATAGCTATGTAAACAATCCATTTACTCCAGAGGCATCTTTCGATTTCGATAAGTTTGCTAAGCATGTACAGCTTGCGCAGCGACTGATGGACGATATCGTGGACCTTGAGATGGAGAAGATAGACCTCATATTGGAGAAGATAAAGCAAGACCCGCAGACCGACGAGGTGAAGGGGGCCGAATATCATCTTTGGGAGAAGATAAAGAAGAAGAGTAGTATGGGACGTCGTACTGGTGTAGGCATTACTGCCGAAGGTGATATGCTTGCAGCCCTCGGACTTAGATATGGCACACAGCAGGCTACCGATTTCTCGGTTTCTGTTCACAAGACATTGGCATTGAACGCTTATCGTTCTTCTGTTACTATGGCACAAGAGCGTGGCGCATTCGAGATTTACGATGCCAACCGCGAGGTTAACAATCCTTTCATCAATCGTTTGAAGGATGCAGATGCTGAGTTGTATGCCGACATGGTAAAGTATGGTCGCCGAAATATTGCTTGTCTGACTATTGCTCCTACAGGCACAACGAGCCTTATGACTCAAACCACAAGTGGTATAGAGCCTGTATTCATGCCTGTATACTTGCGCAGACGAAAGGTTAATCCTAATGATACTAATGTGCATGTAGACTTTGTTGACGAAGTTGGCGACTCGTTTGAGGAATATATCGTTTATCATAAGAAGTTCCAAGAGTGGATGAAGGTGAACGGTATCGATACCGAAAAGAGATACACCAAGGAGGAGATAGATCTGCTGGTAGAGAAGTCGCCTTATTATAAAGCTACAGCCAACGATGTAGACTGGCTGATGAAGGTGCGCATGCAGGGAGCTATTCAGAAATGGGTAGACCATTCGATAAGCGTAACTGTCAACTTGCCAAACGAGGTAGACGAGGAACTTGTAAACAAACTATATGTTGAGGCTTGGCGCTCTGGCTGCAAGGGATGTACTATATATCGTGATGGTAGCCGTTCGGGTGTGATGATTTCTGTTTCTAAGAAAGATAAGAAAGAAAAGAAAGCCGAAGAAACTCCAACAGAAGAAAACCAACATATTTGCAAGCATCCTGAGGTTACCGAGGTTCGCCCTAAGGAATTGGAGTGCGATGTGGTTCGTTTCCAGAACAATAAAGAGAAGTGGGTGGCATTCGTAGGTCTGCTTGATGGTTATCCTTACGAAATATTCACAGGTTTGCAAGACGACGAAGAGGGCATCATGCTTCCAAAGAGCGTTACCAAGGGTAAGATTATCAAGACCATAAAAGAAGATGGCACTCGCCGCTACGACTTCCAGTTCCAAAACAAGCGTGGTTACAAGACTACCGTTGAAGGTTTGAGTGGCAAGTTTAATCCTGAATATTGGAACTATGCTAAGCTCATCTCTGGAGTGTTGCGTTATCGTATGCCTATCGACCATGTCATCAAGCTCGTTGGCTCGTTGCAACTACAAAGCGAGAGCATCAACACATGGAAGAATGGTGTGGAGCGTGCCTTGAAGAAGTATGTCGTTGATGGCACAGAGGCAAAAGGCATGAAATGCCCACAATGCGGACAGGAAACCCTCGTTTATCAAGAGGGATGCCTGATATGTAAGAATTGCGGTGCAAGTAGATGTGGATAATTAATTTTTAGATAATGATTTTGAACGAAAGCTATATATATCTTGACGACCTGCGGTTTCATGCCTTTCATGGTGTGATGCCGCAGGAGCGTTTAACTGGCAACGACTATACCATAGATATAAAAATAGGTTATGATGTGTCGTTGGCTATGGTGTCTGATAATGTTGATGATACCCTTAACTATGCCGAGGTCTATAAGATAGTAGACCAAGAGATGGGTGTGCCAAGCCAGTTGCTCGAAAGAGTTGCATATCGTATTGGCGACAGATTGTCGCGCAAGTTTACTTCTATAACCTCTATCAATATAAAGCTAACCAAACTAAACCCTCCTTTTGGTGCTGATTGTAAGGGAGCAGGTGTGGAACTTCACTTAATAAATGATAAAACTTAAGCTTCCTTTGTGGTTTTCTAATATAAATTCCTTACTTTTGCAAAATATTATAATATAATGTGTAAGAAAAGTCTATTCTGTACCATCTTGCTGTTGGTATTTGCAGTAGTAGTAAATGCTGCTAACAAGTCGTTCACTCTCGTCATCGATGCTGGTCATGGTGGCAGAGATGATGGAGCATGTGGTGCTATATCGAAAGAAAAAGACCTTACATTGAAGTATGCACTTGCTTTTGGCAGACTGGTAGAACAGGAATGTCCAGATGTGAGAGTGATATATACTCGCAAGACAGATGTGTTTGTAGAGTTGAAAGAGCGTGCTGCCATCGCCAACCATGCTAAAGCAGACCTCTTTATGTCTATACACATCAATGCTATGCCAGGCAGAAAGATAGCTCGCGGTTTTCAGACTTACACCTTGGGAAAGGGTAGTAGTGGTAACGGAATATCTACAAACCTTGAGGTGGCAAAGCGCGAGAACTCTGTGATATTGCTTGAGGACAACTATAAGCAGAGTTATCAGGGATTTGACCCTGATTCGCCTGAGAGCAATATCATGTTTGAGTTTATGCAGGATAGAAACATGGAGCAGAGTGTGAACCTTGCAAAGTTGCTTCAGCGAAATGTGTGTGCTGCAACAGGTAGAATAGATGGTGGAGCTCATCAAGCCAATCTTGCAGTGCTCAGACTTTCGTCTATGCCAGGTTGCTTGATAGAACTTGGCTTTATCTCTACTGCCGACGAGGAACGCTTCCTCAACAATCCTGAATCTGTGGCATTATATAGTCGTGGAATCTTGAATGCCTTCAATGCCTATCGTGGAAGATACGACAAGATTGTCAATGTGCCTTATCGCACTCCAGACCAGGTGTTGGAAGATAATCTAACTCCTCGTACAAGGAAGCGTGTCAAATCAAAGGTTGATGAAGAAAACGCTGTGCTTCATCAGCAAGATTCTGCTTCAAAGGGGCAGAATGTAACAACCAAGGAGGAGAATAACGACAATAATAATAGGGTAGAGCCACAGGTCGTGAGAACAGAACGAAAAGTGGTGAAGGCTGCGCCTAAGGCTGCTGTAGCTACCGACAAGCCTGTTTTTAAAGTTCAGATTCTGGTATCAAACAGAAAACTTAAGAATGGCGACCCACATCTGAAAGGACTTACCGACTACGACTTCTATCAAGAAGCAGGATATTGTAAATATACTGTTGGCGAGTCGGCAAACTATAACGAGATTTATAGATTAAGAAAACAAATATTGGATAAGTTCCCCGAAGCTTTCATCATAGCTTTCAAGAATGGAGCAAAGATGAATGTCAACGAGGCAATACGAGAATTTAAAAACAATAGGTGACATGAAATTTTTTACTAAGGAAGTACGTATAGCTCTTGTTGCTATAGCTGGTATAATAGTATTGTTCTTTGGAATGAACTTTCTCAAGGGTATGTCTGTATTTTCTACCGACCATACCTACTATGTGAAGTTTAAGGATATTAGCGGACTGTCAGCTTCTAATCCTATCTTTGCAGATGGATATAAGATAGGAGTTGTGAAGACCATTAAATACGACTATGCTAATAATGGCGACGTAGTGGTGGGCTTTGATGTAGACAACAATCTGCGTATCCCTAAGGGTAGCTCTGCAGAAATTGTTACCGACCTTATGGGAAATGTAAAGATGAACCTTCTTCTAGCTAACAACCCTCGTGAGCGTGTGATGCCTGGCGACACCATTCAGGGAGCTATTAACGAAGGCGCTATGGGAAAACTTCAGGCTATGATTCCTGCAGTAGAAAAGATGTTGCCTAAACTCGATTCTATTATGTCGAGCCTTAATGCCATTCTTGCCGACCCAGCAATCCGACAATCAATGGCTAATGTGCAGACTATAACATCCAACCTTACTGTTACAACTAAGGAACTCAACACCATGATGGCAGGTCTGAATAAGAATATGCCTACCATGATGAATAAGGCAAACAATGTGCTTGATAATACTGAGACACTAACAGCAAACCTTGCAGCTGTAGATGTAGCAGGAACTATGGCTAAGGTTAATCAGACTCTCGACAATGTACAGGCTGTAACAGCAAAGCTCAATAGTAATGACGGGTCGTTGGGACTCTTGATGAACGACCCTTCGCTTTATCGTAATCTCACATCTACTATGGGTAGTGCCGATTCTCTCCTTATCGACCTTAAGGCACATCCAAAGAGATATGTGCACTTCTCGATATTTGGCAAGAAAGATAAATAGAATTTCTAATTAGAGTCAAAGATACTAAAAAGTAAAGGAGTTTAGACTGCTGCATTTTCAACTAAGATAATGCTGTTGTCTTAACTCCTTTGTTTATTTACACTATATATAATAGCTGCTTAATTAAATTCTGTCTAAATATGCTATCACAATGTTTCACAAGAATGTATTAATTGTGAATACTCTTAATAATGACGAGTTTACACCGTGATAGCGGATGTTTCACTATATTCTTAGTTGTTGAGGCTGTTTGATGTATAATCCTTTAGTTATCAGAATCTTAAGTAGTAATTATGGTTAGAAAGCTCTCTTGTGTGCGAAAACGTAGCTAAAGTCCACAGTCTTAGTCGGTTACGTACGATAAATACAGAAAGTGAACTTTGTACACATTTGCCTATTTCAAAAATAAGTGGTAAATTTGCAGTCTGAAAAGTGTGAATTAGTCTTTTGACGACATCATAATAATACTAAATTTTATAGATGAAAGCAAGTCCTGATGTTCGTTGGGATAATGCTCTTGCGCTCATCCGCGAGAACGTTAGTCAGCAGCAATACGATACATGGTTTAGACCAATAGTTTTCGAATCGTTCGACGAATCGAAGAAAACTTTGTTGGTACAGGTACCCAGCCCATTTGTGTATGAGTATCTGGAGGAAAACTATGTAGATTTGCTCATTAAGGTGTTGCATCGCACATTCTGCGAAGGCATACGCCTGAATTATCGTGTCGTTACAGACAAGGAACATAAACTGTCGCAAGACATAGAGTCTGATCCTGCTGATATTAAGGAGCAGCCTCGTAGTCGTGCTAATCAGTCACCAACACCGCTTGATGCTGCACAGCCTCAGCAGATAGATCCTCAACTGAATCCTCACCTCTCTTTTGCCAATTATATAGAAGGTGCAAGCAATAAGTTGCCACGTTCAGTTGGACAGTCTATAGCAGAGCATCCTAATACCACCCAGTTTAACCCTATGTTCATATATGGTCCATCTGGTTGTGGTAAGACTCATCTTGTTAATGCAATAGGACTTCGCACCAAGCAACTGTATCCACAGAAGCGTGTGTTGTATATCAGCGCAAGATTGTTTCAGGTGCAGTATACCAATGCGGTGTTGCAGAATTCAACCAACGATTTTATTCGCTTCTATCAGACCATCGACATGCTTATCGTTGATGATATTCAGGAATGGATTAGTGCACCAAAGACACAGGACACTTTCTTCCATATCTTCGACCACTTGTTCCGTAATGGTAAGCGAATAATCTTGGCTTCTGACCGTCCTCCTGTCGATCTCAAGGGTATGCCTGAGCGTTTGCTCACTCGTTTCTCTTGTGGTTTGATAGCAGAGCTTGAAAAGCCTAACACTCAGCTTTGTGTAGACATCCTCGAAAACAAGATTCGCAAGGATGGTTTGCATATTCCTCGTGATGTAATTCAGTTTATCTCGCAGACTGCCAATGGTAGCGTAAGAGATTTGCAGGGTGTTATCAATTCGCTTATGGCATATTCTATTGTATATAATAGCAATATCGATATGCGATTGGCTGAGAGAGTGATTAAACGAGCTGTGAAGATTGACGACAAGCCACTTACTGTCGACGAGATTATCGAGACTGTATGCAATCACTTTAATGTGTCGCCATCAGCTGTTGGTGGTAAGAGTCGTAAGCGCGACTTTGTGGTTGCTCGTCAGGTATCGATGTATCTTGCTCAGAAATATACCAAGATGCCAGCAAGCCGCATAGGAAAGCTCGTGGGCAATCGCGACCACTCTACAGTTATCCATAGTTGCACCCAGGTGGAAAATCGATTGAAGGTAGATAAAGATTTCTTTGCAGAAATTCAAAGCCTTGAAAACTCATTCAAGATTAAAGCGTAATTGCGTTTTTTGGTGTTTATAAGAACATGCCATATGAAATGCTATAAGGCATGTTAAAAGAGATATAACTTAACTAACTAAATAGCTATAACAAATTAGCCTCGCCGGATATTTCTATCAGGCGAGGCTTTATATTTATTGTGTTGTAAAAAACTGTTATTGGATTTTGATGGTCAATCCTGCCATTACCCACATTCCTGGCTGCTTTACGCCTCCGAGGTCATAGTATCTGTGGCAAGTTATGTTGTCTGCCATTACATATATGTTATATGAGTTAGCATCCCACATGATTTTACCATCAAGCTTGGTGTATGGATGATAACCATTCATGCGCTGTTGCCATCTAAGGCTCCAGCTTGCATGCAACTGTCGCCAGATGCGATGGTCGAGGGTACATGTAAACTTATGGCGCAGATACTCCAAAGCATAGAGCGACTTAAAGATTTGACGGTCGGTCTTATGATCTTGGTCGATATAAGCATAGCCCAACTTCAATCGTTCAAGAGGAGTAGTAGGCAACAGATTGTTGAGCTTAATGGTTGTCTCTACAGAGAATCCCATGTTGTTGAGCTCACCAATATTTAGTGCATGATATTTTGTAGACTCTTGGGTTTCGTATACCCAGTCAATCATGTCAGTACCCTTGCTATAGAAAGCCGACAAATTAGCATCCAACCATTCACTACGATATTGGCTACCAACCTTGAATGAAGAATTCTTCTCTGGCTTCAGGTTCAAGTCGCCTTGCTGTACTGAGTTGCTGGTGTAAAGGTCGGTGTAAGTAGGCACACGCAACGCCTTGTTCCAAGATGCAAACAACTTCCAGTTTTCCGAAGGACGATAGCTGAGGTCGATACCAGGATATAGTTTATAGTCGCTATCTATACCCGTGTTCTTATTGGCAAGCAAACCTGCCGAAAGGGTGAAGCCACCAAGGATTACGTTGTGCTCAATGAAGAAGTTTGAAGTGGTGCGTTTGCCCATTCTTGTATACTTTCTGTCAGAGCCATGAATATCTTTATATTCCGACTCGTCGAGCATATCACCGTAGGCAGTACTATATATTTTTTCGCGTCGCAAGTCTGCACCAAGGGCTGTCTTTCCTAAGATAGACGAGAAATAAATATTGAGCGAACCGCCATAGACGTCGAGTCTGTGATAGTTTTCGCCATTGCTTGCACCAGTCTTATGGCGTGTCAGCTGGTAGTGGTCGTAGTTGCGATGACCATATACCGTAGGAGCCAAAGTCAACGAAGAACCTGCAATAGGCTTCAGCTCGCCACTTATCGAAGCAATATATCTACGAGTAGTCTCATATTGATTATTGAAACGTGCGCTATAGAAAGTGCTGGCACCATAATCTTTAGAAATCAATCCTGCTTGCCAATTCAGTTTTGCACCTTCCTTGCCTAAGCCGCCCTGCCAATACAACTGACGCTTCTTGAAGTCGCTATTCTCTGTGCCGCCATCACTTTGCTGATAACCGCCGCTGAGTGTAGACCCGAAGTTCTTGTTGCAGAACGACAAACTACCATTGGCGCCCCATGTGCCGAAGCTTCCTGCCTCTGTGCTAATGCGCACACCAGTATTCTCAGCCTGCTTTGTCACGATATTGATAGCACCATTGAAAGCCTGCGAGCCAAACACCCTTGCCGAAGCACCTTCGAGTACCTCTATGCGTTCGATGTCTTGTAATGAAACTGGGAAATCGGCTGCATTGTGACCAGTCTGAGGGTTGGAAATGTCAACCCCATTAAGAAGAATGGTGATTTGGTCGAACGTACCGCCATTGATAGAGATGTCCGTCTGTACACCAAAGCCACCGCGCTGACGAACATCCACGCCAGTAGCTAATTTCAAAATGTCGTTGATGGTTGTAGCCTGCGCACGATGAATATCGTCGCGAGTGATTACCTCAACGATCTTTGCTGACTGCAGCTGAGTCAGCGGCGCTCGAGAACCTGTGACGATAACTTCGTCGAGCTTTACCTCTTCGCGACTAAGAGAGTCGGCTGCGAAGTCGGTACGTGTGCTGATGCCGTCTGCTTTGGCGTAAGTCAAAGTAGCGATGCTCAGCGTTCCTACCAACACTTCACGTCCGATGCACGAGAAGAGGGCATAGCCTTTCCTGCTAAAATGCTTGAACAGGATAGGTGAGCGCTTGTTAAAAATTTGTTTGTTCATAAATGTGTTTTTGGTTAAAACGGCTGCAAAGGTATTAAAAAATATTGAAACTTTGTATATATAAACGCAAAAAAGTCCCGATGTCGCATCGGGACTTTTTTTTCTTGAATGTTTCAGCAGTTTGTGTTTTCTATGTAGTTATGATCTTATGAAAATCAGTTTATGTATCCATATTTCTTAATTCTGATGCAAAGTTAGGTGATTTATTG
>ERZ1026862.1586-NODE-1586-length-13104-cov-9.668864_pt1 | contig 13104 bp, 10 predicted proteins | sample MGYA00380161_ERZ1026862 | MGnify/ENA primary metagenome ERZ1026862 (study PRJEB33269, sample SAMEA4719797) | human gut metagenome | biome: human-associated habitat; feature: organic feature; material: feces | place: Cameroon | collected 2013-10 ... | reverse complement strand
ATACTGCCAATGTAGGAGCTACTGCCTTATCATGAGTTCTTCTCTTAAGTGTACGAGTCTTCGACTGTCTTCTTTTAGGATGTGCCATTTTTCTTTAATCTTTAATTATTGTTTTTAATTTTTCAAGTTCATTCCATCGCGGATCTACCGCTGTCTCTTCGTCCTCATCACTACTTCGGGTAGCTGAGTGCTCTTCCAGAGCCTTAATCATCGCCGCGTTGCATTTTCCAGGTGCATGAACGTGCTTAATGGGAACGTTGAGCGCTATAAATTCGTAGACGAACCATGAGAGGTCGAGCGTGCCATCACCCTCTTCCACCGTCACGAGGTCGTCGTCCTCGGAATATTCTTCTCCAAACTTCACCACGAGGCGGTCGTCCGTCTCGATGGGCTGGTCCATATCGTCGAGGCAGAGGTCGCACGGAATAACGACGGAGCCTTCAGTATGGATGTCGAGCTCAAAATAGCTTTCTGTACGGCGTATGTCTACAGACACACACACTTCTCCGCGCTTGATTTCGTCCTCTTCCAAGGAGCCGAACCAAGCGTCGTCAAGGCGGAACTGAAGGGCTGTACGGCCCTCGTCCAAATCCTTCAGATTTATCTTAAGTTGTTCTGAACTACACATTTGGTGTGCAAAGTTACGAATATTTTCCGACAAACAATATATTCTTTCAAAAGTTTTTGGGTTTATACGGGTTATTTCTTTAGTTCTATGCGGAATGTGGTGCCCACACCCACTTCTGACCACTTAACGAAGATGCGTCCTTTGTGATATTCCTCCACGATGCGCTTGGCGAGCGAGAGGCCCAGTCCCCAGCCTCTTTTCTTGGTGGTGAAGCCGGGTCGGAAGACGTTTCGGATGTCCTTGCTGCGGATGCCCTTGCCCGTATCGGTCACTTCCACGACGGCTTTCCTGTTCTCCTCAAACACCTTCAGCGTGATGGTGCCTTCGCCGCCCATTGCGTCCACGGCGTTCTTCGACAGGTTTTCTATCACCCACTCGAAGAGCGAAGCGTTTATCTTCACCTGTATGTCGTCGTCGGGGAAGTCGCGAATCATCTTCACCTTATTGGACGTGCGTCGGTCCATATAGTCGATTACATGTTCGAGCGCCTCCTTGAGGTCGGTCTCCACAGGTTCGGGCAGGGAGCCAATCTTCGAGAAGCGGTCTGCAATGAGCTGCAGTCGCTTCACGTCCTTGTTCATTTCGGGTATGAGGTCGTCGTCGGGATAGGTTTCCTTGAGTATCTCCACCCATGCCATGAGGCTGGAAATGGGCGTGCCCAACTGGTGCGCCGTCTCCTTTGACAGTCCCACCCACACCTTGTTCTGCTCGGCGCGTTTGGAGGTAAGGAGGGCGAATATGGCTATCACCACGAAAATCATCACCACGCCCAACTGTATGTAAGGATAAGAAGCCAGTCGGCGCAGCATAACGGAGTCGTCGTAGCACACGTTTATGTAGTCAGCGTTAGCCACGCCGTTCTCAGGATTGTCGTCGATGGCGATGCGGATGTTGCGTTTTTCGAGCAGTAGATGGTGTCCCATGTCGGTCACGAAGCGCATCGTGTCGGCTTCGTTGGCGCAGTCCTTGATGATAAGATTTCGGTAAGCCTGTACGTCGCCTTTCGAGTCGAGCACGATGACAGGAATGGTGTTGTTGCCGTTGATGACTTTCAGCACCAGATTGATGTCGGTGTTCTCGTCGGCGCGGTTAAGCGTACGCATAGCCTCCGCCCACACCTCCATCTTGTTATGCTCCTCCGTAGCGAGGTCGCGGATGAGGATATGTGACACGACAAGTGATGCCACGGCTATTATCACCGCAGCAAACACAAGAAGAATCTTGACTCTACGTATTTGGTCAGTCCATTGCATATAAATGTATAACGCAACAATCCGCAGATTATTATTATTTCGAAGAAGGAATTACTTTCACACCTCACCAAAGACTACTATCAATCACCTTATTGGCTGCTTTCTCAGAAACAGAGTCGGCGTTTACGGCGTCTGCCTGTTTGGTCTGGCGTGAGTTTATCATCGCGCCTATGACGATGAGCAGCACCAATGCCAATGCTATGAGGAGAGCGTTCACAACTGCGAACGACCTTTCGCCGTCTGCCATCAGGCGCCTTACCTGGGCGATGTCGGCGGGACGGCGGGCACGGTCGGCAGCGGCACACTTCTGCCCCACCCTTGCCAGACTCTTGCTACGCACAGCCTCAGCCATATATTCCAGCACCTTTCCGAACGAATAGATGTCGGCGCTGGGATCGCTCTGGGCATCCGGCTTGAGCTGTTCGGGAGCCATATAGCCGCGTGTGCCAGCCGGAATCTTCAGCACGCAGAATGTCTCGCTGTCGGAAAGTCCGAAGTCGATAATCTTAACGTCGCCGCCTCGGTGAGTCAGCATTATGTTGGAAGGCTTGAGGTCGCGATGAACGGTCTGCTTGGCGTGGATATACTCCATGGCATCAAGCAGCTGACCGGCTGTCTTGCGTGCCTTCTCCTCCGTCATGTTGCCACTTTCTACAGCTGCTTCCAGCGTCTCTCCGTCCACACATTCCATGACTATGCACTCGCCCAACTCGCCCACCGGCTCCATGCTTATGGTGCGGCAGATGTTGGGATGGTCAAGTTGCAGCCCTATCTCGAACTCCTTCATGAGCGCCTGGCGATATGTCGGTGTGTAGGCGAAGTCGGGCTTCAGGCATTTCAGCATATAGCGCTTGCCGTAACGAACGGCAGAAAACATGCGCGTGAAGCCTGATTTAGATACGTAAGCCTCGCTTATGTTCGTGAATCCGCCGTTATGACGCGTAGAATTGAAGTCACTCTCGTCGCCTATGTCAGACACAAATCCTGATGTCGGTTGCTTGTCATTCATTGTCGCATGTCTTTAATATTCTGACTATAGAGAGTCCGCCGTTGCGTCCAGCCACGAACGGAGGCGTACGCTCGCCGTCACGCTCGAGGAACGGCAGGTAAAGCGGTTGCTCGGCGATGAAACATCCCGTGACAAAGACGTCGCCAAATAACATCTTGCTGTTGCGCGACTCAATGACCGTATAGCGGCTGTTTCCTAAGTATTCCAGACGTACCATGCGGTTGGGTCTCCACCCTATCTCCACCTCGTCGCCGCAACGAAGGTCGCTGCTCATGAGCTGGTCAGCATTGAAGAACGACGAGTTGTAACAAGGACTGGTCTTCAGCCATGCCACGAACCTGCTGAAGTCAGGATGACCGATATAACGCGACAGCGCATTCAGAGTGGCCATGCGTGGCTTGTGCTCGTCGCCGACATAGTCGTACAGACGCTTCAACGTAGATGCCGACACAGCAGCGCTGTATTTATTCTTAAGCATAAGCGAGAACACCTCGAAGTCGGTGGACGTGGCAAGTGTGTCCTCGTATTTCTCCTTGACGAGACGCTTGAGTTCTTCTATTTCCGGTGATTTCATTCTTCTACGATATTATCAAAAACATTCCATTTAGAATTGGCACGATAAAATCTCTTCTTGCCCATCGGCACATGCAGACGGCAGGTCTTGGTAAAGTCGGTGCCTGTTGTGGTAAACGTGTTGGGGCTGCATACTGGCGGCGTAGGGGCGCTGATGTAGAGATCGGCAAGCGGACAACCGTCAAACACGCGGTCTGACAGCAGCTCCACGTCGTCGCCCAAGCGCACAGTCTTCAGGCTGGCGCATTTCTGGAACACGCCCGTGGGCAACAGTTTCAGCGTGGAAGGGAGCACCACCTCCTTCACTTTACTGTTATAGAAGGCGCACTCGCCTATCTTTGCAAGTCCTGCAGGGAAGACGAACTTCTCTATGCTGCAGTCGCGGAAGGCATACGGACCTACTGCCGTGACTGTGGCTGGCAATGCGTAGTTGCCGCGTTTGCCCATCGGAAACCACAATATGCTCTTGCCGTCACGACTCATAAGCACTCCGTCGCGGCTTGCAAAGGCTGTGTTGGCTTCCGAGACGCTTATGTTCTCGAGCGACGTACATCCAGCTGACGGCACAATGTCGTTGACTGAGGCAGGTATGACGATGCTGCGCAAAGAGGAACAATTAAGGAAAGCATCCTTTTCTATCCTAACGACGTCCATGGGCAGGTTGATGTTCTTCAGATTTACGCATGAGGCAAACAGCCCCACTCCTACGACATTGTCCTCGGAATAGCGCGACGCGTCATACGTGCCGCCTCCGGCAACGATGCGGGCTCCGGAAATGTCGATGTCGGCGAGGCGTCCGTCTGTGGCGCTGCCGTCGATGCCGAGTCCTGCCATGTGACGCAGAGTGCGCAGGTCGTCGCCGTTAAGAGGTCCGGCTATCGTGATGGTGGTGTATTTATATATGTCGTCGCCAATGACAACGGACAGCATGCCCGGCTTATCAAGGGTTACTGCCGAAGACGTGGTGTAGGATAGCGGTTCGCCCACCGCCTCACCGTTCCTGTTTCTTGCGAACGGCGTGATGACGTATGTAGTGTTTGGCTGCAGATTGCCTATGCGCAGACGGAAGAATCCATCAGCGCCTACTGAGCCTGTCTGCATTATGGTGATTTGCTTTTCGCTGCCGCCGTCCATGTCGGCTCCGTCCTGCCGCGCCACTCGACAACCGCTTTCGGTTATATCGTCGCCACCGTCGTCGGCAATGCTGTAGCCCACAATCACACTCATAGGACTGCTGCTCAACACCTTCACCTCGCCCATTGTTGGCTGCAGGTTTGGGAGGGTCGTGAAACTGAGAGGCTCGCCGGACAGCACAGCCGTGCCGTTGCCGCCTTGCAGCATATAGTAATATGTGGTGCCAGCCGTGAGGTTGCGTAAGCGCATGCTCACACTTCCGTCCACGTTGTCAAGCACGTCCGAACGCTCAGACATACTCTCATCGGCACCGTAACGAAACCACAGCTGCGGCATCTGCGTACCCTTATCAGTCTGGCGGACACCGGAAATGGTGGCTTCCGTACGGGTTATGTCGGTGGCTTGCAGCGTCTGCAAATGCGGCTCAAGGCTGTCCGGTCTGTCACTACTGCACGAACACATAAGCGTCAGGACGGCCATGAATGCGAAATATAAACGATGGAACATATTAAGATTTAAGTTATGATTCATATATATAGTTTGATTCACCGTATATATTTATACGGTCGGTCAAAGCTTGACGGGCTTTGTGGTCACGCGGTTTTTGCCTATACGTATGCCAATGCCCACGCATCCCTGCCAATGGCTGCCGCCGATGGTAAGCGTAGAGGCGCTCAGGCTCAGTCGTCCCGTTGTAAAGACGATGCCTATCTCTGCCGCCACTCCCTTGTGGGTGAGTCCGTCATTGCGAAGCCATCCTCCGCCTTCGCTTTCTGCAAGCTGCCATGCTGTGGTCAGGCTACCGTAACCTGCTCCCTCAAAGATGTTAAGGTTGTCGTTTATGCGGTGTATCAGGCCCGCAGTAATGGCGTATTCGGACGTCTGCGTCTTGCCGGTGTAATACGGCTTAACGGCCGCAGCTCCGTTGCGATAGCCCTCGCGGTTGCATGTTCCTATGGTCTTGTTGGCGGAACGAAGATTGGTGGTGGCATGCACATAGCCACCATGACGGCTCATCAAGGCTGCCATAACGCCCCACGAAGGTCCGTCGGTATGCATGGAGGCTGTAAGCAACGTGTAGGCATGTAGCGGCACCACGCGTCGGAGCGGCGCCACGGTTACGGTGTCGACGATGGTCTTGGTGTATACGATAGTGTCGTGCTTCTCCACCACCGCCGTCTGCGGTAGGCGAAGACGCATCTCGTAGGTCATGCGGCTCTCCAGCTTTGTGCCGAACTGAAAGTCGCGCAGCACTCCCCATTGGGGATGTTTCAGCGTTATGCTCTTGCTGCCTTTGGGTAGGAAAAGCCATATCTCGCCCACCTTGTCGCGACGTTCCACGATGCCCAACGGCGAAGAGAAGGCGAAGTCGGCAGGAGCCACAACCTTCAGAAGGGCACAAGCCTCGTCGTTAAGGTCGCGGACGGCATCGATGAAGGCGCTCACGTCTGTGGGCAACTGACGGAAACTCTCCACAGAGAATGTGCTGTCCGTAGGAACGGCTGCCTTGGCATCGTGCAACGACAGACACCATAAAGCGGCTGTATACACCACAAGAAGCGCCACTTTACGTAGCGTAAAGCTCAACTTTATTGTCCGTGAACTATTGTTTAGCATAATACAATGTTTTGTCTATTCAAGATTAAAGTCAGAAGTGACGGTCTATTCAAGATTAAAGTCGGAGATGTCTATCACTCCTTCGGCACCACTGACCGTGGCAGAAGGTTGCCATGTACGCACATGGATGAGCGGCATGGAGGCATTGCGGAAGTCCCATAGCAGGAACAACCAGCCATCGTCCGCATAACGGTCGCTCTTATAACGCTGACGGAGCGACACGCCGTAGATGCCGTCTTTCGTGGGATGGCGCATTATGCGGAAGTCGGAGAACTTGACGTCCACGCTCTTGTTCATGCCGAACACCTTGGCAAGCCGCGAGAGATAGTCGCGCTTGGTGTGCAGAGCGTAGCTCACGCGCGAGTCAGCTCCTACACCAGCTGTGGCGGCCGACTCTTTCACCACATTGCCAACAATGATCAGAGCCTCGTCGCTGAAGACCTGACGGAGGAAGTCGATGTCCTTGGTGGTGTATGCCGTGCGCAGATGTTCGCAGTAGTTGAGTATCTGCCGGCGGTGCGAAGCATCGGTCTCCGTGAGTTTTCCTTTTACTATCTTTGCCGCCTCGTTGTAGAACGGACTGCTTTGTGCTATCTTGCGGATGTCTGTCTGGCTCAGCCTCACCGCCTTGACATGGCTTTCACGGCGTGGCTGGGCAGACGTAGAAGCAGATTCGGCTGTCTGGCTTTGCATGTCCACACTCTGTTGCGTCAAATTGTCTTCGGGCACTACAGCCTTGGCTTGCCCCATTGTTCCAGCCGTGAATGTAACCATACCGTTTGTGTCTACATATCCTTCACGTCCTGTCGCCATCTCGCGGAAGCGGAGTCTGCCGCTACGGAAGCGCGTGTCAATCATACATCCACGCAGCGGAATGCGGAAGAGCATGTTGCCGTGGGCGTCCTCCACTATATACTGACGTTGACCGTCAGCCACGGTCTGCTCCACCACTTCCATGCCTTCGTTCATTCCATAGCGCGTCTCCTTGACGTTATCATTATAATCACCAAAGGGCAGCAGCCATAAAGCTACTGCCCATAGGGTAAGTGCCAGCACTACGGCTGACAATATGCAGGTTATTTTCTTCATTCAAATAGAGTTATTGCCAGTCCTGTATCTCTCCGCCGATATCTATCTTTACCTTATCCGGGTTGTCGGATATGATGAGATTTACAAGGTGCTCTGTGCCTGGCTTAAACTGGAACTTGCTCTCGAAAAGATAGCTCACACCCTTCATCACCACCTCGATGAGCGGCTGTCGGTTGTCAATGCGCTGCGGCACAATGATGGCCGAATAGCTCGTATCGCCGTCCTGATGTGCCGTGATGGTCTGGCGCGTGCCCTTCACATAGCGTGTAGCCACTCCAGCCTGAAGGTCCACGGTGGCTGTTGGCACGGTGTTGTGGATATACACCGTGGCGGTGGTGGGCATGTCGCCCTCGAAATCCTCACCCTTTATCAGACGTATCTTCAGCTTGCTCATGATATGCTTGAAGGTGAGTCTGATTGGGGAAACCGAAGCCATGATGTTCTTGCTTGTTGCAAAAAGCAGGTCGCTCGCCTCATAACCGCCGAGAGCAGTGGCCGTCTTGGCTGTGCTCTGGTCGGTGCTGACGCTGAAGGGCTGGTCGGTGATGCTGCTTATCCCATTGATGTACGGATAGTAAGCGTAAGCATTGAACGAACCTTTGTCCCAAAACAGGGTGCGGCTGGCAGCCCATTTGTTGCCGTCAAAGGTGAGAGCCTCGTTGTTAACCAGATTGCCGCCCAACTCCAACGGGGCATTTACATCAGCCACATACAGACCTATTCTGTCATCACGCTCAAAGGCTGTAGCTGTGGCACGGGTCTGACCCGGATGAGTCACCACGAAAGACATCGGCGTAGACTTGGCGTCTTGACTCGGAGCCGTTTCATGCTCCTCACTACAAGCCACCACTCCTAATATAGCTAACGCCAAACTGGCATATCTTATTATATAGTTCTTCATATTTATTCTTTTAGAGATTCAAGTTTATGACTTACTCAACGGTGTCTTCTCACTTTCTTCATATTCAGCGGACTGCCCTTATGTATAACGGGAGTATGCTGATAGGTATGTGCATTGAGCTTGTTGTCCGTGTTCACACCGCGTGTCACGTCTCCTGCATCGCGCTTGTCATACTTGACAAACTCCTCAAACGAGAATGTCTCGCCGGCATATCGCTTGATGCGCTTCACGATGCTCTCGCGGCTGATGGTGCTGTAGTAGGGTATGTCGTTGTTCATGCAGGAGTTCTGCTCCGAGCGGAACACGCCACGATTGTGCATATAGCCGCCCTCGTAGATGTCAACGATGTCGCTGTAGCGGTCGTCGAAGATGAGATGGCTCCAGCCTACATTGTGCATCTTGCCCGTAAGCGAGAGATTGTCATACCAGCCGAGCGACTTCGCACTGTTAAATTCCATGACATGACCGCAGCAGGTACAGCTGCAAGCATCGATGAAGGCATTGTGATAGATGTATTCATCGCCGAGCTTGCCAAATCCGTGACCGCCTGCCTCATGCTGAACCACGCCACGCGTGTCGAGCGGATAGCCGTATGTGCTAAGAGGGCAGAAGGCTATGGCTGAACCGTCTGGCCACATCTGGCAGATGCCGCCGTAGTCGGTGGAGTTGGGCACGATGATTATCAATGTCTCTTTTAGGTTGCCCTTGTTTACCGTCGGTGCGCCAAGAGCGTAGCTGAATATCTCGTCATAGTCAGCCTTCAGACCCACGCCACCAGTAAAGGTTGTGCTGAATCTGTTGTAGCGTATGGTGTTTACAGTTCCCACGCCAGTCTCTGTAGACAATGGCACGGCTGTATAGACATTGAAGTAGTCACGATAAGTCTTGTAAGGCTCTATGCCGAAGAAGTGTTCCACCTCCTGCTTGATGTGCTTCAGGTAGTTGCCGTCGGCAATGTCCTTGGCGTTATATCCATCGCCGAGAAGCACAATATTGATGCCGCCGTTGCGTCCCTTGGTGGCTTTTTGCAGGGTTATCCATTCGTCCTCGCCATATTTATAACCATATTGCGACACGCTGCATTCGTGGGTATAGTCCTTGTTCTTCAGTCGGAACACCACCTTGCCCTCGCGGTTGCCAGAGGTCATTGCCATACCCTTGATAGTCAGGGTCACCTCAGTCTTCTTGTTGCCGCTGGCAGGAGACACCTCACACCAGCTGGGCTTGCTTGCCACTTCCCACTCGCCCTCGGCATTAATCACCAGTTTCTGCTTATGCTGTGTGCTCAAGGCGCATGCCACGGACGGACGACATACCAGCTCGTGATGGGCAGCGATACGCTTGAAATCCTTCCATCCACTGGCAGCTTGGTATTGTTGGATGGCAGACTCTGGTACTTCCAAAGTGAAATTGTCTTTTGCTACACCATCGAAAGCTCCATTTTGGACGTAAGCTGGCATATCACCCTTGCAGACGATTGAACTTACGCCAAAACAGTTTTGGAATGCTCCTCCATCTTCGTTTCCACTGGCTTCATATCTAATGCTTTCAAGACTTTCTGGGAAAATAAGACCTTCTATGCTTGAACATTTTGCAAAAGCACCTGCACCAATGGATTGTAAGCCCTCTGGGAATTCAAGCACTCCCATCAATCGCCAGTTATATGCAAAAGCGTGACTTCCAATAGCTCTTACTGCTGTCGGAATCTTTAGTTCTCCAGAGAAATCACAACCATAGAATGCATTTTCTGAGATTGCGGTTAAGTTTTTAGGAAGTTTTAATTCACCCTTAAGAGGGCAATGTGCAAAAGCACTAGAACCAATGGAGGTTATACCATCGTGTAAGGTTAGATTTCCGTCAAATCCAGAACCGTCAAAGCAATTTTCTGGAATAGATGTGACACCTTGAGGTATATTAATAGAACCAGTTAAGTTAGGGTCTGCTTGAAAAGCACCCTCTCCGAGGTATTTTAACTTTGATGGTAATTTGATATTTCCATGTAAACCAGGACAGTCTCCAAAAGCACCACAGCCGATGATCTCAAGATTGTCAGGAAGTACTAATTCGCATACAAATTGGCAACCTCTAAAAGGACCATCCCAATATCCTGTATAACCAACAATATCTCCAATTCTTTTTAACGTAGAAGGTAAGGAAAGTGTACCATTTAAACTTCTGCACCCATAAAAGGCATCTTTGTCTATTTCTGTTACTCCTTCTGGTATAAGAAGTGATCCTGTTAGGAACGAGCATCCGCTAAAAGCGGCTGTTCTTATGGCTTTAAGCTTGTTTGGAAGCACTAAACTAGTAAGGGATTTTTTGTTGTTGAATGCATCATGTGGAATCTCATCAGCCTTCCTATCATCTCCATCTCCCATTGCCATAATGGAAACTTCTCGCAAATTGATAGCTGCAAGGTTCTCCATTGAGTCTTTCATAAACTCAAAATCCTTGGCATTAATCTCACCGGTAATCTTCAGATTCTTAATCTTGGTATAGTCCTTATTAGCAGCAGTAATAGCATTCTTCAAACCACCGGCAGTGGAATTGACAATCACATACTCCTTGGCTGTGGCATCATGGCTCACGAGGTCGTTCTCCCACGGCGTGATGCTCTCGCTCACCAATGTCAGCTTATACTGACCTGATGCAGCCTTCTTGTCCACCTTGATGCCGAAGTTCATCATCTTTCCGGCAACGTACGTAAGAGCCTCGTTCTTGGCAAACTTGTAAGGCACGCCGCCAATGGTGATACTGAACAATGTGGTGCTGGCCTTCAGGGTCTGAGGCACTACAATGGTACGCCATTCGTCGCCTACGCGCGAGGGTATTGTGGCTGTACTCTCCACGCTTCCGGCTGGCTTCACCTCTCCGTTGGCAAGGTTGATGCTTGCCTTGCGCACCAGGTTCGGCGCAAGCACAATCTTCTCTGTATTCGCCCACTCGCCTTCTGCGAAGCCCGAACCCTGAATCAGTGTTACACGGGCGTTAGACATACGGTGAGACAACGGCAGACGGATGACATTGGTGGTGGGAGCTACGTCGCCCACCTTGCCCCAGAGGAAGTCGCTCGCCTCATAGCCGCCCATTTCTCCATCCTCAGAAATCTTGCTTTGGTCTTTCTGCACCTCAAACTGATAGTCGTCGATGCTCTCGGGATTGGCGAAGGGATAGTAACCATACACATCGATATGTGTGTGCTTGTCCTTCCAGAAAAGGTCGTAAGCAGAATTCCAATGGTTGCTGGCCTCTTCATACGTGTGGCGAACATTGTCACCACAATTGCCGCTGGGCTTCAATGTGCCAGGTGTGCCGCCATCATAATCAACAACATACACACCCATCACATCGCCGTCACAGAAGCCGCTGTCATTGACACGCGTCACCGAGAGCTGTGTGATATCGCCCGACAACTGTATGCGATCTTCACTGTTCAGCTTACCGCCTGCCTCATCGAAGAGCGAGTCGGAACAAGCGGCAAGCATCATGCAAAGAACTAATACAACTGTAAATATATAAGAGTTTTTGTGTGTCTTATAATCCATATTAAATGCAATGTTTTTAAAAGTTCATATATACATTACTTTATATCATAATTAGCTTGCAATGCCACCATAATCAACATCGTCGTCTTTCCATTCTCCGATAGTGACATTCACGCCGTTGCTTATCTTCTTGACAGTCACATTAATCGTGTGGCGCTTTCCGCTTACGAAGGTAATGTTCTGGGAGAGCTTATATTCATATCCGTCAATCGTCACGGTTATAAGCTGGGTGTCTGTCACCGTCTGCGGAACAACAATGGCGCGATAGACATTGCCGTCCTTGTAAGGTATGACATTGCTTGCTGTTCCGTTCATTGTTACTTCCGACGTGCTGAGGTTAACCGTTGACGAAGTGATAAGATTGTTGATCCTCACCGACGGATTTGAAGCAGCAAGTGAGCTTTCTGTAAATCCCGCTCCTGCCTTGAGCACAATCGCCACCTGGCTCATGATATGCTTTGCCATGATGTTCACGGGGGAAGCAGTTGGAACAACATCGAGTGTAGAACCTACTATCAGGTCAGAGGCCTTGAAAGCAGCCTCGCTGCTTTGGTCTGCATTGACCTTAAAGGGCATTGCGTCAACACTTGTGATGGTCGAGGTGTATGGATAATACATATAGAAGTCGGCATGCGTCTCGGCGTCCTTCCAGTATAGAGCCGAAGCTGGATTCCATGACGTTGCGTAAGTATAGAGCATGTTGTCCACATAGTTACCGGAAGGCTTTAGTGGCACTGCGCTGCCGTCAGCATTGCGGTTGACAACGAACAGACCCATCTGGTCACCATTCTCAAACGCCGTCTCTGTTGCACGGCTTATCGTTGTGCCTATATTAATAGGTATCTGCACATTAGGTTTGTCCGGCTCGGATGGAGTGGAAGGAACACTGGGGCCGTCATTACCACAAGAAGAACATGCTGCGAGAATAGCAAAAGCTATTGCAAGAAAAGGTTTATTTTTCATAAGGATTTTTATTGTTTGCAATATTAATAATTAACAATGCAAAGTTAAAGAATAAAAAAACACAAAACAAGTTCATAATAGTTCACTCTAAAGAATAACAGAAAAATAGCGAAGACCGAAGCCCTCGCTACTATAAAAAAAATCAAATCGTATTCTTATAACTCTATATCCTTGGCTGCTGCATTATCTTATTGCGATTTCTGGCTCTTAAGAATCATCTCTGTATAGCAACAGCAAAGTTATCAGATAAATACGACTTATGCAAGTCCATAATAGTTCATGAAACAAAAAAAGATCATGTACTTCATGTCAGGGCACAAAAAAAGGTCTCCAGAGCCGTTTGACTCTGAAGACCTCAAGTAAAAGAAGGCAGCCACCTACTCTCCCGCATT
>ERZ1026862.1585-NODE-1585-length-13106-cov-6.409777_pt1 | contig 13106 bp, 8 predicted proteins | sample MGYA00380161_ERZ1026862 | MGnify/ENA primary metagenome ERZ1026862 (study PRJEB33269, sample SAMEA4719797) | human gut metagenome | biome: human-associated habitat; feature: organic feature; material: feces | place: Cameroon | collected 2013-10 ... | reverse complement strand
GAGATGCTCAGGAGTCTCGTGGGCTCGGAGATGTGTATAAGAGACAGATATTTACACTTTTTTTTTACCATTATACCACTAAAAATTGATGTACGCACACAAAATCACTTATTGTCAACAATTCTTATCGTCCTTGCTATCGGGTCGTAATGCAAGCCGGGACGGTCGATGAATCTCGACAAAGTGCCGTCGGCGGACAGCTCGTCGGGGGTGCCCGTTGTCACCTTGTCGTCAGTCATCACCCACAGTTCGTCCGCCACCTGCAGTGCGAGTTCGAGGTCGTGGGTGGACAGAAGTATTGTCTTCCCCTCCACATTGCACAGTTGATGCAGCATCTGCAGCGTGTCCACCTTGCTGCCGTAGTCGAGGAATGCCGTCGGCTCATCGAGAAAGATGACGTCGGTCTGCTGTGCCAGTGCCTTTGCCGTCATCATCTTCTGCCGCTCGCCGTCGCTAAGACTGTGTACCATACGCTCCGCCAGATGCTCAATGCCCACCATCCTCATGCTTTCCGTCACCACGGCATTGTCTTCGTCGGAGAGTCTTCCGAAGAATCCCGTATAAGGACTGCGGCCCATCGCAACCATCTGTCTTGCCGTGAGATGCTGCACCGACGGGCGCTCCGTAAGCACTACGCCTATCAGTCTTGCCAGTTCTTCGCGTGAGAAGGATTCGAGTTTTCTGTCTCTTATTATAATGTCACCTCCGAGCTTCGGCTGGAAGGCGGAGATGGTGCGAAGCAGAGTGGACTTACCGGCGCCGTTGGCACCGATAAGACATGTCAGTCGTCCCTTGTGGAGTTCGGCATTGATGCCCTTCATCACCACCCTCGACGATTTCCCTTGCGGATAGCCTATAGACAGGTTGATAAGTTTCATTGCCACCTTATATAATATATTTACTTCACGTTGCCCACCTTGATAAGATATTCTGCTATCTGTACGGCATTGAGAGCTGCGCCCTTACGAATCTGGTCGCCTGTGAGCCATAGGGTGTTGCCATTGTCGTCGGCAAGATCCTTGCGAACACGACCTACGTAAACATCATCGTGGCCTGCGCTCTCCAGAGGCATCGGATAGACATAGTTCTGAGGGTCGTCCTCGAGTGTTACGCCCGGTGCTGCCTTCAGCGCCTCACGTATCTCCTCTACCGAGAGCGGCTTCTCCGTCTCGAACCATACGCTCTCTGAATGAGAGCGCAACGAAGACACACGTACACAGGTGGCGCTGGTGCGCACATCGGAGTGCATAATCTTGCGGGTCTCGTTGTACATCTTCATCTCCTCCTTGGTATAGTCGTTGGGAGTCATCTTGTCAATCTGCGGAATCACGTTGTATGCTAACTGATGCGGGAACTTGCTGACATGGTCGGTCTTTCCCGTTTCAATGATGTCCTTGTACTGCTGTTCCAGCTCTGCCATTGCAGCGGCTCCTGCTCCCGACGCACTCTGGTATGAAGATACGTGTACCTTCTTTATATGGCTGAGCTTGTCGATAGGGTTAAGCACCACTACCATCATGATTGTCGTACAGTTAGGGTTGGCGATGATGCCACGCGGACGCTCCAGGGCATCCTCGGCATTTACCTCCGGCACTACCAAAGGAACATCGTCGCACATGCGGAACGCACTTGAGTTGTCTATCATCACGGCACCATACTTGGTGATGGTCTCCGCAAACTCCTCTGAAGTGCCGCCTCCGGCTGACGTAAAGGCGATGTCTACATCCTTGAAGTCATCATTGTGCTGAAGCAGCTTCACCTCGTAGTCTTTGCCCTTGAAGTTGTATTTTCTTCCTGCCGAACGTTCTGAACCGAACAACACAAGGTCGTCCATCGGGAAATCTCTCTCAGCAAGGATGCGCAGGAATTCCTGTCCTACGGCACCGCTCGCACCAACAATAGCTACTTTCATATCTTCTTACTTTTACTGATTAATCCTTAATTATTATTGCAAAAGTACAACTTTCACCACACATGACACTATTTCTGACATTTTTTTTGCACCTTTGCACTAAAATTAGCAGAATAACACTAAAAATGATTGCCAATATATCCCATTATCTACCTATAACAGACCCTACGATGATATTCCTCGTGGTGATGTTTCTGATACTTGCCGCTCCTATCGTGATGGGCAAGTTGCGCATTCCGCATATCGTGGGAATGGTGCTTGCCGGTGTGCTTGTCGGCAAGTACGGACTGAACATTCTGGAGCGTGACAGCTCTTTCGAGCTTTTCGGAAAGGTGGGTCTGTACTACATCATGTTTCTTGCCGGACTGGAGATGGACATAGAGGGACTGAAGAGCAATGGCACCAGGGTGCTCATCTTTGGTCTGCTCACCTTCCTGTTCCCCTTCATCATCACTTATCTGGCGAGTACATATATAATAGGTTATACCTCCACGGCGGCTCTTCTTCTGAGCAGCATCATGGCATCAAACACTCTCATCGCCTACCCTATCATCTGCAAATACGGTCTGCAGAAGCATACCAGCGTGACGCTCTGTGTGGGTTCCTCGATGATAGCCCTCACCCTTGCCCTCATTGTGCTGGCAGCCATCGTGGGCTCTTTCGGCAGCGGGGCAGGACTGTCGTTCTGGGCGTTGTTTCTGTTTAAGATTGTGCTGTTTGTCGTTGGCGGTGTTTTCATCCTGCCACGTCTGGCACGTTGGTTCCTTCGTCGCTTCAGCGATGCCGTGACGCAATATATCTTTGTCATGGCTCTCCTGTTTCTCAGTGCCACGGTGTCCGGACTGATCGGTCTTGAGGGTGTGTTCGGCGCGTTCTTTGCCGGACTGATTCTCAACCGCTACATACCACATGTGTCACCGCTCATGAACCGTATCGAGTTCATCGGCAACGCTCTCTTCATCCCCTATTTCCTTATCGGCGTGGGAATGTTGATAAACGTCAGGGTGCTCTTCTACGGCTGGCACACAGCTTTTGTCATCTTCTGCATCATCTTCTTCGGCACCTTCGGCAAGGCGATAGCGGCATACCTGTCGCAGAGACTGTTCCGCCTGCCGCTGTCCAACGGTAACATGATGTTCGGACTGACCTCTGCCCATGCCGCCGGATCCATAGCCATCGTAATGGTGGGAATGAAGCTTGCCACGGCACCGGGGGAATATCTCGTTGACTCCGACATGCTGAACGGCGTGGTCATAATGATTCTCTTCACCTGTGTGATAAGCTCGGTGGTCACAGACAGCGCATCACGCACCATCACTCTCACCGAGGGACAGAACATGGAGAGCCGCCGGAAGGGCGACGACGAGAAGATTCTCGTGGCTCTCAGGGCGGGTGGCGCCACAGACACTCTCGTAAACCTCGCCCTTATGATGCACAACGAGAAGCTCAGTCGCGGACTGATTGGCCTCAACGTGGTGTACGACGATGAGAACAGCCAGCACAACCAGTCTGTCGGCAAGCGCACATTGGAACAGGCAACGAGGATTGCCAGTGCCGTTGACGTGAGGATGCTCACCCAGAGCCGCCTTGCCACCAACATCTCCAACGGCATAACTCACGCCTTTAAGGAATACGACGCCTCGGAGATTATAATGGGGCTGCACCACAAGAAGAACGAGACGGACAAATTCTGGGGCATCTTCACCCCCAACCTCATAACGTCGCTCAACCGGCAGATTATCCTCTGCCGGTGCAACAGTCCGCTGAACACGCTGCGCCGCATCACGGTCGCCGTGCCGTCGAGGGTGGAATTCGAACAGGGCTTCTACCGCTGGATAGAGCGTCTGGCACGTCTTGGCGAGAACCTCGGCTGCCGCATTGTGTTCCATGGCAGGATAGAGTCCACATCGCTCATCAACGAATATATCCGCAACCAGCATCCTGCCGTAAGGGCGGAATATGTGTTGATGGAACATTGGAAGGAGTTTACCGACCTCGCTGCCGACCTCGCTGCCGACCACATGCTGGTGGTCATCACGGCAAGACCGGGCACGGTGTCCTACAAGCCTGTGTTTGAACGACTGCCGCTTGAGCTGTATCGCCACTTCCACGACAAGAACCTGATGATAATATATCCGGACCAGAACGGACAGTCGCCTGAGGATATGACGTTTACTGCTCCACAGCAGCATGCCGTAGACAGCGCATACTCTAATATCATCAACTGGATTAACAAAAAGATTGAAACGATAAAGAAATATGATAGACATTAAGAATATCACCAAGAGCTTCGGCTCGCTGCAGGTGCTCAAGGGCATCGACCTGCATATTAACAAAGGTGAGGTGGTGAGCATCGTCGGACCGAGTGGCGCCGGCAAGACCACTCTCCTGCAGATTATCGGCACTCTCGACTCTCCCGACAGCGGAGACATCACCATCGACGGCATTGATGTAAGAAAGCTGAACCAGAAGAAGCTTGCCGACTTCCGCAACAAGCACATCGGCTTCGTCTTCCAGTTCCACCAGCTCCTGCCGGAGTTCACGGCTATTGAGAACATCATGATTCCGGCTTTCATTGCCGGAATGTCGAAGAGCGAGGCGAAGAAGCGTGCCATGGAACTGCTCGACTTCATGGGACTTGCCGACCGCGCCAAGCATAAGCCCAACGAACTGTCGGGAGGTGAGAAACAGCGTGTCGCCGTGGCAAGGGCTTTGGTCAACAACCCGTCGGTAATCCTTGCCGACGAACCGTCGGGAAGTCTCGACTCACAGAACAAGGCTGAGCTGCATCAGCTGTTCTTCGACCTGAGAGACAAGATGGGACAGACCTTCGTTATCGTTACTCACGACGAGACCTTGGCAAGCATCACCGACCGCACCATCAGAATGGAAGACGGCAGACTGGCTCAAGAGCCTCAACCACAGGATGCGCCGTCTGAAGACCTGTCCTCACAGAATACTCCATCCCAACAAAATCAATTATAACAGTATGAAAGGAATAAATTTAGGCAAGATAAACACCATGACCGTGGTGAAGAGTGTTGATTTCGGTATGTATCTCGACGGTGGCGACGAGGGTGAGATTCTGTTACCCACCCGTTATGTGCCGGAAGGCTGCAAGCCGGGCGACGTGCTCGACGTGTTTGTATATCTCGACCAGGATGAGCGCCCTATTGCCACTACGCTTACGCCAAAGGCAATGGTGGGTGAGTTCGCATATCTCGAAGTAGCATGGGTAAACAAATTCGGAGCGTTCCTCGACTGGGGACTGATGAAAGACCTCTTCTGTCCGTTCCGTGAGCAGAAGATGCGCATGATAAAGGGCAACTCCTACATCGTGCATGTACACCTCGACAAGGAGAGCTACCGCATAGTAGCCTCTGCGAAGGTGGAGCATTACCTCTCTGACGAGATGCCTTCCTACCATCATGGTGCGCAGGTGGACCTGCTGGTATGGCAGAAGACCGACCTCGGCTTCAAGGTTATCGTCGACAACAAGTTCGGCGGACTGGTATACAAAGACCAGGTGTTCCAGTATCTGCATACAGGCGACCGTCTGAAGGGTTATGTCTCCAACGTGCGTCCCGACGGTAAGCTCGACATCTCTCTGCAGCCGTCGAGCAAGAAGCGCACAAAGGAGTTTGCCGACACGCTTCTGGAATATCTCAATGAGAACAACGGCTACTGCAACCTTGGTGACAAGAGCGATGCCGAAGAGATATACGAGCGTTTCGAAGTAAGCAAGAAGACATTCAAGAAAGGCGTCGGCGACCTATACAAGAAACACCTTATCACTCTCGAAGAGGGTGGCAAGGGAATAAAATTGGTTGACAAGTAAACGAGGAGTATACCCCACGGATAAATTATCTCTCCCACACGGATGATTATTTTTGTCTCCCACAGATCGCACAGATAGACACAGATATTTCTCCGAACCATTGGATATCATAGGACTCTCAAGAGGCGGACAAACCAGTCCTCCCCGCTTCAGGGGGAGATAGAGGGGGTCGGTAATTTCCCCCACACGGATCTCACCGATCTCACGGATCTTTCTCTCCAACACTTATACAAAAACATTTAAAAACACCGTATATATTTTCCGAGCCTACGGCTTGCTTAAAATTCATATAAAGTTCTAAAGAGAGCAAGCTCTCTACAGCTTTATCTGAATCTTAAGCATTGGCACGATATGCCAATCGGAAAATATATACAGCGATAAACAAAAAAAACATTCTGGCAACATTGTAATATGTAACTTTGCACACCAAATTGTATTGATGTTTTTCATGTATATCGCCCAACTGTATTTTCAGGAAGCAGAGCATGCTCTGCGACATTGTGTGCAGTAAGTCGATGGAAGAGAGCTTGCTCTCGGACTGAGAATTACTGCAAACAATGTAAAGCCGAAGGCTTCCTGAAAATACTGTTGGGTGTTTTTATTGTTTTTGTTAAGACCCTTTTAAAGATTCCAAATCTGTGTTCATCTGTGGGAGATTAATTATCCGTGGGGATGATATTCTTTAGGAAATATCTCTTTAGATAAAGTCTCCCACAGATTGCACAGATTTTCACAGATTTTCTGTTGCTTGGGCAACAGTTACTTGCAGATGAGTGGATGTGTAGTCCGCATGGAAAATAATCTGTGTTCATCTGTGACATCTGTGGGAGAATAAATAATGTAATCCTCCGCACGGTAAAATCCGTGTCCATCCGCGACCCATATGCCAAACACCTACAAACAAGAAGACGAGTAGACCGAGAGATTGCTCTACTCAAGTAAGGTTTATACACCCATACCAAGCAAAGCAAACATCCCGTCTACTCGTCTACCTTTCTATTCTATTGCCGTCTTGCAAGTATTATACCCGCAAAACTTATTCCTCTTCGTCCCAGGACATGCCGGACATACCGGAGTTATCCTTACTTAACTCACTAGCATCACCCTCCTCTTTTTTATTATCGAAGCCAAGATCTACAGCACCAACATTGGATGTACCATTGCCTCCGGACAAACCTGCAAGCAGACTTTCCGAATTACATGTAAATACTGCAATCTGCGGTGTTATATAATTCTTTTTCATTTTCATATTATCTGTTTATTATTTTACGTACTTCTTTCCGTTGATAACGTAAACACCGCTTGGCAGAGCACCGAAGTTTCTTGAATCCTCACTTACCACCTGACCATTCACGTTGTATACCTTACCGTCAGCAACGCCTGTTACTATATTACCATCTGCATCGATTGTCAGACCGATGATAGCAGAAGTGCCTTCCTCATTTACATTGCTGTCCATTCCTACACTCAGAGTCTGAGGCTTTGCACCATTCGCAAGATTTGCCTTCAAGTAGCCACGGAAGCCCTTGAGTGTGCCGTCTGCTCCTACATAATTCTTGAAGTGACCATCCTTGTTGCTGATGAAGCAGTCACCCTTCTTAACTGTCATGTCGTTGCTATAACTTGATACCCAAGCATAACCATTACCAGCACACCATTCAGCAGGCTGTGTGTTCTCGATAGTAACGTATGGATAATCCGTCACAGCAGCGGTGTTGATAGACTCAACAGCCTTTGCCGGCTTGATAAGGAACGGCTTTCCAGCAACGATAGTGTTGTAAGCATGGCGCACGAAATATGCCTTGTTGCCTTCAACACGGTCAAAATACAGAATCTGTGTTCCGTTTTCGTTGTTATTTGTGGTTCCAGAACCATCGTTTGTAATACCATAAGTAGTACCGAAGATAGCGTCAACCTGATGCTTGTTCAAGCTGAATGGCAGAACACAAGTGGTCCATTTACCTGCCTCGAATGAACGGTTGATTGTAACCTTAGCAACATGACCTTCCGCTGTAGGCGTAACGGTGTTTGTTGAGTTCTCATCATAAGTAACCTCATCAACATCCGGCGTTGTCTCGTCTTCATCGAAAGTGTATCCATAGAAGCCGATCTTAGAACCGAAGTTATACAGATAGTATGTCTTTCCAGCCTTCACATGGAACGAGTATGTTACAGGAGAGTCTGCAAGAACACACCAACCGTTTGCACCCTTGGCGTTCTGGCTAATTGTTGGAATATTGTTATGAACCTTGCTATTGTCAAGATTGCTCTCGTAGACATTGTTCTGGAAGCCTGATTCAGTCACATCAAAAGTATTCGGCATATTCTTGAAGTGGCTTCTTACCATATCAATAGTAAGCGTTTGGCTATCCAAATCCCACACATATTTGCCTACAGGCGCCAAGCCACCATTTGGTTTACCATTGGCATTTTCAATCTCCGCACTTGAAGAAACAAAGTTTCCAGCCTCATCCATTACGAATACTCGACGCTGTGGACGATACATGCATCCATCTTTCTTAGTATAGTCAAACGCACCACTCTGGAAGACGTGCACTCTTACTTCTCCGTTTGTTACAGGACTAAACACGAGATATGATCCAGTACAAGGCACATTGAACATCTTGTCTACAACAGTACCTTTTTTCACAAATGTTCGATCATAGAGATTTGTAGATTCCGGCATGGCGTTGGAACCATTCTCCTGACGGGCATTCTGGCTACCATCGCTCATAACGACATGGTCAAAACCTGTAAGTTTCCACTTTGCCTGTGAAGCATTATCATCCCACTTATAGCTACTCTTCAGTCCTTCGTCTGTCGTTCCGCTTGTTTTAACATTATTCGGGAACATCCATCCACCAAGAGAAACAGACATTGTCTTGTCCTGATTCCACATAACACGCTGGTTGCCGTATTTTACATCCTTACCATCATTGTCTTTCATCTTTGCACGATAGAGGGCAGGGTCGTCAACATAAACCTTGAGGAATGCAGTCATTGATTCAAGGCCGTCACCAACGACAGCCACGCGAACATTTCCATTACCCTCACTGACAGCCTCTAAGTTTCCGTTTTCGTCAACCTTCACGATACCAGGAGTAAACGATCTCCAAGTAAGCGTATATTTATTATCCGGGATGATGTCGGTACCATTAGTAACGGTCACATCGGCAGCATCTTCTCTTGTACCTGTGTACATAGTCATTGACGATGGGTCTATTGTAACTACAGGACGAATATAGCTGTCTTTCACATCAACGCTAAACGATATGTTTAAAGGAGAGTTGTAAACATCACCGTAGTCGTCTTTTTTATCACCATTAGTTACCACCTTTGGCTTTGCACCAACGGTTATCGTGAATTTGCCTTCTGTGTCAGGTCTAAATGTGAGAGTATTGCCTTTTGTCTTGTTGTTACTGTTGGTTACTGTATTATTTGCAGCATCAGTAATAGTATAGGTATAGTCAAAATAATTACTTACATCCTCTCCGTCATAAATAAGAGGAACACTGAAAGTCTTAGTATTACCTGTCTTTACTTTTATGGTCCCACTAGTAAATGCTTCAAGGAAGGCAGGGGTTATCTTACCCTTTACTACATTATATACGAAATCCAAACTTCCTGCTATGTAAGTATTGCCAAGGGCAGTTGTAGGAGTCGCTGTAACGGTAATCGTTGAACTACCTTCTTTCCAGTTATATGCCTCACCTCTAACGCTGAATCTTCCAGCCTCACTAACAGTAACATTGGAACCTTCTTTCACACTGTAAGTCAATGTATAATCTGTACCAAGAGTCAGAAGCTTGTCGTTATCGCCATATACCTTGATGATTGGCTGTTTAACCTCTGCATCAACAGTGTTGATGGTTACGTCCATTGTAGAGATAGACAATGGAGTTGGCTTCTTCACTGTCACCTGATATGTAGCTGTACAGCCCTCGTATTTTTCCTGATCTATAGGAGTGATGATAGCAAAGATGGTTGCAGTTCCTATACCTTTGATGGTGATTCCGTTGCCGCTGACGGTTGCTACATTCGGGTTGTCAGATCTATTTACAACATTGTACTGCTCGTTTGTAAGCACAGTATCACCAGCCTTTACGGTAAGTGCTGGCAGTTCGACTGTACGAGTTTTATTTACAACCGTAATGCTGTTGCTTGGGAATGCAGCCACGAGACGAGTCTTGTCTACTGCGGCGGCAGCACGGGTGACAGTGATTCCTGTGATTGTGGCTGTACTACCAGACGCACGGCCGAGGTAGAGCACAGAGCAGTCTGCCTGGAGAATATATTGATATGTGGTCTCGGTCGTGCCGAGAGCATTAAACTGATACTGCTCACTTGTCTCGCTGTTGAGAGTGGAGTTGAGGGTCATCAGAGCATTGCCCTTGGTACTTTTACCCTTGATTGTTATCACGTCGCCAACCTTGAAGCCGCCGTCTGCAGGGGTAATAGTGATGTATTTACCCTCAGCCGGCTTATAGTTGGCACCGAAAACGATATTGTCTGCAGTTACCTCAATGGCAGTATTGCCGGAAGTCGTTGTACCAACTTTTGTCTTGAAGTCATAAACATTTGTAGTCTCTGTCGGCTCAACAGGAGTAACAGTCTTCTCTTTGACGTTTACTGTAAATTCAGCTGTGCAGTCGTTGTAGAGGGTTGCATTGTTAGGAGTAACAGTAACAGTGATTGTGGCATTTCCCTTGCCTACAAACACAACCATTCCGTTTTCTACCTTTGCAACGTTGGCGTCTTTAGTGGTATATGTTGCGTTGTAGTCTGTAAAATCCTTACCGCCAGCCTTTACTGTCAGAGTTGGAACATCAACAGGAGCATCACCTTCTGTGGCATCGATAGTAGCCTGAAAGAATGAAGCTGTAAGGTTGGTCTTGCCAATAGCGTTTTCGTATTCTACGATGATGTTTGAGACGTAAATATTACCGTTTGTATTATAGCTGACAGTTATTTCAGAAGGCTTTGTCGTAGAGTAGTCATAAGTGAACACTGTACCATCTTGACTTTTGCGGTCTGCAACAGGAGCATAGTTTAATTCCCTTTTGTTTACATCTTGAGTGATGATAACCTTTGTTATCTTAGCATTGTTGTTTGCAATGATAGAGAATGTAGATTGGTCTCTCTTTGAAACCTTTATTCCATTATTTCCACCAGCAATTTTAGTTCCTGCCTTTATAGTAATATTACCAACTGGAAGTTCAGGCTTCTCGTTTCCTGTTGGCTCAGAATCGAGCAAATTCAAATCAGCAGTATTAAACGTAGCCTTTCCACTTGCAGCAGTCGTCTCGCCACTTGTATTTCCACCTTCCGTTGCAGCCTTAGCCGTTACCGTAGTAGTACTTGTCTGGATAGTATTGTTGCCGGCTTTAGCTATGCAATAGTAGTCGCCACTTTCTTTAGGAGAAAAAGTAGCCGAAGTAGCGTTGGCAACAGCAGTACCGTCGCCCTTATACCACTGATAAGTAGGAGTTCCCTCACCGTATGCCGTAGCGTCGAGAGAACCAGGAGTTGTAGAGAAGTCATACTTCGGAGCCAGATCCTTTGCAAAGAGAATCTGCTTTGAATCCTGATTCTGATAAGCACGCTCGTATTCGGTAGCTGCCATGATGAAACCACCGAGGACTTTGCCTTCGGTGTAATAATACGTGTTGCCGATGGTAGCAGATGTAACGACTCCGGCATCTTTGCCAGTTAAATAATAATTGTCATCACCAGCACGTTTATCAGAGCCACCAAGTCCTGCTGATGTACAACTCTTAACCAACTGAATTGTATTGTTGTCGGTGTTGTCGTAAACCATAAACTGATTTACCAATCCTTCATAAGCCTTCTTTGCTACAGGCTCGTATGTAGTCTTGTCGAGAAGTCCCAAACGGATAGCTTTCAGATAAGCTGCGGTGAAGATAGAAGAACAAGAAGCCTCGAGATAGTTTCCTGTAAGAGATGCAGGAGTCTTGTCGAGTACCTGATACCAGCAGCCTGTTGTTTCGTCCTGTTTGTTCTTGATACCGACTGCGAGTTTATCAAGATAACCCCTTAATGTATTGTAGTTTGTATTGTCTGTAGGCATTGCCTCAAGAACATCCACGAGTGCAAGGAAATACCAGGCGTTTGCACGTCCCCAGAAAGAGGCTGAATGATAAATTCCGTTCTCTTTACTTATACCTGCCCAAGCAGTTGAAGCATTATCGCCAGGTTTTGCGGTAAAGCCGTAATAAAGCAAATCTGTGTTTTTGTCGTAAAGCTGTTCCCAGGTAATGTTGAACTGCTTGGCTACTATATCCCAGTCGTTGTCTGATATATTATTGTTTTTACCATTGTGCTTGATAATCTGTGCAAGAAGAGCCGGTCCCATATACTGTCCGTCACACCACATCTGGTCTGTATAGTCGGTAGATTTGTGGAACCAACCGCCAAACATTTTCTTCTGCACATCATTAGCATTAGTGTTGTTCAATGCGCTTTTTCCACTACCTATAACATATGTAGTGTTATAGGTTTTCATGTGTTTCACTACATTTGCAATAGCATTGTTTGCGACGGTTTCAGCCTCAGTAGAGTGTAATTTTCCGGCAAGAATTGGAAAGTACATCTTTGCAGCGTTCATGTTGTCAAGAGTCATGCCTTTATTAGCATACGGAGTGCCTGTAGCATACCCCTGTGCTGCATAGAACCAAGATTTTGACCAATCAAAATTCTCATAGTAGTCTGCTGCTTCAAGAGTGGCTTTTCCTACAAGTCCGGCAACATAATCAAAGCTTCTTGTAACCGTTGTTTTACCATCAAGCTTGTACCATGTTACTTCTTGGGTCCTTTTGCCATTTTGGTCATAATAGTCAAAACCGAATTTCTTCTGGTTTCCGTAGAAATCATGGAGACGTGAGTTAATCGCCCACTGCGAATACCTCACACCGGAGTTAAACTTTACTCCCGGACTGTCAGCGGCATTGACGGAAGATGTAGCGAACAACATTCCGACCAAAGGCAGACAACGAAGGAGCTGTTTGCCGTGGCGCAAAGATATTCCTTTGCCGCCAGAGCACAACTTAATTGTTCTCATCGTTTTTTGTTTTAGTTAGTATATTATTGTTATTGTAGTTAAATTCCCAGCTTTCCTAACAGTGGTGTTTGTTGCCACCCATCAAGTAGTTCTTAGTCTGATCCTTTTCATTTTCTTCTATTCTCAGTCTTGCATTGTTAACGTACATCGTTGTACGACAAATAGATGTAGCTTGTTCGAAATATTTTGCAAAGGTAATATATATATCAAATATGTTGTTCTTTTTATGACAAAATTTTAATATTTGCGGCTTTTGCGGCGGGGGTTTTCCTATTTTC
>ERZ1026862.1579-NODE-1579-length-13119-cov-54.239666_pt1 | contig 13119 bp, 11 predicted proteins | sample MGYA00380161_ERZ1026862 | MGnify/ENA primary metagenome ERZ1026862 (study PRJEB33269, sample SAMEA4719797) | human gut metagenome | biome: human-associated habitat; feature: organic feature; material: feces | place: Cameroon | collected 2013-10 ... | reverse complement strand
CCCCGCTTGTCGGAAACTTCCGGGGCTCAACAGAGAAAAAACACGGATTACGCCCTGCTTGTCAGGAAACTTCCGGGGCTCGGCAGAGAAAAAACGTAAATTACAGGGCATTTCGTAACGTAGGCTATAATAAATGCCGCGATGCCCACCGCGGAAGGATGTTCCGTTTGCTGTGGACGTTCGTGGATTTGAAACTACCCTCCGCAATGCCCCGTGCCATTCATAAGATTGCCAGCAAGGAACGCTGCCAATCTTATTTCATAGACGGCTGTCAAGTGCGTCCGATAAGGCGGGACGCACGGTATAAAAATAGAGTGAACCAGCCTCGCTTGTGCGCAAGCGCCCATCGAGGTGTTCCACTCTATTTTTGCATGGCTCGTAGCTATGCTACATATAAATACATAAAAATGAAATGACATACGCTTCCGCCCATGACGAAGAGGTGGAACACTTCGTGGGAGCCGAAGTACTTATGCTTTGCATTGAAGATCGGCAGCTTCAGGGCATAGATGACACCGCCAACGGTGTAGATGATGCCGCCTGCCAGCAGCCATAGGAACGCAGGCGCGGACAGGGTCTTAAGCAAAGGTCCGAACACCAGAACACATACCCAGCCCATTGCAATATAGATCACGGAAGAAAACCATTTGGGACAGGTGATCCAGCAGGCTTTTACCAGCATGCCGACAGCGGCGATGCCCCACACGAGGGCAAGCAGGGTGTAACCTAATTTTCCGCCAAGCACGATCAGACATACCGGAGTATAGGATCCGGCGATCAATACGAAGATCATCATATGATCTAATTTGCGGAAGATGCGGAGGCTCCTTCCGGTGAGGTCTACAGAATGATAGGTGGCACTGGCACCGTACAACAGGATCATGCTTCCCATGAAGATCGCCATCGCCAGGAAATTCTCCCATCCGGATTGGATCCCTGCCTTGACTAACAGCGGAACAGCTGCGAAAACAGCCATCATCATGGCGATAAAATGTGTAATGGCACTTCCGGGCTCTCTTATGGTAATCTGCATAATAACTCCTCCTTTTCCCGACAGTAACTGTCGTCTGCAAATCGAATCTATTTAGGATTATTTTGTCCGACAATAGTATTTGCTATTCCAAAGCCGCAACATGTATTACTAAATGCTTCCACACGTAGTATTTAAAACTACATCTAACAACGCAAATAATACTGCACAGAAAAGGAAAAGTCAATAGTTATTCAGATATTTGGGAGAAAAGTATCAATAAGGATTGGCAGGAAGCCTGTAGATCAACAGACCTTCATCATCAACCAGTAACTCCGCATTCTCCACCAGACGGGCATTTACTTCCGGATTTGTCGCAATGTAGCCTTCAGAACCTTTATCCCATACAATATATTCAGGTACTTTGTCCGGATAGAGCGACCAGTATTGGAATAAGCGTTCATCAATGGTCGGAGTGCTGATTGTGGAATAGTTGCAGATCACGTAATCCTCCTGAAGATACATAATGCTCTTATGACTGGCAATCAGTACTTTGCTGCCCCGGGGAATGAATTCGTCTAACAGACGCCCACGGATATTGTACTCGTAGCCATCGGAATAGCGGCCGTAGATTCCTGCCATGGGGCCCTCTTCCGCTTTCTGCCGTGTGACGAAGATGGTGTCGTGACCATAAATATTGTACAACAGAAATCCCTTGTGAATGATGGCAAGACCCACAAACAAAAGGACAAAAGATTTCCAGAAAACGGGAGATTCCGAGGCTTCCCACTCTGCATAGCATAAAGAAACCAGCATACCGATAGCCATATAATCGGCAGACTCGTAGAGCATTGTATTGCTGGCTGTAAAAGCGGCAAGGAGCAAAAAACAGAGAAGTAATACTTCCAAACCAGAACAATGCCTTGTAAACAGGGGCCAATTCGCCAGAAGACTTTTTACGGTGGAAATAACAATAAATGCCCCACAGCGGGAACAGAAGATAGACGAACCCGGGATACTCGATATGCTTTTGCAACCGATACCATACAAAAAGCTGTTCCAGAATCAGGGAAATAATCAACAACAGGAAGAAACGGTAGTTTTTCCGGCATATGAATCGGAAAAAACACCAGAATACTAAAGCAATCACCAGAGCGACCAGCAAATAAGGAAAGGTTTCGCCGAGACAGGAAAGGTTATCTTTTAATTTTCCAAGCAGTCCGACATCGTGGGAGCCGTCGGTCAGCATTTCTGATAAGCCATCCAGAAACTGCCGGAAAGACATATGACACAAAAAGTAGGCCAATCAACCCAGACCGCAGACACCACAGGTCCCGAGATAAATCAGAAGATTTTTCAGACGGTTTCCGGCAGCAGATAACAGCCAGATACCGATACATCCGGGAAGTACCACGAAAATACAGGTGGGATAAGAAAGCACAAGAAGGGAAGTGCTTACTCCGGCGGCAATCAGGAAAAAGGCAGGACGGCGTGCGGAGGTACCGCGATTCAGACTAAATTCCAGAAAGCTTAAGAAGACCAGAGTACTGAACCACAGAAGCATATTGGAAAAATCGGGAACGGTACTGTTCTTGGGAATGATATTGTAGTAAAAAACAGCAATGACAAAAGCAGTATTCTCAGTTACAAACTTACGGAAAGTCCGGTAGGTCAGAATACTGATGAGCAACTGTGTAACGACACCTACGATTCGCAGAAAGAGCACGGAGTATTTTAAGGTGTGAAACAACTGCATATACAGCCATAAAAAGGCAGCAGAAAAGAACGCGGAAGTCTGATGAGGCTCCCACATTTCCAGAAACATTCTGTCTCCCTGTACCAGACGGTAAGCCATAGATACGGCATACTGCTCGTCAATGTCGAATCCGAAGAAAATAATCTTGACGGTAGCAACTATAGATGCGGCAAGCAGCAGATATTTCCACAGATTATGCAGCAATACGGTTGCAAAATTTTTCTCTTGTGCGGAATAATTGCTGTTCATCTTAATCCTCCTCAATGATCTGGATCTCCAGATAGTCAAAATCGATGGACTCTACAAAACTGTCCTGGGTAAAACGGGTCTTGTTGTGGCGTTTAAAGTCTGCAATATTCATATCCAGCCAGATGGGCGTACCGAGATCAAACTGATGGCAGACTTCGTCCAGAGAGTGAAAAACTTTATGGGTACGGGTATCGTCACTGCCGTCCTTGATGCAGGTGTCTTTCAGCATATGATTATTTTTAAAAATTTTGGCCCACATACGGAACATAGAAAATCTCCTTACGCAAAAAATCAGACATATTGGTCGTTAATAATAAATTATAATAGGAAGAGGTTTCCCCTGCAAGCAAAAAAGTCACACAACCATCAGATCCATCTTATATTGTATATGGGATAGCTTTCGTCCGTCGAATCGGCACGTTTGCGAAAGCGTACTGCAAAACTGCCCAATCAATCTTAAAAAATAATAAAGGTTTTGTTAAAATTATACATTTTTAAAAGGAGGTATGCTATAATTATCATAAATACAACGTACGAATGCAGAATTTCCGTACGAAAAAGCGTCTACGGAAGTAACAAATATGAAAAATGGTCACAGAGCCTTCTGTGACAGAAGAGATTGAGAGGTAATATGGAGTTTAAGGTAGAAAACGGGGATGGAATCGACAGCTGGAAGGAGGTCACGCTGGTATACAGCGCCGCACTGCGTCAGATGGAGACAAAGATGCAGATTCTGAACGACGAGTTTCAGCATGTACACCAGTACAATCCCATCGAACACATCAAGGCACGGATCAAGACCCCGGAAAGCATTGTGAAAAAGCTCAAACGCTACGGGCAGGAATCCACCATAGATAACATGGTAAAATACATAAACGATATTGCTGGCATCCGCATCATCTGTTCCTTTACATCGGACATTTACCGCATTGCGGATATGATCCGGGATCAGAAGGATATTCAGGTGATCGCGGTGAAGGATTACATTATGTATCCCAAAGCCAGTGGCTATAAAAGCTATCATATGATCGTCAGTATTCCGGTCTATCTGTCGGACCGCACGGTGGATACGAAGGTGGAGATACAGATCCGGACGGTTGCCATGGACTTCTGGGCCAGCCTGGAGCATAAGATCCATTACAAATTCGAGGGCGATGCTCCGGAGAGCATTAAAAATGAACTGGTGGAGTGTGCGAGAATGGTGTCTGATCTGGATGCGAGGATGCTGTCTCTGAACGAAGAGATACTAGCCATCAGCCAAAAGAGAGAAGAGGAAAAACAATTAAATAGCGTAACATCCAAATAATCCAAAAGCTTCTGCCGGTGTAATACAAACGACAGAAGCTTTTTTAATTCATAGGAAATTTCTTCCTATGAATTAAAAATGCTCCGCAGGGATCGCACTGCGGCGGTTATGAAATATGTCGCAAAAGCGACCCGCCGCAGGCGGAGAATCTCGCAAGCGAGATTCTTTTTTATGGTCAAAACAGTAATGGGATGACAGGAAAATCCCCATAAAATGAGGAGTGCCCAGACACCTTTCGGCGCCTGGGCTATTATGAAAAAATTTATCTTATATGCTTTGTTATCCGGAAGTCTTATCTCTTCCTTGACTGTATCTAAAGTATACCAACCGATTATGAACAAATTATGAACATGATGTGAAAACTTGGTGAATTTTACGAAAAAGTACAGAAACCAAAAAAGAAACTGTACAAATTGCATAAAAATGCGCAAACCATGAAAACACAGTATTCATGGGGTTTTGGTTGTAACCGGGGAATAAACATGGTAAAATAGGGACAGTTGAAAAGGGAAACTGTTCACATGAGGGACGAAATATGTTTGGAGGAAGATGGATGGATACTTTTATGGATAAACTTGCACAAAAGCTGAATGCCCAGGAAATGATCAAGGCGAATTCTGCGGCTGATGCCGAAGAGATGGATCAGCTGAAAAGCCAGCTGCGGGAATACGACGAGTGCCTGGCACAGATGCAGCAGGTCAATAAGGAACTGAAAGCGATCAATCAGGAGATGGAGAAGCTGATGTCCGAGACCATTGCTCCGGAAGTGACGAAGCTTTCCGAGGAAGGCGTGGCTGCCCTGCAGAAGCTGCAGCAGGAGAACACAGAGAAGCTGGAAGCTCTGGGACAGCAGTATACTGCCAAACTGGAAGAACTGCAGCAGAGTACCGAGGTGTTGGACGAGCTTCAGAAGCATGTGGATGAGAAACTGAGCACTACGGAAGAGAATGTACATAAGGAATGCGTAAAGGTATACCGTAATGTACAGGCGGTTGTGGTAGAAGAGAACGAGAAGCAGACCGAAGCCATCGCAGCAAAAGTAAAGGAAAACCTTGGCGGTAAATTGAGTGGTGTGCTGGGAGTATCCATTGCGGCAGTAGTTCTGACGGTTGCGGATATTGTTCTTCATGTATTGAGCATTTTGCACATTTTCTAAAAAGGCAGATAAAGTATTCATTTAAGAATGCTGAAATTGATAAGAAAGTAACGGAAATGAGGTTTTACGGAAATGGGAAAACAACTTTGGAAGCCGGGAAATATGCTGTATCCCCTGCCGGTGGTCATGGTGAGTCTGGCTGACCGGGACGGCCGCCCCAATATTATCACGCTGGCCTGGGTAGGAACCGTATGTACCAATCCGCCCATGGTGTCGATCTCCGTACGCCCCGAGAGATATTCCTATCCGATCCTGAAGGAGACCGGAGAATTTGTGATCAATCTGACCACGAAGGAGCTGGCATTTGCCACAGATTACTGTGGCGTGAAAAGCGGACGGGATGTGGATAAATTCAAAGAAATGGGACTGACTCCCATTCCGGCATCTGAGGTGAAAGCACCGATGATAAAAGAGAGTCCGGTGAACATTGAATGTAAGGTGCGACAGATCCTGCCGCTGGGATCCCATGATATGTTCCTGGCGGATGTGGTGGCAGTACATGCCGATGAAAAATATATGGATGAGAAGCACAAATTCCACCTGGAGCAGGCGGAACCCATCATCTATTCCCACGGTTCCTATTTCGGCTGTGGCGAATTGCTGGGAACCTTCGGATATAGTGTAAAGAAGCGATGAGTAACACAGGTAAAAAATTACTTGACGTTTGCCCTCCGTTTCGGTATCATAAGTCATAAATAAGAACATGGTAAATTTTACTACGAAGAAGTAGCATCAGACGGGAGTCTGATGCTTTTTTTATGCGGTGGCGGGAAAATATCTGCCGGGTACCGCAATCATGGGAAAGTCCGGGTGAAGCATATGACACAGATCGATAAAAACATAGCATTCAATCTGAAAAGAATCCGCAAATCCAAAAATATGAGCCTGGATATGCTGGCGGAGCGTACCGGTGTCAGCAAAAGCATGCTGGGACAGATCGAAAGAGGAGAATCCAATCCCACGGTGTCCACTATCGGGAAGATCGTGGAGGGATTGAAGGTACCTTTTGAACAGTTGATTTATAATAGGAAAGAAATCATGGTGGTGCCGTCTCCGGAAGAGGCTCCGGTATGCAAGGCAAAGGAAGGGGAATACCGGATCTATGTGATGCTGCCCTACGATGCCGGAAGAAATTTCGAGATCTATCAGGGCGAGCTGACCAGAAATGCCCGGATGGAAAGCGAATCCCACGGGGAGCAGACCTGGGAATACCTGACGGTGGTATCCGGGGAGATCGAACTGATTCTGGAAGATTCCAGTTTTCTGGTGAAGACAGGTGGTTCTCTCTATTTTGCCTGTGACAGGAAACATGTCTATCACAATGTGGGTGAGACCAAGGCGATACTCAACATGATCATTACCACGCAGCGTTAGAGAAAACGCCCCCGCTTGATGGCATCCTTGCCATATTTTGCCCGGATATTATCCAGTGCGGCATCCAGCTTCTGCTGTTTCTCGGAACGGGGAGCCGGAAAATCAAACAGGCTGAGCTGAACCGGCTCGTCTTCCGGCACCAGCTTGGAAGTGCGGATCCCCAGAAGCCGTATGGGAGTGGAATCCCATAATTCGTCGAACAATGCACAGGCATCTTCGTACAGGAGATTCACGGAAGCCGTGGGAATGTCTATCGGCATTTGGTGAGAAACATTCCGGAAATCACTGTACCGGATCTCCGTGCAGATCTGTCCTGCCAACTGGTGGGAGGCCCGTAGACGCCTGCCCACGGATTCACACAGAGACAGCAATACTTTACAGGCTTCCTCTTTGGTGGTGGCATCGCTGCTTAAAGTGGTGGAGTTGCCGATCCCTTTTGCCTTGGAAGGAGCCAGGACTACTGTGGAATCGTCGATGCCGTTGGCATACTGCCACAGACAACGACCGTGACTTTTTAAATGTGCTTCCAGGATCGCAGGATCCGTCTTTGCCAGATCCCCGATCGTGAGAATGCCTAATTTGTGGAGAGTCTCCGCACTGGAATGTCCGCAGGTGAACAGGGCGGAAACAGGCAGCGGCCACATTTTCTGCGCTATTTCCCGCTGATACAAGGTGTGAGTCTTATCCGGTTTCTCAAAATCGGAGGCCATCTTGGCCAGAACCTTTCGATCCGAAATTCCCACATTTACCGTAAATTTAAATTTTTCAAAAACAGAGTGACGAATGAAAGCAGCGGCTTCCTCGGGAGAGGCGTAGTTCGCCGCAATGGGCGTATAGTCCATATAACATTCATCGATGCTGACCTGTTCGATGTCGGGGCAGATACCCGCCAGATGTTCCATAAGCATCTGGCTTTTCAGACGGTACATATTATGATCCGGAGAAGCCATGACCAGATGCGGACATTTGCGCAGGGCGTTGACCACCGGTTCACCGGTAGTGATGCCGAAAGCCTTGGCGGGAATGGATTTGGCCAGCACCACACCGTGTCTGGTGGAGGTGTCACCGCCTACGATGGAAGGGATCGTGCGCAGATCCACAGGATCCCCCTGTTCCAGACGGGCCAGCGCCGTCCAGCTTAAAAAAGCGGAATTGACATCAATATGAAAAATGACCGGTTCCCTCATGGCGTCTCCTTTCCGGATCAGACTGTTTTATTTACCTCCAGTATAGCATAGATCGGTTCGGGAGAAAACAAAAAAATCGAACAGACATTCTTTCTTTACAAGGCATATAAATGCTGATAGAATCTATATGTTACAAATTTATTACAGTAAGACAGGTATACAGAATGCCCGAAGGGGGCATACTGTTTTCAGATACGATAGATCGAGAAGGAATTCATGAAGAAACTGACATCTTACTCGAAAAGAGTAAAATATACATATGTGAAAACAACGCTGGCCACTCTTTTTGTGAGCCTCTTTTTCCTCAAAGGGTATGCAGCGTTTGAAAAGACCGGAGAGAATTACTTCCATGTGTTCTTGAACGGCAATGAGATCGGAACGGTGGGCGAAGCAGACAGAGCGGAGCAGCTTCTGCAGGAAGCCAGAAGGAATATCGCTTCCCAGAGTGATGATATGATCTTTATGGACGCAGATTTAAAGCTGGTCGGTGAAGAAGTGCTGTGGGGAACACTGGACAATGAGGACAATCTGCTGGTGGCCATGGAACGGGAACTGGAGAGCAGTATCCGTGAGACTTCCCACAGATCCTATACAATGAAAGTAAATGAATATATGGTCAACCTGTCCAGCGTGGAGGATGTGAAGTCTCTGCTGCAGGCAGCAGTGGACAAATACGACAGCGAAGACAAATTCAGCGTGGAACTGACTCACGATGCACAGAAGGAATTCAATGTTCTTACCACCGAGGTAGTCAATAAACAGGAACTGACCGCTCAGGAAGAACAGAAGGAAGAATCCATCTATGCAGGCGGTGTACAGTCCGTACTGGATCAGGCGGGCTCCCAGGCAGACCAGCAGGGGGAAAAAGATTTCGAAGACTATGATCTTGGGCTGATGACCATGGACTTTGCGGAAAAGGTGGAAATCGTAGAGACCTATCTTCCGGAAAGCATGCTGACTCCGCTGGATCAGGCAATCGAGGATGTGATCAAGGATCAGGAGACCCCCGGAGAATATGAAGTAGTCAGCGGAGATACTCTGTCGGAGATTTCGATTAAAGTAAATATTCCGATGGATCAGATCATCGCCATGAACAGCGAGACACTGACCGATGAAAATTCTACGATCCGCGTAGGAGACAAGCTGATCATTACCGTGCCGCAGCCGGAACTGTCCGTGGAGCGCATGGAGCAGAATTATTATGAAGAAATCTATGATGCAGATGTAATTTATGTGGACAACGATTCCTGGTATACGACCCAGACCAAGATTTTGCAGCAGCCCTCCGCCGGTTTCCGCCGGGTAGTGGCGGATGTATCTTATCTGAATGACAGAGAGGTCACCAGGGATATTCTGAAGGAAGAAGTGGTCATGGAGGCAGTTCCCAAGATCGTGGAACGAGGCACCAAGATTCCTCCAACCTATATCAAGCCTATTTCCGGTGGACGTCTGAGCTCCAATTTCGGACGCAGAAAGTCACCTACCAAGGGTGCCAGCAGCTACCATAAGGGTGTGGACTGGTCGGTTCCTACCGGAACTGCGGTATTTGCATCCTGCGGCGGTACAGTGGCCAGAGCCGGATGGGGAAGTGGATACGGTTATTGTGTCTATATCAACCATGAAGACGGCAGACAGACCCGATACGGACATCTGAGCAAGGTGCTCGTCAAGGTCGGCCAGACGGTAAAACAGGGAGAACGTATTGCACTGAGCGGTAATACCGGCGTAAGTACGGGACCTCATCTTCACTTTGAGATCCTCATTAATGGCAGCCAGGTGAACCCGTTGAAGTACCTGAATTAGGGCGTTGTATTTACAAATGCACGAAAATGTGGTATAAGTGCATAAGAAGGTTTTTCTGATCTGAGAATGACAGAGGTAAGAAACAATGGAACAATACGCAATTAAAGGCGGTAATCCATTAGTCGGTGAAGTTGAAATAGGAGGTGCCAAGAATGCGGCACTTCCTATTCTTGCTGCTTCCGTGATGACGGATGAGACTGTTTATATAGAAAATATGCCGGATGTAAGAGATACGAATGTCCTTTTGAGCGCCATGGGGAACATTGGTGTGATTGTAAAGAGGACCGACCGTCACAAAGTGACTCTCAATGCGTCCAACATCAGTGAGCTTGTAGTAGAAGATGAAAATATCAAGAAGATCAGGGCGTCCTACTATCTGATCGGTGCTTTGTTAGGTAAATACAAGCATGCGGAAGTGGCACTTCCCGGTGGATGTGATATCGGCTGCCGTGCCATCGACCAGCATATTAAGGGCTTCCGTGCTCTGGGCGCGGACGTGAAGATCGAGCATGGCCTGATCAAGACCCAGGCGGAGCATCTGCGCGGCAGCCATATCTATATGGATGTGGTCAGTGTCGGCGCTACCATCAATATCATGATGGCTGCGGTAATGGCGGAAGGCACCACGATTATCGAGAACTCTGCCAAGGAGCCCCATGTGGTAGACCTGGCGAACTTCCTGAACAGCATGGGAGCCAATATCAAGGGTGCCGGTACGGATGTGATCCGCATTAAGGGTGTATCCCATCTGCATGGCACAGAGTATGCCGTGATTCCCGATCAGATCGAAGCCGGTACATTTATGTTCGCAGCGGCAGTGACCAAGGGCGATGTGACGGTGAAAAATGTGATTCCCAAGCATCTGGAGTCTATTACGGCAAAGCTTCTGGAGATCGGCTGTGAAGTAGAGGAAGCGGATGACTGTATCCGCGTGGTGGCATCCAAGCCTCTGCAGCATACGCAGGTGAAGACCCTGCCTTATCCCGGATTTCCTACGGATATGCAGCCCCAGATCACAGTGGCGCTGGGACTTTCCAAAGGAACCAGCATCGTGACGGAGAGTATTTTCGAGAACCGTTTCAAATATGTGGATGAGCTGACCCGTATGGGCGCCAGCATCAAAGTAGAGGGCAACACCGCTATCATCGACGGTGTATCCAGATATACCGGAGCCAATATTTCCGCACCGGATCTGCGGGCGGGAGCAGCACTGGTACTGGCTGCCATGTCTGCAGAAGGATTCTCTACTGTGGATGATATCCGCTATATTGAGAGAGGTTATGAGGATTTCCACCTGAAATTACAGGGACTGGGAGCCCAGATCGAGTTGATCGAGACGGAGCGGGACCTGCAGAAGTTCAAGCTGAAGATCGGTTAATGAGTGGATTTCTCATAAACCACAACAGAATGACATTTTGAAAAAAATGTCTGTTGACAAAACAGGTAACTCATAGTAAGTTAATTAGCGTAGAAAAGTTCATATAGACTTTCCCTTATTCAGAGTGGTGGAGATACATAGGATCGATGAAGCCACGGCAACCCCGCAGAATGCGGAAGGTGCCCACCTGAGCGAATAACTGTCGAACAATAAGAGGATTTGATCGCACAATAAATCAGTCCGCTTATGAAAGCGGACTTTTTTGCATCATTCAGAGCTGTCGGCATTGAAAATTTGATTTTGCGAATGAGGCTCTGAATGACAGGACTTTAGCAACTCATACACTAGACCCTCTTCCCGCAAGGAAGCAGAATGGAGGACAAATGGAAAAACGTTTATTTACATCGGAGTCCGTAACCGAAGGACATCCCGACAAAATCTGTGATGCCGTATCTGATGCGGTACTGGATGCGCTGATGGAGCAGGATCCGTTCAGCCGTGTAGCATGTGAGACCTGCACCAATACCGGTTTCGTACTGGTAATGGGTGAGATCACCACCAAGGCAAATATTGATATTCCCGCTATTGTTCGTAAGACCGTGACGGAGATCGGCTATGATTCTTCCGAGAAGGGCTTCGATGGCAATACCTGTGCTGTCATGGTATCTCTGGACAAGCAGTCTGCCGATATCGCTATGGGCGTAGACAAGGCACTGGAAGCAAAAGAGAGCAATATGACCGATGAGCAGCTGGATGCGATCGGTGCCGGAGATCAGGGTATGATGTTCGGCTTCGCTACCGATGAGACTCCGGAATATATGCCGTATCCCATCTCTCTGGCACACAAGCTGACCAGACAGCTGACCAAGGTTCGTAAGGATGGTACACTTTCCTATTTAAGACCCGACGGAAAGAGCCAGGTATCCGTAGAGTATGATGAGAATGGCAAGCCATTCCGTCTGGAGGCAGTCGTTCTGTCTACCCAGCATGACGAACATGTATCTCAGGAGCAGATCCATGAGGACATCAAGAAGTATGTATTCGATCCTGTTTTGCCCGCAGACATGATCGACGCAGATACAAAATTTTTCATCAATCCTACCGGACGTTTCGTAATCGGTGGACCTAACGGCGACAGCGGACTGACCGGTCGTAAGATCATCGTAGACACCTACGGCGGATATGCCCGTCACGGCGGCGGAGCATTCTCCGGCAAGGACTGCACCAAGGTGGACAGAAGTGCGGCATACGCAGCACGTTACGTTGCCAAGAATATCGTAGCGGCAGGACTGGCTGAAAAGTGTGAGATCCAGCTGTCTTACGCTATCGGTGTGGCACATCCTACTTCCATCATGGTAGATACCTTCGGTACGGGCAAACTGCATGATGATAAGCTGGTGGAGATCATTCGTGAGAACTTTGACTTAAGACCCGCAGGCATCATCAAGATGCTGGATCTGCGCAGACCTATTTACAAGCAGACCGCTTCCTATGGCCACTTCGGACGTACCGATGTGGATCTGCCCTGGGAGAAACTGGATAAGGTAGATCTGTTAAAGAAATATTTGTAAGTGGAGCGTCAATTAAGAAGTATATTACTGCCTGAGCAGTAATATACTTCTCTTACTAAATAGAGAGTTAGTAAAGAAACCACGAACGTTCACGGCGAACGGAACATCCTTCCTCGATGTAGGGTCTCCCGGTGGGAATTTTCTGACGAAAAGTGAGTAGCGGTTCTAATCCGCACGGGCACGGCTCCAGTTGCCATCCATGGCAACATCCGCCTGTCGCGAACGTCCTGTTCGCTCCACCCTGTCTTTCAACACTTTTCGAGAAAATATCACCACCTCCCGACAAACATCTTCGGAAGGACATTCCGTCCACCGTGGGCGTTCTGCGTTTTGAAAAGCTTCGTGGGTCTATGGAAGATAAATTTCCCT
>ERZ1026862.1577-NODE-1577-length-13123-cov-61.065580_pt1 | contig 13123 bp, 10 predicted proteins | sample MGYA00380161_ERZ1026862 | MGnify/ENA primary metagenome ERZ1026862 (study PRJEB33269, sample SAMEA4719797) | human gut metagenome | biome: human-associated habitat; feature: organic feature; material: feces | place: Cameroon | collected 2013-10 ... | reverse complement strand
CCACGCCGTTGTTTTCGCTGATAATCACTCCATCCTTGGAGGTTACCCGGAAGAGTTCCGGACAGGTATCCTTCTCGAAATCATCATTCCAACTCTTATAGCCGATATGCTTCTGGGTCATCATGCCGTTCCACTTGCCGCCAGCCATCTTATGGTTGTAATAGTCGCAGATGAGTGAATCGCGCTTGAAGAGGCGCTCGCATTCATCAGCCCATACATTCGCCTTCGGATTGCCCTGCTTGTAGAGGGCGTGGTTCTGTGCCTGGGCAAAGTACATCTGGTGCAGATTGCTCATCAATTCGATAGGGAAGAGGATGATCTGGCGATAGGCATCGTGATAGGATGCTGGCAGACTGTTGTACTGACGCAAGGCATCGGCTTCGAGCTGGAGATACTGGTTTACTACCTCCTGCCATTCGCCGTTTTCCAGACTGTAGGTGTTCTTGTCGAGCATCTCTGGGGTGCAGCGGCCGTTGTACTTGCAGATGAGGTTCAGAATGCGGGCAGCCTCATCAGCCTGTGATTCGCCAAACTGCTGGGCGCACCAGTTGCGGGTATGACGGGTGATGTTGTTCACATCGTATTTACGTGGATTCCAAGCCATATCCATAAACTGGCTGATAGGATATTCCATCGGTTTGAGGTCGCCAACATTGAGAATCCAGAGACGGTCGATGCCATTCTCGTAAGCAAGTGTCAACTGCTCCCAAGGATTCTGCACAGGAGTAACGTTGAGCATCTTTGAGTTTCTTGGAGCACCTACGTAATCTACGTGATAGTATAAGCCCCAACCGCCTTTGTGCTTGCGTTCCTGGGCATTCGGCACACGGCGCACGTTACCCCAGTTGTCATCGCAGAGCAGGAGGGTTACGTCATCAGGCACCTTCATGCCCTTGTCGTAGTAATCCAATACCTCTTTATATAGTGCCCAAACCTGTGGGGTTTCGCTTGCCTTCTTTCCGGTTACGTCAGCGATAATCTTACGCTGGTCGTTGATGATGTTGGTCATCAGCTTCGTATCTGCCTCTGCGCTCATCGCCTCATCGCCGTCGCCACGCATTCCGATGGTTACGATCTGTTCGGTTCCCTTCATGCGTTCTATTCCCTCACGGAAGAATTTCTGCAGATTAGTCTTGTTCTTCTGGTAGTTCCAAGGTCCCCATCCCTTTCGGTTGCGGGCGTATTCCTGATGGTTGCGTGCCATCGGCTCATGATGGGAGGTGTTCATCACTACGCCCATCTCATCTGCCGTCTTCTCGTTTTCTGAATCATCGGCATAGAACGCCCAGCCCCACATGGCAGGCCACATCATATTACCTCTCAGGCGCAATACCAGTTCGAAAACGCGCTGATAGAAACGGTGGTCGCCATAGTCGGTGCCATAAGTGTTTTTTACCCATGACGTGAGGCAAGGTGCCTCGTCGTTGAGGAAGATGCCGCGATAACGTACGGCTGGTTCGCCATCTGTATAGATACCCTTGTTTACGAAAATGGAATCGTGATGCTCTACAGGTACGTCTGCCCAGTCATACCAAGGCGATACGCCCATCTGCTGCGAGAGTTCGTAGATGCCGTAGATGGTGCCTCGTCGGTCGCTGCCTGCGATGACGAGCTGACCATCTATGAGCGTGATGATAAACTTTTCACGTTTGCCCTTCAGTAGATTTCCGTTGATGCGCTTCTGTTTCACCAGTTGGTCGATGGCTGCAGAATGGCCGATGGTGCCTACGAGGATAGCTGGTCGGGCTGTGTCGGCTTTTTTCAGAAAACCGGCATCCGAGGTGAGGGTGGCTGTGGCTCCACTCACACTTTTGATATCTTTCAGCAGGGCATGAGCAGCATAGCTCACTCCCTTGCAGTCATTGGTATCCATGTAGATTTCTACCCGGTTGTTGGCATTCAGCAGCAAGTCTCCTTGCTTGAAATTCACAAATCTGTCGGCTGCGCTCATGCTGATAGTTGTGAGCAGGGCAGCGCTTGCCAGGAATGTTCGCTTGATGTTGTTTAGTTTCATATTTATTTATTTTGTTGTTATTTTCCGATTGTCAGCAATGTGTTTTTGCCGGTTGCAAAGATAGCCAAAACTATCCGAATGTACCTTTTTTTATGTAAACTTTAGTTTTTAATATGTTTCATTTTTACTTTTCTGTCCGTTTCTCTTTGTGTTTTCAAAGAAAAATAGTAATTTTGCATAGTAAAAACAGAAAAATAAGAATATATATAATGATAGACAGACCGACGATAGCAAAAATTATGGATGCCACCAAGATAGAAGAGGTGGTATCTGAGTTTGTTACGCTCAAGAAGCGTGGCATCAATTATGTCGGCTTGTGTCCTTTTCATAACGATTCCAATCCATCTTTCTCCGTATCTCCAACAAGAGGTATCTGTCATTGCTTTACCTGCGGAAAGGGAGGCAATGCAATCAACTTTCTGATGGAACTGGAACAGATGACCTATCCCGATGCCCTTCGCTGGCTCGCCAAGAAATATAAAATTGAGATTCAGGAGCGTGAACTGACCAACGAAGAAAAACAGCGCGAGAGCGAAAGAGAATCCATGTTTATCGTCAACGATTGGGCGGCGAAATATTTCCAGGATATTCTCTTGCATGATGTGGATGGCATCGCTATCGGTATGGCCTATTTCCGAGGAAGAGGTTTCAGAGATGATATCATCCGGAAATTCCAGTTGGGGTTTGCGCTCCCTAAGCGTACTGCTCTTGCTGAAGCGGCTAAGGCGGCTGGCTATAATCCGAAATATCTGGTTGATACAGGACTCTGCTTCAAGGTGGATAAGGATGAAGCCGGCAATAAGTCGGGTGAGGATAAGATTCTTGACCGTTTCTCGGGCAGAGCCATCTTCCCCTGGTTCAGCGTAAGCGGCAAGGTGGTGGCTTTCGGCGGACGAGTGCTTGACAGCAGAACCAAGGGCATCAGCCAGAAATACGTTAACTCACCTGATAGCGTTATCTATCATAAGGAACGAGAACTCTATGGACTCTATCAGGCCAAGAAGGCGATTGCCAAGGAGGATTGTGTCTTTATGGTGGAAGGATACACCGATGTGATTTCGATGCACCAGTGTGGTATCGAAAATGTCGTGGCCAACTCGGGTACGGCGCTGAGCGTGCATCAGATCAGACTGCTGCACCGCTTTACCAGTAACATCGTTCTCCTCTATGATGGCGATAAAGCGGGTATTCATGCTGCGCTGCGAGGTACCGATATGTTGCTCGAAGAAGAGATGAACGTAAAGGTGCTCTTTCTTCCTGACGGCAATGACCCTGACAGTTTCGCCCGCAGTCATTCGGCAGAGGAATTCAGAAGATATATTCAGGAGAATCAGACCGACTTCATACAGTTTAAGACCGATATTCTGCTGCGCGGTGTGACAGACCCTGTAAAGCGAAGTCAGGCTATCAATTCGATTGTAGAGAGCATCTCTAAAATCAAGAATCAGATAACGCGCGCTTCTTATATCACCGACTGTTCTCACCGTTTGGGCGTGAACGAGGCAATTATCGTGAATGCCTTGAACAATTTTGTGCGCAACGGTATGAGTGAGCAGGTAAAGGCGGAGCGACGTGCTGCGGGATTGAAAGATTCGCCTGTAGCGGCAGCGCAGCAGGCGCAATCGGCTATGAGAGCGGTTACCCCACTGGATAAACTCCTGGAGGTAGAAGGACTTCTGGTACAGTTGATTATTCATCATGGCGACCAGCCCATCACGGTACAGGATGTAGACGGCAATGATGTGGAGGTAGCTGTGGCTCAGTATATCAGTCTTGATTTGGGTGGAGATGGCTTTAAGTTTCATAATGATTTATATAATCAGATTATGCAGGAGGCTGTGGAGCATCTTGAAAAAGAAGATGATTTTGTGGCCGAAACTTATTTTGCCAATCATCCGAATCCGGAGATTAGCAGGTTGGCAGGTTTGCCTACAGGTGCCCAGGAGGTATCTACAGCCAGTCTGCAGATGAAGATGAGTGCCGATAAGCTCCGTCAGTTTGTCTTTAAAGACATCTTGAGCTTCCGCACTCATTATATTGCTCAGCGTATTATTGAGGTACAGCAGGAGTTTGCCAAGAATCCGACCAATCGTGAACTGCTGCAAGAGTTTATGAAACTCAAGCAGATGAACACGCTTCTGGCGAGTCAGGCAAACAATATCTTCAATTAACCGGAGCTCCTGTCCTGTGGGGAGAAACTCTGTAAAGAAGTATTAGAGATAAAAAAGGAGAAACGCTATATGATTTATTTTCACTGGATATATCTGTTGCTTTATGTCGTGATAACCGTTCCGGCTATCATCACCGTCTTGATGGACAATCGTCAGCCCGCCAAGACGATGGCATGGATATTGGTGTTCTTCTTCATCCCTTTTATAGGCATTATCTTCTATTTCTTCTTCGGACAGAACACCCGCAAGGAGCGGCTTATCAGCGACCGTAGCATGGACCAGCTTACCAAGCGCTCCATGCTCGAATTCGTAGAGCAGGAGAATCTTCACCTGCCCGACAGCAATAAACCTCTGATGAATCTCTTTGCCAACCAGAGTTGGGCGCTGCCTTTTAAAGATAATCAGGTGGATATTTATACCGATGGTTATGATTTCTTCCTTACCTTATTATATAATATAGGACAGGCAAAGCATCATATTCATCTCGATACCTATATTTTCGAAGCCGATGCTTTGGGGTATCTGATAGCCGATGCTTTGATAGATAAGGCGGAGCAGGGAGTAGAGGTGCGACTGATTTACGATGATGTAGGCTGCTGGAAGGTGAAGGATGAATTCTTCGAACGTATGCGCGATGCAGGCATTGATATACATTCGTTCATGCCAGTCCGCTTTCCGGCTTTTACGAGTAAGGTAAACTATCGTAACCACCGCAAACTCTGTGTCATAGATGGTAAGGTGGGCTTTATTGGCGGCATGAATATCGCTTTGCGCTATGTGAAGGGTGATAAGAAACAGGCTTGGCGCGATACGCATCTCCGTATTGAGGGCGGTGGCGTTTACGCCATTCAGAGAGCCTTTCTGGTAGACTGGTATTTCGTAGACCGTACATTGGTTACCAATCGCCAGTATTATCCGCCGGTCAGTGCGCATATCCGCAACAATTGTCTCGTACAGATAGTTACGAGCAGTCCTATCAGTCCTTGGCCTGACATTATGCAGGGCTATGTCCGCATCCTGCTTCAGGCACGGAAGTATGTGTATATGGAAACGCCTTATTTCCTGCCAACCGAACCTGTATTGTTTGCCATGCGAACAGCAGCTTTGGCGGGTGTGGATATCCGTCTGATGTTGCCTCGTCATGCTGATGCTAAACTGGTAGAGTGGGCATCACGTTCGTATGTGATGGAGGCGATAGAGGCTGGCGTAAAGGTTTATCTCTATACGGCAGGCTTTAATCATAGTAAATTGCTGGTGAGTGATGATAATCTCTGTACGATAGGCAGTACGAATATTGACTTCCGAAGTTTTGAGAATAATTTCGAAGCGAATGCGTTCTTCTTTGATGAGGGGATGGCGCAGCGTGTGAAGGCTGTCTATCTGCGGGATGAGGAGAAGAGCATCTTGGTAGATGATGTATCTTATTTCGTAAAACGTCCGTTCCTGCAGCGCCTTTTCGAGAGTACGGTAAGATTGCTCTCGCCGCTGCTGTAAAGGAGGGGGAGTGAAGAGAAGTGAAGGGAAGTGAAGGGGAAGTTAAAGGACAACAGTTTTCTGGTGTAAAACGTAGAGCATTTGTCCCTTAACTTCTCTTAACTCCCCTCTAACTTCCCTTAACTTCCCTACTATTATCTGAATATCGAGAAGTTTACGCTTCCGTAACTTCTGTGTTCCAGGAATCGTGGATGCTCGGAGAAATCATAGTCTTTGCCATGTTCAAAGACGAAGATGCCTCCTTCGTTGAGATAGTTGCCATTCAGAACGAGGTCTGGAATCTGCGGCAACTCCTTCAGGGCGTATGGAGGATCAGCAAAGATAAAGTCAAACTTCTGCTTGCAGGTCTTCAGAAAACGGAATACATCACCACGAATCAGAATATCCTTGTCTTCGCCCAACTTCTGAAAACATTGGCGTATGAAGTTGGCATGATCGCGGTCGGCCTCTACGCTGATAACCCGGCTGCAGCCTCGTGATACCAGTTCGAGCGAAATGCTACCCGTACCGGCAAAGAGGTCGAGGGCAGAGGTATCTTCAAAATCAATATATCCCTGCAGCACATTAAAGATGTTCTCCTTTGCAAAATCTGTTGTCGGACGCGCCTTAAACGAACGTGGAATGTCGAAATGGCGTCCCTTATATTGTCCTGTTATGATTCTCATTTGTTTGAATGTTGAATGTTAAATGTTGAATGTTGAATGTTGAGTGGGGCTAGCGCCTTTTTGTCAACGCACTTTACTTACTTAGGTACAGCGCCATCAAATCGAATGGCAGACCTTTAATCTCTGTGATGGGCGCACGGTTGAATTCGGCGGCAGGATTCAGAATGAAGGTCTTCTTGATATAGAGTTTCGTGTTGTAGAGGAACCAATCCTTATCAGGAACATTGCCTGATACATGCAACTCATCCTGCATCTGGTTGAATCCTAACTGCTTCCATACATAGAGAATGAAATAGAGGGCATCCTTGGCATGCTCGGCATTGAACGAGTTGAAAAATTTGAAACGGTTCTTCTCGAAACCGAAAACGTCCAGCTTCTTGTCGTGAAAATAAACATAGAGCTTGCGGTGAATGCCGGTGAAACTGCGATGATGCAGATAGTGCCACATCGGTTGCATGATAGGTGTGAAGCGGACATCCTTGAAGTTGTCTTCTACCACCATCTTCAAATCCTTGTTGATAGGGAATACCGCTACCGCATTCAGTTCCGGCTGCACTCTGTAGAGAATGGCATCGCTGTTATGACTGTTGAAGGCATGCTGATAGAGCACATCGATATCCTCTTCATGAAATTCTTCGATAGGAACCAGCAGGATAGGCGAATCGAGATATACGCGTACCTTCTGGTATCCCCGCTGCAGGAGAGTACTCTCCTTGAAAGCCTGACGCAAGTTGGCTGCCATCGAAACACCACTCTTTACTGTATAAGGTTCATAGATGAGCTGATGCTCAGCTTCACGGTCAACTACCGAAAAGCTGAGGGTGTTTCTGCTCACGCGGATGGTGAGTCGTGCTTGCTGAATGTTGTTACCTTTTATTTGCATATCTGTTACCAATTACCTGCGTTGTTATTATCTGTCGTTAAATCGCCTATCTTGAGTCCGGGATAGTTGCCGGCATAGTTAGCCTCCTCTATCTTCTGCTGGATGGATCCTTCATCGAGTCCGTCAAGATAGGATTCATATTCAGCCCCACATTCCATCACCGGAATCTGCTTACCGCTTTTTCCTACGATAACCGTGGCAGCAAGTGTAAACTTCTTACCATCGGAATAGGGAATGTATTGGGCATCTTCCTGTAAGAACTTGCCTTTTACCAGTGTCGGAAAATCGCCTGTATATACGCCGTGTTTCGCCTTGTATTTCTCTTCAGCCTGACGTATCTGCATCAGTTTTTCCTTTACCTCTGCTTCTCTGCTAGCCATGGCTTTCTGGAAGCGGATGGGCTGGCTCACACTCAGAATACAGAGTAGCATCATGATGATGACGCATGCTCCCAAAATATAATTATTCTTTATTCTTTTTCTCATTTCAAAAAGTATTATTACTTTTGCACAGCAAATAGGTGCAGTAAATTTTCTGCAAAGATACTAAAAGTTTTCGAAATATGAACATTGAAGAGTTAAAATATCAGATATTACAGCAATTTGGCTTTCCGCCAACCCCAGAACAGGCTCAGGCGCTCGATGTTTTCGTGCAGTTTATGACGGATAGCAATCCTCATGCTGTGATGATTCTCCGGGGTAGTGCGGGTACCGGTAAGACATCGCTCTCGGGTGCTATCGTCCGTACGCTCCGTGCCGTTCGCCAGAAGGTGATGCTCCTTGCTCCTACGGGTAGGGCGGCTAAGGTCTTCTCTCTGAACAGCGGGATGCCTGCCTATACCATTCATCGCCGCATCTATCGCGAAAAGGCGTTTGCCGGAGTGGATGGACAGTTCAATCTCAATGATAATCTCTATACTGATACGCTTTTTATGGTAGATGAGGCTTCGATGATTGCCAATCTGGGATTGGGCGGAACCACCTTTGGCAGCGGCTGTCTGCTAGATGATCTGATTCATTTTGTGTATCAGGGACGTAACGACCGACTTTTGCTGATTGGCGATAAGGCACAGTTGCCTCCTGTTGGTGAGGAAGAATCACCAGCTCTTTCTGCTGCGATGCTCCAGGGATATGGACTGTCGGTTTATGAGTGCGATTTGAACGAAGTAGTCCGTCAGAGTCAGCAGTCGGGTATTCTCTTTAATGCTACCCGCATCCGCCAGATGATTACCCACGATGACATTACCCAACTGCCTAAAATCCGTTTCTCCGGTTTCTCGGATATCAGGGAGATGCCGGGTGTAGAACTCATCGAGGCACTTGGCGACAGCTATCATCAGGTAGGACTTGACGATACCATTGTGGTGACTCGTAGCAACAAGCGCGCCAACATCTTCAACCAAGGCATCCGCAACATGGTGCTTGATAGGGAAGAGGAACTCGAGAGTGGCGACATGCTGATGATTGTGAAGAACAATTATTATTGGATGGAGGAGGAGAGGAAGAAATTAAGTGAAGAACGAAGAGTGAAGAGTGAAGAATTCAATAGTTTAGCTAATCATAAAGTTCCGAGTTCCATGTTCAAAGTTCAAAGTAAAGAAGTTCAAAGTAACGAACTTCCTGCTTTCCTGGCTAATGGCGATAGGGCGAAGGTGATGAAGGTGAGTCGTCGCATCGACCTCTATGGCTTTCATTTTGCTACCCTTCTGTTGAAATTTCCCGATTATGATAATTATGAACTGGAGGCAACGGTTCTGCTGGATACTTTGACGAGTGAGGCGCCAGCCTTGACCCATGAGCAGCAGGAACAGCTCTTCCGGCAGATAGAAGAAGATTATCAGGATATTCCGCTCAAGGCGGATAGAATGAAGGCAATCCGTCAGGATCCGTATTTCAATGCTCTGCAAGTGAAGTTTGCCTATGCCGTTACCTGTCATAAAGCGCAGGGCGGACAGTGGTCGCATGTCTATGTAGACCAGGGGTATATGACGGACGACATGCTTACGCCCGACTATATTCACTGGCTCTATACCGCCTTTACCCGAGCCACCGAAATGCTGTATCTGGTGAATTGGCCAAATACGCAGATAGAAGGATGAAGATAACAAAAAGAGGGTGTGTCATAAGTCTGTGACGCACCCTTTTTTATTTTTTTTCTTTTCACAGATACGAAATCTTTAAAAAACATTTTTAGTTCGCAGTATGGACATCAACCCTCTCATGGATACCTATGATGGGATTGGTGCACCTCCGTATAGTCCAATGATGCTTCTAAGTTTAGTTATTTTTTCCTATATCAATGGCGTTTATTCTTGTCGTGGCATAGCGGACGTACTCAAATACGATGTCTGCTACATGTGGATTTGCGGAGGTAAGCAACTGTCTTTTATGCCTTCATGCCCGGTTGGAGAGGCTTTGACCACCTCGTCATGGTTTATCCAGTATCATGGACGATTACCGCCATCCTGATGCTGGCTCTGTTCTTCTGGCGGTCAAGGAAGTTGTTGAGGGACAGTGCAAAACCAGCATCAGTATAGGGGTAATTACTTCTCAGGCTTCAATGGTCCATAGAAGTAAGAGGCGGTGGTACCTCCATCCATCAAGAAGTCGGCACCTGTGATGAAGGCACCCTTGCCTGACATCAACAGCTCGGCTACATTTGCTACCTCATCTGCCGTACCTGGACGACCAGCAGGACACTTGGCAAACATATTCTTGTAGAAGTCACCACGAGGACCATTGAACTCATCCAAGGCAAGTGGGGTGACTATGATGCCAGGAGAGATGCTGTTGATGCGTGCGCCACGCTCTCCCCATTTCACAGCCTCAGCCATCACACGCTTCACATTGCAACGCTTTGCCATCTGGTAAGCATGGAGCGTATCATGGATATTCTCCTCTTGCAACATATCCAAGGAGAGGAGTTCCTCGGTAGGAGTGAGGGCAAGAAGGGCATCTTGCTCAGGAGTAAGGGCTGGCATACGATGACCAGATTGTGAGGAGATGGTAACTCCTACGCCACCATGCTTGATGATCTTGCCCACTTCTTCCAACAATACTGCCGTACCATATAAATCCACTTTCAATATCGTCTTGATGCTGGCTTGGCTTGGCGATACACCTGCGGCATTCACCAACATGGAAATCTCTCCATATTTCTGAGCCTCGGCTATCAAACCTAACATGGAAGCACGAGAAGATAAGTCCATTTCTACGGCTATAGCATCAAATCCAGCTTCATTCATCGTCTTGGCGATGGCATCAGCATTTGCCTTGCTCTTGTCGCCAATCACGATTTTCATTCCATATCCCATACGGCGAGCAATCGCCATACCAATCTGACCTGCACCGGTCAATATCATTACATCCATAATCTCTTACTATTCTTATTTATCCTTATAATGACATTCTAAAATCAATATTTCAGTCCTTTCAACCATGTGCTGACATTCTCCTTAGCCTTGGATTGCTGGTTTTGAGCGACAAAGCCTTGCACAGCCAAACCTTTCAGCATGGTGGCTCCTTGGCATGCAGCCTTTAGTTTGCTGTCAGTGCTACCCAGTCCGCTGCCCTCATGTGTGCAGAAAGGGATGATGGTCTTGCCCTGCCAGTTGTGCTTCTCGATGAAAGTATAGACAGGCATTGGCATGTCGCCCCACCAGTTCGGATAACCGATGAAGATGATGTCATAATTCTCTATCTTTACATCTCCCTTGATGGTTGGGCGAGCCTTGGATTCCTGCTCCTTCTTAGCTACGTCAATGCACTTGTTGTAATCATCAGGATATGCAACCGCTGGTACGATTTGGAAGGTATCGCACTTGCCTTCTTCTGCTATCATGTCGGCGATGATATGCGTATTACCCTTCTTGATGTTGCCAACGGCATAATTTTCTCCTGTGCGAGAAAAATAAACGACGAGTTTCTTTTTGTTGTCCATATTCTGTTCCTTTCCTTTGTTGTTTTGTGCGCACGATGTGAAAGGGATGATACCAATCAACAGGGTGGCAATCATTGAAAATACTTTTTTCTTTCCCATGTTTGTTCGTTTTTATTGTTAATTGAAACCTTTTTGATTCCGGGTGCAAAATTACTTCAAATATTCCAAAGGATGATAACCCAAAATACTGATTGATTTATCATATCTACGGATTTATAAAATGTGTATACTTTCGAACTGGATGGGAGCAAGATTGTAACTGGGAGGGCAGGTTTCCAATACCTGCCCTCCCAGTTACAATCTCCGTTCAACCTTGCTGACCGCAGACTTTATCCCGATAGGCTGTAGGGGATAGTCCCAACATTCGCTTGGTGAAGCGACTGAAGTGGGATAGATTATAGAAATGCATGGCATCTGCTATTTCTTGGATAGTCATGTCGGTGGTCTTCAGCATCCTTACGATTTCTTGCGTAGCAAAGGCGTTGATCCAATAGGAGGCAGGATAACCACTTCCCTTGCGGACGATTTCTGAGAGATATTTCGGGGTAACGCATAGTTTGTCACTGTAGAAATTCACTTCTCTGTTTACAATAGCATACTGGCGAATCAAGTCCATGAATCGATTGAAGAGTCCTGCCGATGTATTGCTCATTCCCTCCATTTTCTTCAACTCCTCCTTATAGATATGCCATAAGTCGAAGAGGAAGACTTGTACCTTTCTGCCAAGTACCTCTTTATAAAATAGGTGGTTCTCAAAATCGATGCGCAGGCGGAAACTACGGAAATCAGCTTCTATCAACTTCTTTTCTTGGGGATCAAGATGGAAGATAGGGTTGCTCTTGATATAAACGTATGCCTTGGTAGCCCATAAGGTTTCTGGATTGTATTCCATCAAGAACTGTCGCCCGATAAGTAGAAATTCTGCCTCAAAGTCTGGAGAATAGATTACATCTGTAATCTCTGAGCCTAACTGCCAGATGGCAAATTTATTTTCCTTGAGTTGGAATGTTTGGTTGGCATAGGCAAACTGCATCTTTCCCTTGAGGCAAAGGATGTGTATGTGATATTGCCCCAAGAAATCGGAAGGGAAGCGATGCTGCTCCGTGGTATTGTAAAGTAAAACGTCTTTATCCATTTGTCTTGTATTGTTTTGAATGCAAAGTTATACAATTTTTCTTGTAAAGTCCTTTAAATTTCACGATTTTCTAAATGAAAATCTCTATAAAAGATGAAATCTTGGTAATCCGTGAAAATAAGTAGGAAAATTTGGTAACTGCTATCCGACTTTTTCGCCTTAATTTTGCAACCGAATAAAATAAACAAGGAAAAATATGAAAAAGATTTTATGTGTTTTATTTGCTATGTGTACCGTGTTCACTGCCATGGCAAAGAGTGTGAAAGATAACAAGGTGGCAGAACTCTATGACCGTATGGAGTTGAAAAACTTGGTGGATACCTTCTCCGTACTTGCTGACCAAAAGAACACGGAGGCGCAGAAATGGCTCTTTACCGAGGAAGCCGTGGTGGATTCTTACTTAGGCGACCAAAAAGTAACCAGCCTTGTTGGTCGTGAAAACATCGGCAATGCCTTTGGCTCCTATCTCGCTCTCTTCGATATCGTTTATCATATCAATGGTCAGCAAACTGTGAAGATAGAGGGTAATACAGCCAAGGGTGTAGCTTATTGCCAAGTGGTATTGATAGGCAATGAGAATGGCAAGAAGATGATGACCACCCAGGGTGTGTATTACGATGATGAATATGTGAAGCAAGATGGCAAGTGGCTCATCAAGCATCGCACCTCTCATTTCACATGGCGTACCCAGCAGGAGTATAAATAATCACCCCTCTCATGGATACCTATGATGGGACTGGTGCTCCTCCTTACAGTCCAATGATGCTTCTAAGTTTAGTTATTTTTGCCTATATCAATGGCGTTTATTCTTGTCGTGGCATA
>ERZ1026862.1571-NODE-1571-length-13154-cov-178.385449_pt1 | contig 13154 bp, 7 predicted proteins | sample MGYA00380161_ERZ1026862 | MGnify/ENA primary metagenome ERZ1026862 (study PRJEB33269, sample SAMEA4719797) | human gut metagenome | biome: human-associated habitat; feature: organic feature; material: feces | place: Cameroon | collected 2013-10 ... | reverse complement strand
ATGTCAAAGCCGAGCATTACTAATTGCCCGAACACTTTCTTTAAATAAGTTCATAATTTCAACTGTAGTTCAGTCTGAATGAGTGCTGAAAGTTGTAATTCAACATTCAACAATCAACATTCAACATTACTTATACGTTTGCTTGTGTGCAAATACGTCATAACCCATTATCAGGTGGTTATTGCGGTGAGGTCCCACCTCTTCCCATTCCGAACAGAGAAGTTAAGCTCACTTGCGCCGATGGTACTGCAATGCAATGCGGGAGAGTAGGTAGCCGCCTCCTTTTATCAAGAGCCTCAGATTTCGAAAGATTTCTGAGGCTTTTCTTTTTCCCACAGATTCCACAGATGCACACAGATTTTTGACCTGTTCGGTCTAGGATTTCGCAGATAGGCGCAGCTTCTTTTACCTTTTTACTTTTTTACCTTTTTACCTTTAAATCTCCTTTTTACTTTTTTACCTTTAAATCTCCCTTTTACCTTTATCAAGTGTATAAAATGTTGCCAAATTGTGGGTTTTCATTTATAAAATCAGAAAAATAACGTACTAAAATGTTTCATGACGCAAAAAAAATACAAAAAAATACCCCCCCGTATCTATTTTTTTTTTACTTTTGCCACCAGAAAATGCGAACTATCATTTAAATGGTTAATTTTTATAATTACCTATTTTTACGATATAGACGGAACAAAAAATAGAAAACTAAACTCTTTAATAGATGGTGAAACGATTGATTTTAGCTACTGTGTTACTCTTATTTGTATCGCTAGCTAATTATGCGCAAAACACGGGAGTCAAGTCCAACCTCTTATATTGGGCTACTACAACTCCTAATCTCGGTGTCGAGACTGCCTTAGGCAAGAAGCATACCGCTCAGGTATTCTTTGGCTTCAATCCTTGGAAACAGTCCGGTGGCGACCAGTCAAGCCTTCGTCATTGGCTTTTGCAACCAGAATACCGTTACTGGTTCTGTCAGAGCTTCAATGGCTGGTTCTTGGGTGTTCATGCCATGGGTGGACAGTTTAATGCAGGAGGAGTGAAGTTACCCCTTGGCATTTTCAAATCTCTACGCGACCATCGTTACGAAGGATGGTATGTAGGTGGTGGTGTGACCGCTGGTTATCAATGGCCTCTTTCCAAGCACTGGAACCTGGAAACCTCTGTAGGTTTCGGATATGATTATATCCAGTACGACAAGTTCAAGTGTGGTGCCTGTGGCGAGAAGGAGAAGTCATCTCATGACAACTACGTGGGTCCTACCAAGGCAGCCATTTCTCTTATTTATATGTTGTAACTCATTAAACATAATCTATGAGTATGAAAGATTTTAAGAACTACATATTATTATTATTCAGCTCTCTTTTGATGGCTATGCCTCTTGCAGCCCAGGATTGCAAGAGTCTCAAGCTGGCTGCCGATAAGATAAAGGTATCTAATGTTCAGATGTCTCATCACAATGACCAGATTACGGTTGCGATGGATCTGAATCTCGATTCCCTGGATCTCCCTACCAACAACCAGCTTGTCTATACTCCGATGATCAAGCATAAGGGTGAGCTGCTCAAGATGCCGGAGATTGTTATCAACGGCAGAAGACAGCAGATTATGTATGACCGTGGAGTAGGGAAGAAACAGTTGCAGCTTTCACCTCAGGCTTTGGTGGTGAAGCGAGACAACAAGAAGCAGCAGACCGTGAAGTATCTTGCCTCAGTTCCTCTTTCTTCTAAGGAAAGAAACTACGATCTCGATATTCACGAAGACCTCTGCGGTTGTGGTGATTTGCAGGATGGCAATGATTTCACAGTCACTCGCCGTCGCCAGCCGGTTGCTTCTTTCGTCCGTCCGGATGTAGAGGCAATCAAGGTCCGTCATCTGGATAAGCGTGCTTATATCGATTTCCCGGTAGACCGCATAGAGCTGCATCCAGATTACCGCCGTAATCCGGAACAGTTGGATAGCATCATCCGTACCATCACTGCATTGAAGGAAGACAGGAACCTCGAAGTGAGTGGCATCAACATTCATGGTTATGCATCACCTGAGAGTCCTTACAGCCATAATGATTATCTGGCAAAGAACCGTGCCAAGACGCTGACCGAATATGTCCGCCGGATGGTGAAGTTGCCAAACAATCTCTTCACGGTTTCTTCTACACCTGAGGATTGGGATGGACTGATAGCTTATATTAAAGGTAGCAACCTGGAGCATAAGAATGCCATTCTGGCGATTATTGCAGACAAGAGTCTGAATCCTGATGCCCGCGAGTTGAAGATTAAGAAGCAGTATCCTTCAGAGTATCGCTTTATGCTCGACACCTGGTATCCGGCACTCCGTCATTCCGACTACCACATTACTTATAAGGTGAAACCTTTCGATGTGGAAGAGGCAAAGGAGATTATCAAGACCAAGCCACAGCAGTTGAGCCAGGAGGAGATGTTCATGGTAGCCCAGACTTACGAGCCAGGCAGCAAGGAGTTTAATGATGTGATGGAGATAGCCGTCCGCATGTTCCCAGAGAACGAGACAGCGAATCTGAATGCAGCCATTACCCGTTTGAATGCCGGTGATGCAGATGGTGCGAAAGAATATCTCGACAAGGCAGGAACCAGTGCCGAAGCCCAGAATGCCCGAGGAGTCTATGAGATGCTGAAGGGTAACGAGAAGCAAGCTCGTTATTATCTGGAGCAGGCAGCCAAGGCCGGTGTTGCTTCTGCGAAAGAAAATTTACAGAATCTATAAAGTTATACATACTGTCTGTTTAGGACAATATAGCTATTCCTCAGAGTCAGGGCACTGCCCTGGCTTGGGACAGTCTCCTAACTCAGGCAAAACTTTTCTAAGTACAACTTCAGAAAATGACTCAAATATAACGTGTTAGATGATTTGTAAACCAAATATATAAAAATGTAATATAATTAGATTTTTAAGAACGTTTATAAGTAAAGAAATAATTTATTAATAACAGCTATAAAAACTTACAAGATGAAAAAAACTTTATTATTTTCCGTTGCATTGGCGGGGCTGATGCTCGGTTCTTGTTCTAGTAGTGATGATCTGAATGGTGGTGGAAGTGCTCCTGTTAAGCAGGATGGTAATGGCTATGTAGCATTTACAATTAATTTGCCTACTCAGCCAAGTACCCGTGCCGGTAGTTTTAACGATGAATTCAAGGATGGTATGGCTAACGAGTATGCCGTTAAGGATGCCACACTCCTTTTGTTCCAGGGTACAACAGAATCAAGTGCTACTTTTGTAGGTGCTTACAAATTGAGTACCGAACCTTGGACTTCACCTGCTGGTGATCAAAATATCACAACCACTTCCAAGAAGATAGTAAAAAAGATAGATAAGTCAGGTACTGACATGAAAGCTCTTGTTGTATTGAACAGCAATGGAGTCTTCACAGTAGATGAAGCTACAAATTCCGTGAAATTAAAGGGCAGTACTTCTGATTTTGCTGGAACCTATAAACAATTTGTTGAGTCGGCTAATGCCACATCAGGTGAAAAATTGACCAAGACAGGTTTCTATATGGCAAATGCTCCTTTGTGTAGTAAAAAGGGTGATGATTCAGACCCTGCAGCTGGTACAGTTTCAACTTTAACGGACTTAACCGGTAAAATCTATGATACAGAGGCTGAAGCATTAGCAGGTTCTGCAGCTCAGGTTTATGTAGAGCGTGCTGTTGCAAAGGTAACAGTTAACAAGGGTACAGTAAAAGAGGCTACTACAAGTACTTCTACATCAGTTCCATTTGAAGTATTAGGTTGGGCTATTGATAACTTTAACAAAACGACTTATTTGGTTCGTAACACAGAAGATTTTGACTCATGGAAGAGTTTCTCTTCTAAAGGACTAACAACTTCTAAGTATCGCTTTGTTGGTGGAGCTGCTGTAGCAACAGATTTGTATCGTACTTATTTTGCTAAGGATGTTAATTATGATACAGATTACCATGATGGTATTTTGGAGCGTGCTACAAATTTCGTAAATACTTATGGTGAAACAAATCCACAGTATTGCTTCGAAAACACTTTTGATGTACCTCATCAGAATGAAAACTTGACAACTCTTGTAACAATCAAGGCTAAGTTGAATAGTGGTGCAGATTTCTATATTGTAGGAGGTGACCAGACCAAACTCTATACAAAAACAGAGTTGGACAAATTGGTAAAAGAAAAGTTCTTAAATACTGAAGCTGACTGGGTTACAAATAATGCTAAGGATGCTTCAACTAAGATTGGTGAAGGTGACCTTACTTTGGCTTATGATAAAGATGAAGCAGGTGTAATCCACTTGACAGGAGTTACAGTAGATCCAGCTAAGTTAAAGGGAACTCCAGATCCATTACCAGCTACTTATGTTAAAGATGTAGAGGCTGCTGTTGGTTCTATGGTTTGTTACAAGAATGGTGTTTCATATTATACTGTACGTATCAAGCACTTTGGTGACGACTTGACACCTTGGAAAAAGAATGAATTAGGTGTAAAAGCTGGTGCAGTTTACCCAACAACAAATCAAGCAGAAAACTGGTTAGGTCGTTATGGCGTTCTCCGTAACAACTGGTATGACATCACCGTTCAGGGTGTTAAGGGATTAGGTTCTGCTACCGTTCCTGAATTGACCGGTACTACCGATGATGAACTTGATTCTTACATTGCTGTCCAGATTAACGTCCTCTCTTGGGCTAAGCGTACACAGAATGCTACTTTGCACTAAGATGTAAGTATGATAAAAGATAAAATTTGAAAATAATAATTGATTAGCGATATGATAGCGCAGAAGATAAACAAATGGTTAAAGGGTGTCATGGCAGCTGCCATGACCCTGACCGTCGCGACCTCATGCCACGATATGTGGCACCAGGATTACAGCGATTGTCCTAATGGTGTATATGTGAAGTTTAAGTATGATTATAACCTCCAGCGTGCCGACATGTTCAACGACCATGTTGGACAGGTAACGCTGTATGTATTCGACGAGAACGGAAACTATATAACCCAACAGACCGAGACGAATTCTGCGCTATCATCGCCTCTCAAAGACCCAAATTATGTGATGCACGTCGAGAACCTACAACCAGGTAAATATCAGTTCCTTGCCCTTGCCGGACAGAATGCTTACGCCGACCAGTTAACTTCAGGCCGTGCCAAGTTCGTTCGTACTGCTCCATCGGCTACAGGAGATAAGATGCAGAAACTGGAAGTGAATCTCGACCATGAAAATAGGGGAGAGTATGATGAGGTTGTCAACAACAGCCTTCCTCTCGATACCCTCTGGCATGGTAAACTGCTGGAGGCTGTAGAGGTATCATCCTCAAAACCTTCTTATGCAACCATCCCTCTGGTGCGTGATACCAAGAAGATCAATGTGGCGCTTCGTGACCTTGACTCTCCACAGGATATGGATGTCAACGACTACACGATGACCATCGAAGACCATAATGCCCGCATCCTTTGGGATAACTCTCTCGATGAGAGCCGTAAACTCATTTATACCCCTCATGCTACATGGAATACGGTAGATGAGGACGAGCAGGGCAAGATAGCCCATGCTGACTTTATGACTTCCCGCATTCTGAAACACGAAGATTACAACCTGGATGGCCGACTCCTGATTAAGAGTAAGGAGACCGGAAATACGGTAGTCAATGTAGATCTGCCAGACCTCTTGAGTCGTCTTCGCACCAGCGAGGAGTACAGTTATAGTGCACAGGAATTCCTAGACCGTGCCTACGATTACAAACTTCAGTTCTTTATCCAGGGTGGCAAGCTCAAGTATTGCTACATCACCATCAGCGTGAATGTGCTGAGTTGGAGCAAGCGCATCCAGTTCGAAGAACTCCATTAACATGTCCTACCCGGTTTTCAGTAAGCCGATATAAAAAAGAAAGTGTATGTTTAAGATGAAAACAATAACCCTCTCATTGCTAGCCCTTTTGCTGGTTATGTCGTTCGCATCCTGTGCGAGTGACACTACTAGTGATTTGCCTCTGCCAAGCAAAGATATGAAGGCATATCTGCAGGTAAAGGTAACGGTGGATGGTAGTGGAGATACACGAGCGAGTAGGGCAGCTATAGGACCTCAAGGAGGTGAAGAAGGAGATGGAAGAGAAACAGGAATCAATCATGAAAATGATGTCAATTCTCTTGCTGTCTTACTATATAAATCTGAGGAAAATGACCTGTCGGATGATAATGCTATTATAGATTATGTATATACATTTACCGGTTTAAATAAGGAAACAACTTCTTCTGGCAAAGATGCAACTTATACTACCGGTCCAAGAGAAATCGATGCTGCAATTGTTGGCAAGAATTATCATGTTATAGTGATAGCCAATGCAGACGACATGACTTCCAAATGTAAAGGACAGAAGATAAAAGACGTAAGAGATTTGCAGATGTCGAAGGTGTGTACCCGAGATGCAGATATTACAAAGTTCTCAAACTTCATCATGTCATCAAAGAAGGATGCAAAGATTGATTTCTCCCAGGAAGGTTCAGAAACAGATCCGTATCAGGTAGAGGTAGACATCGAACGCCTGGCAGCCCGTATCGACATCATTCCAAATGCCACTTATAATGATACCGATAAAGGTTATTATTATAATGTAATGGATGGTACGAATGTAGTAGGAGGCTTTAAGCTCGAATCTGTTACTCCTAGCAAGGTTATGACATCAGGAGAATACCTGATAAAGCGGGTTTCTTCAGATAAAACTGTGCCTTCTGTTACTTATTATGGAGAAGAATTAATGGATCCTACAACCAAAGCTTCTACTAATTATGTGGTTTGCCCTTGGACAAAGGATCGCAAAGGTCTTACTCTGAGTAATGCTGAAGGTCCTGCATCTTTATATAATGTAAAGAAGACAACTTCTACCAGTACAACAGATCCAAGTTACATCCTCGATTATGTGATGGAGAATACGACTACTGATAATGAAGAGGCTTATTCTACAGGCCTTATTTTTAAAGGCAAGTATTATGAAGAAACAGAATGGGATGCAACCAAGAAACAGCCTAAAGCTGGTTTTACAGGAACAGATAAGAAATATACCTATACGCTCCGTCATAGCGACCCTTCAGGAAGTGGAACCACCGCTGACCCGATGCATTTTGGTGTTGTTCGCAACAATATCTATCAGGTAAAGGTAGAAGGTGTTGAAGGAAAGTCTAAAGGTATCAAGTTGACCATACATGTAGTCCCTTGGGCACATTACGACCATGGGGAAGTAATATATTAAACTCTAAGATTAATTTACAAAGTATAACTAAAATGAGAAAACATATAATGAAATATATGGCTTGCCTGGTGATGCTGCTGACGGTTTTTGCAGCATGTTCGCCAGATAGTGATGCTTCTGATCCGGGAAGTATCACCAACAAGACATATACTCTCCATTTTAATCTGTCTCCAGTATCAGGAAGTTCTGCTTCTTCCCGTGCAGAAACCTATACTGCAGGAAGCCCCAATACATGGGAGGACGGTTCTAAAGAAGAGAACATGAAGAGTTGGACAGTTGTCTTTGTAAAGTCTGATGGAACGGTAGCGAAAGTTGTCAAGCAGCCATCCGTAGAAGAAGACAAAGATAAGAAAGATGTTGTAACTGTTACCGGATTGGAAGCAGGAACCTATTCGGTCTATTCTTTTGCCAATATATCAGATGCAGAGCTCGGTACGATTACGGAGGGTTCTCGTTCTCCTGACTTCGATTCCAAATCATTTGCTGTCAATGGTAATGATATGGATATTAAAAATGGTATTCCTATGAGTAATAAACAGGAGGTAACTATCGGCTCTGACGGCCAACCGGATGTCAAGGATTTATATGTAGTAAGAATGCTATCCAAGATTACTCTCAAGTTCCGTAACATGACAGGTGGAGACATTAAAGTAAATACTGTGAGTATCAGCGATATTACAAGCAATCCTACTACAGGAGCAAATATCAAGTTGCTTCCTAAAACGTCTGCTTCATCTACGGATGTTGCCCAAACGCCAAATTTGGCAGAGAATGCAGCGAGTGGTGAGTTCACTCATACAATATCTAGGGGCTTGACGGTTGCAAATAATACCACAGATTATGATACAGATAACAGCCGTTCGGTTTCTTTCTATATCAACGAGAGTCGAGCAGGCAATACTTATCCTTACTTTGTAGTAACGCTCGAAACGAATGTTGGTTCACAGAGATATTTCATGTATACCGACTGGAATCAGATAGCCCGCAATGACCATCATGTCTTAAAGTTGGCGCTGAGTGATTACAAACTTCGACTCAAGGTAGAGGACTTTGGATCTATTGGTTCGGCTCCGGCATTGAAAGATGACGGAAAACAACTCAATCTCATTTTCCATGATTTAGAGGAGTTCCATATCGTTCCTTCTGTTAAGAAGTATAGTGATGATTCATCTGTCTCTTTCACTAATCTTGAGTGGACGAAACTCTCAGAATCGGAGACAGGAGCAGAATCAAAAGCCTTCAGTACGATACCATATATCGTTTCTAGCAAAGATAGAATTGAGGCAGAAACCAAAGGTGAGTTAGGCAAGAAGATAGGTCCTATCATCTATCAGCTTTCAGTAAAAGTGGCTGATGGTTCCGCAGATTCACCAACGCTGGTATATCGGGTAGCCATCTCTCAGGATTTAACCTGGTACAAAGCAAGGCGTCATAACGGTGCATTTTGGATATGTAAATAATAATACTAATATTAAAAAACATTGAAGCTTATGTTTAAGTCTAAGATTTTTAATAGTGTAATGAGATATATGTTGGTAGCAATGCTTGCATTGCTGCCAAATGCTATATGGGCAGATGGATTTAATGATTTATCAGTAGATTATGCTGATAATAATTATACTGAGCAAACTGTATATGGATCAGATAATACTTTACAGGTTTCTTTGGGCAATTTGATTTATACGAAGTTGAAATGGGCCACACAAGACTCTCAACTAACAGGTGATTGTATTTATGTGCGTATGACTGTTGTGAATGCCACAACTGGAGATTTGGCAGATATCAGTGGATGGTCAATTTCATATGGAAACCAGTACAATTCAACGATGTATGATAACGCAGATCATGCTACGTCATTTAATTACAAAAATTGCTATTATAATGATAGGTACTTTTTCTTTTTATCAAATTACGGTTTTAGAAAACAATCTTTTGATTTCAAAATAACGGCTCCATCAGAAGTTGATTTATCCAAATATAAAGTGTTGTTCTATTTGTCGAACGAAAAACCAAAATTAGAATCAAATTCTGTAGTAGCTGATCCTACAATCAAGGCTAAAGTATCATATGAACTCATAGCAGCGTCTTCATTATCTTTCAAACATTATGTTGGTCATGCAAATACTGCATTTGACGAAAATGGTAAGCAGCAGACTGCTGAATGGGAGTACTATGTCTATGTGAAAGATGATAATGAGAAAGTTGAGTTGGTGCTGCCTTTCGTTAAGTATCATAATGGCAGTGATGCTCTTGAACCACAGGGCTATTTCAGATGGTACAATTTTACAACAGATAGAGCTAGTGCTAATTTAAATCCTAACACAGGAACTGGCGCAACAACACTTCTGCATAACATAAAATCAGGTGTTCAAGACTTTGGCTTGTTTGCTTACAATCTTTATCCAAACTTTCCTACAAGTAATAATATCGGTGTCATATATACTGCACCAGAAGGAGCTTCGTCTAAAGATTGGGAAGGTGAAGATATTGCTTGTGATGTAAGCCGTTACATTGATGGATTGGATGCATCTAAAACTTATCTTTTGCATGAGCCTACGCTCTCTATCAGATACATTTTTCATATCCGTTCTGCCAAACAGTTAGCAGACGATATTATGAAAACGGCTATTGGCAATAACCCTGAAAGAGCAGGTTATAGAACCTATGAGGATGGAAAGTATTTGACAGTTGGTATGAAGGATGCAAACTCAACTTTGACTCTTCGACTTGATTTGCCTGATGCTACGAAATATTATTTCCATCCATTGGTCAATGGCGTATATAAGACAGGTACTACTCCTGAGTATACTACCATCTATGGTTTCACACATCGAGTATATTATGCTGATGAAAAGGATAAACTCGTAGAATCAGATTTCGATAAAACAACATTGTGCAAGACAACTAAGATAGAATGGTGGGCATACGATAAAACCAAGACCTATTGTAAAAGGTTATCTAATTCTGGTAGCGAGAGTTCTCGCTTCTTTGATTTGTCGATGGGAAAACTCAATGGCGACGACTGGATGCCTGCATCTATGACAGGCTCTAATAAGAGTTTTACATTTGGATATGGAGATCCTGTATATATCGTTGCATATGCCATGGATGGAGAGGAGCATCGTTGCCCAATAGCCAACTTTGATGTTCGATTCATGAATGAGCATCCGATGACTAAAAATGAGATCGTTAAAGAAGGATTGAATAACAGACTGATTAGTTATCTTGACGAGCATTATAAAATGGCTACAAAGCCAATTACATTTGATGATGATGATGTAGAACAGACAGTGGCTGCTCCTACAACTCCAGATAACAACCAGGACCGTTTGCCATCAAGATGGGATCGTCGTGCTTATAGTTTCGTATATCGTGATTTGATCGACTATGATGCTACTAATTATGGTAGTCTGAATTTAATAGGCCATTCTCCACTCCATGGAGATTATTGCTTGTATAAGTCTGCAAATCTTAGTAGCATTTCTACTTGGAGTGAAAAGTATCTTTGGTGGAATCAAGATAAAAGTTTGGTGTTATATGATAAGACGTATGAAACGACCAATGGTTCTCAATATGGTCATTTCCTCTATGTGGATGCATCTGATGAAAGTAGAAAAATCGCTGCTTCTGATTTCACGGCAGATCTTTGTACAGGACAGCAGCTTATTTTTATTGCGGCTGTTGCTGATATGACACATAAGAATACTAAGCCACAGATTATGTTTAAACTATTTGGTGTTAACAGAAATGTCAATGGTGAGATAGTTGAGAAACATTTGATACATAGTTTTTCATCTGGAGATTTTAAAGATAATCGAGATAGTGAGGAAGAAGCGACATGGTATCAGGTATATGGTAAGATCACTTTGCAAAAAGAGTCAAATGTAGAGCAGTATTCTGATTTCCGACTGGAGATTGATAATTACTGTAAGGGTACTGATGGTGCCGACTATGCCATAGACGATATCCGTATGTATTTAAAGCCAGCTAAGGTTGAAATCTATCAGGACCGACCAGCCTGCGGTGAAACGGGTACAGGTAGCATCAAGTTGAAGATACGCGCTATTCACGAGACATTGAATGCTATACTTAACCATAAGGATACTAAGATTCATTACCGCTTAGTAAACGAAGATGGTACGCCTGTAACAGGAGAAGGTCTTTACAACTATTGGTTAAAAGGACCTGATGATGCTACAGCTAAAGAAATTAAAACAGATAAAAGCTATGCATCTGTTGATGTCTTTGATTCAGAGGAAACCTGTGCAAAGTATGAAATTGATGGTGTCAACATGATAGAAAAAGATGCTGATGGTGAAACCTATATCATCTTGGCTAATCATCAGTTCAAACTCACCAAGGGTAAAAAGTATTATGTGTCAATATGTGCTGATAGTGATCCTGATGCATCTGATGCCAATTGGGGTAAACCTTCTGATGTCTGCTCTATCTATAGTGTTATATTTGAGATGATTGGTCAGACGCCAATGATTACTGATACTGATGGTAAAGTTATTACTGAGTATCGTGTGAATTGTACTGATACAGACCCTAAGGTCAAACTTATAGGTAGTCTTACGACTATTGATCCAGTTACTGGCGAAAAGATTACGCTTACTGGTGTGCCATTCTTGTGGTATATTGATGACAGTAGTACGCCTGTCGAGACAACAGCTTCAAATATCATTGAGATACCTGTTAGCAAAATAGGATATGGTGCTCATAAAATTTATATGAAACCAGAAACGGGTAAAACAAATGCTGCAGGGGATATGATATTTACTGTTGGTAGCGTCGAATATCTGATGTGTACGGAGAAGATTCCTGTGCCTCTGCGTATTGCTAAGGATGGTCCGCAGTTAAACTTCGGATTCTACGATGTTGATTATCCATTTAATGATAATAGCTACGAAGCTTCATTGCGTATCGGATTGCCACAGATTAAGAAGTTGTTGGAAAAAACTTCTCAGGGTTATCTCCAGATACCATTGCATAGCGCAAGTTACAAGACAGGTGTTACGGATAAGACTTTGACATTCATTGATGATAGCAAGCCTGAGGCAGATAAGACTTCTGATAAGGTTTATGTTGCAACTACGAATGATCCTCTATGGGATGCTTCTTTATTAAAGAACCCTATTGCGACATTGAGTTCTAGTACTCTTGCTGAAGTCAAGGCTGACAAGCAGTATACCCTCGACCTCAAGTTCTTTAATGATGTCTTAAAGAACTTCCATGAGGGATATTACTACGACCTTCGATTCGTCTTCGAGCAGAAGGATGCTGCTACAGCAGGTTCAAGTAACTGTTATGGCGAGTCTTATCTCAAGGTAAAGATTGTACCAGAGTTCATTACCTGGACTCCTACTGCCGATGGCGGTATGAATGCCAACTGGAACAATGATGCCAACTGGCATCGCTCATCTTCTACTGAATTGCATGATAATGAGTATCATAATTATCAGGCTTATGGTAATACATCAGGTATTACAGTAAAGGTGAATATTCCTACGCTGAATAGCTATGTGCCAATGAAGTTTACCAAGGTAACTATTGATAACTTGAATGGCTTGCCATTCCCTGACCTCGGTAATGTCGTTTATCGTGAAACCAATAAAATTGCTACCAAGCTGACTAACGGTAAGGGTAATGAGGCTACGAAGTATATCCAGTATGATATCATGGCGTTCTGGAATGAGGCAGATGCTAATAAGGGATTGGATGCTGATGGTAATCTGAAGTGCGAGAAGTTCTATGGCAATACCTGCCATCAGATTTACTTCAAGCCTCAGGGCGAGCTTCGCGACCAGTGCTATCTGGTTTATGACAAGGCTTGGGTAGAGAAGGAGCTGGTGCCTAACAAGTGGTACACCATGGCTTCACCTCTGCAGTATATCTACGCCGG
>ERZ1026862.1566-NODE-1566-length-13173-cov-78.232048_pt1 | contig 13173 bp, 9 predicted proteins | sample MGYA00380161_ERZ1026862 | MGnify/ENA primary metagenome ERZ1026862 (study PRJEB33269, sample SAMEA4719797) | human gut metagenome | biome: human-associated habitat; feature: organic feature; material: feces | place: Cameroon | collected 2013-10 ... | reverse complement strand
AACTCAACGAAGTAATCGCCCAGTCTGCCATGCGCCATATTCACTACGGCATTCGTCTGGATGCTGTCGGCATGATGACCGGCAATAAAGCTCTGCAGCTGGTTGATGCGATACACCATGAATCCCTTCTTCTCAAAAGCCTTCTCCATATCAGGAGCCGCACCCATAAAACCGGTGAGCAAGATGGTAGGAGCACCTTTCTTATATAATCCGTTCTTCGCCAGGAAGGCATTGTACTCGCGGATGCTGTTGAAGCCCAGTTCATCGCCCTTTTCATCCTTCGGGTCGAAATGAGTCAGGAGATAGTCTGGTCGCTCATTCACACGTTCCGGCTCTGGAGCCATGAACTTCTTTCCGTCAATAAACTTACGGATATAAGCGAGCATACTGTGATAATTCTTCTTGCCGCCGTTCTCGATATACTGCATCAGATAATCGGCATCGAAGTTATCTACTGATACGATATTGTTGGCTGGGTTGGTAGCAGCATGAGTCAGGGTTGGCACCTTGTAGGAAGCCTCTTCCAACTGCTTGCGCTGGTTCTCGTCGATTCGGAGACCCATACCATTCACGATAATCATATCGTAATCATCCAGATGATCGAAATCATCGGTTGTGATCTCACTCAGTTTAATCATCGCATTGTCGTTGGCATGCGAAATCTGTCCCAGCGCAATAGCCTGATAGTTGAGGAAAGCGATGCGGGTAGTACCCACCCAGGCAGAGTAAGCCTTCGCCAGACCTCCCAGAACGATCACGACCAATAAGGCCAGGAAGATGTGTTTCTTTTTAATCTTTCTGATTTTTCCTAATCCTTTTCTCATATCTATTCCTTTATCTATTCCTTTTTTCATATCTATTCCTTTTATCGGGCTGCAAAGGTATAGCTTATTTAGAATTTGTACAATACCTAGAAATTGTGATTTTCACATTTTTTATACTTAGAAGTTGGTATCAGATTGAAAGGTTCGAATCTTCATATCCTAATAAATGAGTAGTCTTTTCATGGATTTACGGAGTTTAGTTTGGTAGTTTCACATAAAAGCCGTAACTTTGCAACATAAATCAAACAGAAACTTTATAATAATGAAGAAACTGATTCTTAGTGCTGCCCTCCTGACAGCTTCTTTGGCATCCCAGGCCCAACAGGGTCCGCTGTGGATGCGCTATCCTGCCATCTCACCGGATGGCTCTACCATCGCCTTTGCCTATAAGGGCGATCTCTATTGCGTTCCTGCCAATGGTGGCGAGGCACGCCAGTTGACGACCCATGCTGCTTACGACTCCCAGCCTATCTGGAGCCCTGACGGCAAGAAGATTGCCTTCACTTCCAACCGAGAAGGCAGCCTGGATGTTTACGTCATCTCTGCCAAGGGCGGTGCGCCAACCCGACTCACCACTCACAGCGGCAAGGAGACTCCAATCGCCTTCAAGGACAACGACCATGTGCTCTTCTCTGCCAACATCATGCCTACAGCCCAGAGCAATCTCTTTGCTGCCAATGAATTCTCACAGGTTTACGAGGTAAGCACTGAGGGCGGTCGTCCTAAGTTGTATTCCGTTCTTCCGATGGAGAACATCAGCATCAACAAGAACGGTCAGGTGCTCTATCACGACAAGAAGGGTTATGAGGATGCATGGCGCAAGCACCATACTTCTCCTATCACCCGAGATATCTGGATGCTCGACAATGGAAAATACCAGAAGCTTACTACCTTCAAGGGCGAGGACCGCAACCCGGTATGGGCTGCCGACAACCAGAGCTTCTACTATCTCAGCGAGCAGGATGGTTCCTTCAATATCTACCGCCGCAACATCGCAAGCGGTAAGGATACCCAGATTACCCAGCAGAAGAAGAATCCTATCCGTTTCCTCACTTCTTCTAACGACGGTTTGCTCTGCTATGGTTTCGATGGCGAAATCTATACCGTAAAGGAAGGTGCACAGCCTCAGAAGGTCAGCATCTCCATCACTACAGACAACGATGAACCAAGCCTCATCCGCAAGGTACAGTCTTGGGGCGCTACCGAGATTGCGCTTTCTCCAGATGCCAAGGAGGTGGCTTTCGTGATGCACGGCGATGTATATGTTACCTCTACAGAATACAAGACCACCAAGCGAATCACCGATACTCCTCAGCAGGAACGCAACCTGAGCTTTGCTCCTGATGGCAGAAGTCTGGTCTATGCTTCTGAGCGCAATGGCGTATGGCAGATTTTCCAGGCTAAGATCAAGAACGAGAAGGAGAAGAACTTTACTTACTGCACCGAGATAGAAGAGGAGCAGCTCACCAAGACCAATGTTACTTCTCAGTATCCTGCCTACAGTCCTGACGGCAAGGAGGTGGCTTTCTATGAGGATCGTGCTACCCTCCGCATCATCAACCTGAAGTCGAAGGAAGTGCGCACCGTGCTCGATGGCAAGTACAACTATTCTTACTCTGATGGCGACATCTGGTTTGAATGGAGCCCAGACAGCAAGTGGCTCATGTGCAGCTACATCGGTAATGGCGGATGGAACAATACAGATATCGCCGTAGTAAAGGCTGACGGAAAGGAAGTGCACAATATTACCGACAGCGGTTACAGCGACAGCAACGGCAAGTGGGTACTCGGCGGAAAGGCTATCCTCTTCGAGAGCGACCGTGCCGGTTATCGCAGTCACGGTTCATGGGGTGCAGAATATGATGCCTATCTCATGTTCCTCGACCTCGAAGCCTACGACCGCTTCCGCATGTCTAAGGAAGAACTCGAATTAGCCGAGGCCAACAAGGACGAGAAGGAGAAGAAGGCTGACGAGAAGGAGGAGAAGAAGAAGGAAAACAAGAAGAAGAAAGAGGAGAAGACCGGAAAGATTGAGGTAGATAAGGTAAAACCTCTCGAACTCGACTTCGAGAACTGCCGTGACCGTGTGGTCCGTCTTACCGTCAACTCATCCAATATGGGTGATGCCATCATCGACAGCAAGGGAGAGAAGGTTTATTACCAGGCTGCCTTTGAAGGTGGCTACGACCTCTGGTGCCACGACTTGAAGGAAGGCAGCACTACCCTGATGATGAAGGGTATCGGTGGCGGCGGCTTCGTTGCCGACAAGGATATCAAGAACCTCTTCCTCTGCAATGGCAGCAGCATCAAGAAGATTGACCTGGGCAGCAAGGCTACTACCAACATCGACTTTGAGGCTCCATTCAACTACAAGCCTGCCGAGGAGCGCCAGTATCTCTTCGACCATGTATGGCGCCAGGTAGCTGACAAGTTCTATGATCCTAAGATGCAGGGTGTGGATTGGGAGTACTACCGCAAGGTATATGAGAAGTTCTTACCTTATATCAATAACAACTTCGACTTCGCTGAGATGTTGAGCGAGATGCTGGGTGAGCTGAATGCCAGCCATACCGGTTGCCGTTATTACGCTGGCGGCGCTTCTCTTTCTACCGCAGCTCTCGGTGCCTTCTTCGATCCTAACTACGAGGGTGACGGCTTGAAGATTCAGGAAGTCATCAAGCGTGGTCCTTTCGCAGTGAAGAAGAACGAGGTTACTGCCGGCTGCATCATTGAGAAGATCGATGGAGAGGCTATCAAGGCGGGTAAGGATTACAACGCATTGCTCGATGGAAAGGCTGGCAAGAATGTACGTCTCACCATCAAGAACACCAAGGGCAAGACTTTCGACCTCACCATCAAGGCGATTTCACTGGGTGCTCAGCAGGAGCTTCTCTACAAGCGCTGGGTGGATAGAAACCGTGCCATCGTGGATAGCGTTTCAAAGGGTAGAATCGCATACGTTCATGTCAAGGCGATGAACAGCGAGAGCTTCCGCACCGTATATAGCGAACTCTTGAGCGACAAGAACCGCAACAAGGATGCCGTAATCGTGGATGAGCGCCACAATGGTGGTGGCTGGTTGCACGATGACCTCTGCACCTTGCTCAGCGGCAAGCAGTATCAGGAGTTTGTACCTCATGGAAAGGTTGTGGGCAAGGATCCATTCAACAAGTGGACCAAGCCATCCTGCGTATTGATCTGCGAGGACGACTACAGCAACGGTCATGGTTTCCCATGGGTATATAAGGAGTTGGGCATCGGCAAGCTGATTGGTGCGCCAGTGGCTGGTACGATGACTGCCGTATGGTGGGAGACCTTGATGGACCGCAGTCTGGTATTCGGTATTCCACAGGTAGGTTGCCGCGACATGCGTGGTACCTTCGGCGAGAACACCACCCTATATCCAGACATCGAGGTGTATAACTCTCCAGAGGATTACATCACCGGTCATGATACTCAGCTCATTAGAGCCGTCGAGGAAATGATGAAGAAGTAAGGAAGAGGAATTATTCCGAGATTTCGGTTTAATCAATCGATTGATTAAAGATTAAAAGAGCGTGATCGCCAAATGAGGCAATCACGCTCTTTCTTTGTTAACATTAAAATATTCGAAGATGAAAGAAATTCTTAGCAGACTTTCTTCTTTCGCTCACAATAGCGTTCGCATTGAGCGCAGATGTCATATCCCAGCATGGCACCCAGGATAAAATCCTCTTCCGGCGTAAGCTGGCACAACGGTTTGGTGATTATCATGCGGATAGCATCCAGGCATTCCTTCTTACCAAAGAAGAGATTCAGACGGTCGTTGCCAACCGGCTGGATGATGTAATCAATGTTCTGACGCTCTAATCTTGTTATGGCAAAAGACTCATATTTCTTGTTGAAGGTGTAGAGCACCAGGCGGCGCACGCCCTTCTTATATTCATATATATGATTCATCAGAACCTTCAAATCTACTGGTGTTGCGATTTCCTGCTGCATACTATCCGAATTAATCAAGTTTAAAATCAAGAATCAGAGAATTCCATCATTCTCTAATTCTTGAAAGATATATTTTAAATTATAACGCTGGTTTGATGGCCTCAATCCAGGCATCTATACGCTCCTCTGTCTTGTCGTCCTCGTTCACCTCGTCGAGTGCGAGTCCCAGGAACTTGTCGCCATCAATTGCCTCACTGTCATCATAGGTGTATCCATCTGTAGAAACACCAGGCAATACGGTAGCGCCAGCCTCAACGGCTGCATCATAGAGTTCCTTCATGCCACCGCAGAATGTATCAGGGTAAGACTCGCTGTCGCCACAACCAAACAGGGCAACAGTCTTGCCAGCCAAGCCAGCACTCTTCAGCGTCTTCACGCCATCATACCAGTCATCCTGCATCTCGCCGGCACCCCATGTAGAAGTACCGAGAAGAAGATTCTCATGACTTGCGATAGTAGCATCATCGATGTTAGCTACATCTACAGCTTCCACGCCCAACTTAGAGGCGATGGTTTCGGCAATCGACTGGCATGAGCCAGTGGAAGAGCCATAAATTACGATAGTTGTTTTCATTTGTCCTTAATCTCTTTTAGTTACATTTATTTTCGGGTGCAAAGATACAGCCTTTTCCCTTTATCTGCAATACCTAAAAATGATGGTTTCGGGAAAATACCTAGATATGGGGATGGGCGAAAAGTTTTAGGATGGTTGAGCCTAAAACTTCCGGAATTTGAGGACTTTTAGGACAATTCATCCTAAAACTTTCTTAAATCTTATACTTTTAGGATGATTGAGCCTAAAAAATCGTACCTTTGCATCAAAAACAAATACTTGATCCGATGAAAGATTTTGCAGCAATAGATTTCGAGACAGCCAACCAGCAGCGTACAAGCGTCTGCTCGGTGGGCATTGTGATAGTAAAGGATGGTGAGATAGCAGACTGCTACTACAGCCTCATCAAGCCAGAACCGGAGTATTACTCTTATTGGAACACCCGGGTTCACGGGTTAACTTTGGAAGACACGATGAATGCCGATGTCTTCCCGAAAGTCTGGGCAGAGATAGCACCCAAGATAGAAGGTCTTCCCCTGGTAGCCCACAACGCCCCCTTCGACGAAGGCTGCCTGAAGGCAGTATTCCAGATGTATCAGATGGAATATCCCGACTACGAATTCCACTGCACCTGCCGTGCCTCCCGAAGAAAGTTGGGCTCTCTCCTCCCCAACCATCAACTCCAGACCGTAGCCGCCTATTGCGGTTACGATCTCACCCAGCACCACAACGCCCTGGCAGATGCCGAAGCCTGTGCCTGGATAGCAAGAGAGCTGCTATAAGACAAATAGAAAAATCGGCTATATCTTGCCGATAAAGTATAAAAAAGCATAATTGCGGCAGAATATAATATACTATATTTTGCCGCAATCGTTATTTTTTTGTATTTTTGCACAAAAAATCAAAGATAAGAGAATAATAGGAAAGGAAGAAAATATGATTCTAGGAAGAAAAGAAGAAATAGCAGAACTTGATAAGTTGTACCATAGCGACCGCCCCGAATTCGTAGCAATATATGGGCGTCGCCGTGTAGGAAAGACATTCCTTATCAAACAAGCGCTGAAAGACCGAATCACCTTTCAGCATACAGGCGTGTCTCCAGTTGACCAGGATAACGACAGAAACAGACTGAAAACTCAACTGGAAAGTTTCTATTATGCCCTTCTCAACCAAGGATTGGAAGGTTATAAGATGCCCAAGTCCTGGATGGAAGCGTTCTTCTTGCTCGAACAGTTGCTACAAGACCAAGACAATGGCGAACGACAAGTCATCTTTATCGACGAACTTCCGTGGATGGATACCCCTCGTTCCGGATTTCTTCCTGCCTTCGAGAACTTCTGGAATGGCTGGTGTAGTGGCAGGGACAATATCATGCTTGTGGTTTGCGGTAGTGCTACTTCCTGGATTCTCAGTAATCTATCAAGAAGCAAAGGAGGACTCTACGGACGCTTGACTGCAGAAATCAAGCTCTCACCCTTCACTCTGAAAGAATGCGAAGAGTATTTCGAGCATGCTAACATCCAAATGAGTCAATACGACATTCTGCAAAGCTATATGGTCTTTGGAGGAATACCTTATTATATGGGGTACTTCCAAAAAGGGTTAAGCTTCGAGCAAAATGTAGATAAGATTCTTTTTGGCAATAGACCTAGACTGAAAGATGAGTTTAACAGGCTTTTTGCTGCTATCTTCAACAATCCGGAAGATAGCAAGAAAGTGGTACGTTTATTGGCTACCCGCCATTCCGGTTTCACTCGTGAAGAAATCAGTCAAGCCACAGGTCTCCCTTTGGGAGGAGGTTTGTCTAACACCCTGGCAGCATTGGCAGAAAGTGATTTCATCACCAGCTATTCGCCATACGGAATGCCCAAAAGTACAACATACTATAAACTGATAGACAACTTCTGCCTCTTTTGGCAGAAATATGTAGAAACTCATGGAAAAGAGACTAGTTTTGTAAGCGACAACATGACTTCTGATGTATTAAAAGCATGGCATGGAGTGGCCTTCGAAGAAGTTTGCTGGCAACATTTCCAACAAATCAAGCAGACTCTTGGAGTTGCTGGCGTAAAAACCTCGCTATCTGCATGGAGCGTGAAAGGAACTGAGGAGAAAGAAGGTGCCCAGATTGACCTGCTGATCATAAGAAACGACAATGTAGTAAACTTATGCGAGATGAAGTTTGCCAGCGCCCCTTATACCATCAGCAAAGAAGAGGAACTGCGCTTGCGCCATCGCATAGAAGCCCTAAAAGCTACGCTTTCTCCCAAGCAGTCCATTCATCTCACGATGATAACAACCTATGGGGTAGCGTATGGCAAGCATAGCGGAATAGTTCAAAAGGAAGTAAAAATGGAAGATTTGTTTAAATAAAACAAGCGCAGAATCCTGCTGGCAGTGATGCCAGCAGGATTCTGCGTTTTATCAACCTCAAGATGATACAACTTGCCTTTCTTCTCATATCCTTTAATGGTAAGGTAGCCACTCTGGAAAAGAACAGGGATAGAATCAGTAAGCCTTGAAGGTAGATACAAACAAGGATTTTTACGGAAGATGAATAGCCTTTTAGATGTACCAGGACTGCAAGAAAGTTATTATAATTAGGGTAGCAGGAGAGTTGTTATAAGCCTTTCGATATGCCAAACCAAGCCAAACAGAGAAATTTGTGGTGTTTTTACTACAAATTTTTCGCATTTTTGCGGGAAATTTACCACAAATTTCGTATATTTGCACCAAAAATGCTAAAAAGCATTCAAATAAATGAATTAATAACAGAAGAAATATGGAATTATTGAAGCAATTATCCGACAATCTCATCAAACGTACCGACACCCGATACGTAAGATATATGTATCATCAGATTCCATGGAAGAATCGGATGACAGCCCTTGTGGGACCTCGTGGCGTGGGCAAGACCACACTCCTCTTGCAATACATCAAGCAGAATCTCAAGTTGAAAGACACCCTATATGTGAGTGCCGAATCCATCTATTTCGCCAATCATACACTCTTTGATACTGCCATGAAGTTCAATCAACTTGGCGGCAAGCATTTCTTTATCGACGAAATACATAAATATAAAGGATGGGCAACGGAGCTGAAGATGATATACGATAATCTACCCGACCTGCAAGTAGTGTTTACAGGATCATCAGTGCTTGACATCTATCAGGGAACCGCCGACTTAAGCCGTCGTGTCCTCGTCTATAAAATGCAAGGTCTGTCGTTTAGAGAATATATTGGCATGAAACTCGGAATCGACCTACCAGCCTACACATTGGAGCAAATCGTCAATCATGAGGTAGAATTGCCAATAGAGATAGACCATCCCCTATCCCTCTTCAACGAATATCTGCGCCAGGGTTACTATCCATTTTATGAAGACGAGGGCTATAAAATGCGCTTAAACCAAATAGTAAGCATGACGCTGGAAACCGACATTCCCCAATATGCCAACTACACAGTAACCATATCGAGGAAATTGAAGGAACTGATGCAGGTGATAGCAGACAGTGTGCCATTCAAGCCCAACATGAGCACCATCGCTACAACCATCAAAGCAGACCGCGGCTTGCTTCCCGATTACTTTGAGCTGATGGAAAAGGCTGGTCTCATCGCCCAACTCCACGATTCAACAAAGGGAGTAAGAGGTCTGGGAAAGGTTGAAAAAGTATATCTCGATAATACAAACCTCTCTTTCGCCCTCACATCTGAAACTCCCGATATAGGAAATCAACGTGAGACCTTTTTCTTTAATCAGATGAGAGTGAACCATACCGTTTACAATTCTCCCATCTCTGATTTTCTGATAGACGGCAAGACCTTTGAGATAGGTGGCAAGAAGAAAGGTCAGAAGCAGATAACCGAGGCAGAAGAGGGATATATCGTAAAAGATGATATTGAAACCGGTTTCGGCAATATCATTCCTCTCTGGACATTCGGAATGAATTATTAAGCAGCAGGAGGCTACAGAGACTGAGCAGCAGACAAATGCTGAATAAGAAATCACAAGAGAGTTCTGTAGAGTTCAATAGAGTTCTATTTACAGACGACATATTTAAGAATGCCTTCAAACACCACGATCCACCTATCTTACGAAGAAAAAGTGGCAATATTGCCAAAAAATCTTCGCAACGAAAACTGTTAGAGGTTGACTTTGTGGTAAATGAAGGTAGCTTACGATACTATATACAGTCAGCACTAGCCTTACCTGATGAAGAGAAAAGAAAACTGGAAACAGCTTCTCTCCTTAAAATCAATGATACTTTTAAGAAAGTCATTGTTGTGAAGGATGACATTAAACCATGGAGAGACGAAAATGGCATTCTTACCATTGGTTTACTTGATTTTCTGATGGACGAAAATTGCTTGAACCAACTATAGGGAAGAATCCAGTACCTGGACAGCAAGAAAACTATCAAATAAGGTGAGAGCAAACATCAAGAACATTGATAAACAACCAATTCTCTTGGGAGGTTGATGATTTTCAACCTCTCAAACCACAATTTCATAGAACTTCCTTGATGTCGCTTCACATGACTGTTGATGATATAATAGTCAGCCTGATACTCATCCATCAAATCAGAAAAGGCAGCCTTGATACGAGAACACTTCTCATTTATCGCATTATCAAGCGGATTCACCAGACGGTTCACGGTCTCGGTAATCTTATCCATATCTATTCTATTCCCTATCTTTTGATAAAGTTGAAGAAGTTCTTCCCGATAATCTACCAGATTTTTGAATTCAATACCTTCCGGATGGTTCAGGAAGAGCAGATAGAGCGCCTTGTGGATAGGACTGAGTTGTACCTCTTTATTACCGAACTCAGGCAACAGGAAGCGATAATCCTCAGTAATGACCAATGGGCTGAGGGTAGCCCTTGCTGCCTCAATACGAAGCTGCTCCAATACGGGCACACTGATAGCTTTCAGCAAAAGGTCTGTTCTTCCTTCTGCCAAAAGTTGAGAGGAAAGCGTTTGTATGATAGTAGCTTTCTCCTCTGCACCCATATTTCTCTGCTCTTCTTGCATACTGGATGCAAAAGTACAAAAAGAATAGGAAAAAACGTTTCCCATCATCGAAAAATCTTCTTTTGCAAGCCTTGCGTTTCATTTATTATTGTATAATTACTCCGTTTTATATATCTTTGTACCCAAAATTGAAATATAGATAAGATGACAGAAGATTGGACTCCTATAGATTTCGGACAGACAGAAGACACCACCAAGAACATCATCAAGGTGATAGGTGTTGGTGGTGGCGGATGTAATGCCGTTAAGAACATGTACTCAGAAGGTATTGTAAATGTGAGCTTTGCCGTTTGCAATACGGATAGCCAGTCGCTATCCAAATCACCTGTGCCTGTAAAAATCATGCTCGGAAAGAGCGGTTTGGGAGCAGGTGCTAACCCTGAAGTTGGACGAAGCGAAGCGCAGAACACCCAGGAAGACATCAAACGGCTGTTGAATGACGGAACCAAGATGGCATTCGTTACTGCCGGCATGGGCGGCGGAACCGGTACAGGAGCTGCCCCTGTCATCGCCGGCATCGCCAAAAGCATGGGCATCCTGACTGTGGGCATCATCACCATCCCATTTTATTTTGAAAAGCGAAAGAAAATCGTGAAGGCCCTGCAGGGTGTAGAAGAGATGCGCAAGAACGTAGACGCCCTGCTCATTGTCAACAACGAGCGACTTTGCGATGTATATGCCGATTCTGAAATTACCGTAAAGGATGCCTTCAAGCTGGCAGACAAGGTGCTGAGCGATGCCACCAAGAGCATCTCAGAGCTGATTACCGTAGAAGGAACCATCAATCTCGACTTCCGTGACATCGAGACCACCATCAAGAGCGGCGGCGGTGCCATCATGGCGATGGGCAGGGCGAGCGGAGAAGGCAGAGTTCAGAATGCCATCCTCAATGCCCTGGATTCCCCATTGCTCTACGGCAGCGACATCAGCAATGCCCAGCGCATCCTCTTCAACATCTATACCTCCAGCAAGCACCCTATCTTCGTTAGGGAAATGCGAGAGATAGATGCCTTCTTCGATGAATTGAATCCAGACATCAAAGTTATCTGGGGTCTTTCAGATGATGACAGTCTGGATGAGGATGCCAAAGTCACCATCCTGGCAACAGGTCTCAACAACGAGCTGGCAGATGAAATTCAGGACAATCCTGTCACAACCACCAAGGATGAAGGTGATTACCAGAGAATTATCGATAAGCTTTATCATCCGATACGTGACAATTTCCAATCTCAAAAGCAGGAGGAATCCCCAAAAGAGGATATTCCAGCAGAGCCATCAAACACAGAATCTACAGACATCTCTGATAAGGAGCCAGCCCCACTCACCCCCGATGCTCCGACAGAAGAATCTCCAGTCATAGAAGAAGAGCCCCAAGAGCCTGTCATCCAGCAAAAACCATTAACCTTGGCGATGAAGATAAGAAACAGACTGAAGAAAATAGCAGAAGATTTAGACATCATCACGGAAGATGAATAGCCTTTTGCTGATGCAAAAAATCCTGCTGGCATTACAACCAGCAGGATTCTACGTCTTATCAACCTCAAGATATCATTTATTCTATCACCCAATTCTCTATGCTTCGCTGGTCTTCAGAGAAGTTGACACCCACTTTCACAACCTTCCGTCCATCATCGGCAAAAGCCTTGGCATAGTCCTTATCACTGATTTGCGCCATAGCGGTATCAGCAGACTTCTCATATTTTAACTCAAAGATAAAGATACTCTTATCCGTCTTGAGCACAAGATCTATTCTTCCATCCGAAGTGGTATGCTCCACCTTCACATCTTCGCCCAGCATGGTGAAGATGGTGAACATCACGGCTTGATAGTGACGCTCATTATTGTTGATAATCGTATATGGGAACTTATCATAGAATGCCTTCAAGTGAGGCATAAAGGCTCCCATGTCGTCATTGATGAGCACATTCTTGGAATAAGCATACACAATGGCATCATATCTGTTCATGTCTTGCGCAGTATAATACCTGACGAGACTTTTCGAGAAGCCTTGTCTTACTTCCTGATTTGGGAAACAGAGATGATACAATTTTCCTCTTCGCTCATATCCTTTAATGGTAAGATAACCACTTTGGAAAAGAACTGGAATCGGGTCTGTAAGCTTTTCTGTAGGGGTATCAAAACGATCGTCATTAACCCAAAGGTCGTCCAGATTGAGCATGTCCAAATTTTTCTGCTGCAACAACTCTACCAGGAACGTAGGCGTACCAGATGTAAACCAATAGCTATTAAACTCCTTATCGTCCAAAGCATTGATGATGCTGTAAGGATTGAAGATATCCTCGCTATTGATACTGAAATGGTAGCCATCATAATGCTGCTTGAGTTGCTCTAAGGTCTCCTCATAAGTGAGTCCATTATGCTCAGCCATCTCCTCGATACCCTCACGGAAATATTGAGTCAATTCACTCTTGGTAATACCACAACAGCTACTGTATTCATCCTTCAACGTGAGAATCTTGAGATTGTTCAACTCGCTGAAGATGCTGAGCTGACTGAACTTAGAGATGCCTGTGATGAATACAAAGCGAATGTTTCCCTCTTGCTGCTTCAAGGGACTGAAGAAATCTCGCATGATGTTGCGGATGGTCTTCTGCAAGTCTTCGTCACTTACAGAATCATGCATCGGGGCATCATACTCATCGATGAGAACGACAACCTGCTTACCGGTTTGAGCCGTGGCAGCCAGCAAGATATCCCTAAAGCGAGCCCCAAAGCCTTCACGCTCAGATTCAGGAACTTCTATTCCATATTTCTGCTCTTC